>Ga0190313_1000033_pt1 | contig 107141 bp, 110 predicted proteins | sample 4870071011_MG_FD_169989 | JGI IMG/M metagenome (GOLD analysis project Ga0190313, IMG submission 169989) | Hydrothermal vent sediment bacterial communities from Southern Trench, Guaymas Basin, Mexico - 4870-07-10-11_MG | ecosystem: Environmental > Aquatic > Marine > Hydrothermal vents >...
AATTGGGAATTTCTTCTAGTGAAATTAAAGAAAAGGCTAAGAAAGAGATGAGTACGACTATTCGTTATATTTATTCTGACGACTCTAAAAAATTACTCGGAAATTTGGCAAGTGCGTTGAAAGAAAAAAATCTTGAAAAAATAGAAGAAGTTGTAGATGAAATAAATGACTTTAGAGGTGTGAATTGGTTTGGCTATGAACCAAAAGAGATTGGGGAAAACCCTATAGTCAAAAAAATGGCACCCGAAACTTTAATGAAAATGATAAAAAATGCATATAATAACAACGATTCTTATAGAATATATAGGATATTAAAATGTGCTGATAAATTATTACCTGAAGATGTAAGAAAAAAATTTCTAAAGGGCGTATTGCCAATTGCTAGAGAATTACTTAAAGGATCCATTACTACAGGTTATCCACCTTATAGTACTACTAGTACTGTGTTTCATATGGCCGGTGGGACTATCGATGAAGAAAAAAGGATGCTTAGAAAATATCAAAAATCTACTGATCCCAGAAGAATAAAAATTTCTAGTGCAACTTCTTGGGAAGGGCTTGTCGCTGTGGAAAAAGCGGACATGCAAGAGGCTGAGAGAATTCTAAGAGAGGTAGTTAGAACTGGTGATGAAGAAAAGATAGAAGAAGCTAAAAATAAGGCCAAAAAATTATCTTCTTTTCTCGGTAATAAAACCATTAATCAAATTATAGAAGACGAGAGAAATAAAATGAAATTAGAGAGCAATGGAGAGAATAAAAGCGAAAATGAAGAAAATAAATTTAGGGGTGGAGAGATGACAAAAGGAAGAATTCGTGAAAAATTTAGAACGGGAATAAGTAGAATAAAAGAAGGAATGGAAAAGGGAAAAAGAAAAGTGGGAGGCAAATTACTCCAGATTAAGGTAGGTAGAATAGGAAAAAAAGTAGGTACAATTACTAAGGATGTTAAATTCCTTGAAGACGAGGATAAAGGAGGCCGTTCTAAAGATAAAAAAATAGAGAACATACACGAGATGATAAAAGAAATAAAGAGTGAGAGTGACGGAGGACAAAAAGGAGAAGCTGGTGAAGAAGAAATTAAGGAAAAAGATCAGGAGATAGAAAGAAGAAAGAGGGAAATAATAGATAAATTAGAAGAAGAGTACAAAAAGGATGAAGGATACAATCCTCGTGGAATTCATGAACTCAAGAAAGAGTTATACTCATTGATTGGGAAAGAAGAAGCAGAGAAAATTAGAAAGGATCTCGTAGATAAGTATTTCTGGTCTAAACAAAAAACGGAAGAATCTGAAGTAGCCGAATCTCCAAAAGAAGAGGAAAATTATGGCGGTCAACCCACCCAACCAGAAAATATTGGAAATCAACCACCAAGAGCACAACCAATTCCAGGAACACAAAATTTTAAAATTCCAAAATCCGGAGGCCTGGTTAGTTCGGTTGTGAAGACCAATCTAAAACACATGTCTATATCTGGTGGTATAGGAGGTATAATTGGATTGATCGCTTATTTTGTGCTTCATATACCATTGATATATTCTGTTATCATCGTCTTTGTTTTTATGTTGTTGGGTATAGACCTCTTTAGAGGTGGAATATTTGAAGCAGTTTTCACTCCTGTTATAATTGGTGTTGTTCTGACTGTTGCACTTCACTGGTTCATAAATCAGTTTATACCTTCCATATGGGAATTTACTGGTCTCCTTTTTATTGCAGTACTTTCAATATCTATAATTGTAATATTGGATGTATCACAAATGAAATAGGTAGATGAAATGATACAGATATTTTGGATCTTTGTAATAGTTGCTGTAGCTATTGCGCTCATAGGTGGCTTTCTTAAATTTCTTCGTGTAAGCGCATCTGAGAAGCTAATAAGGATTGGAACTGATGTAATAGTCGGGATTATCATTTCTTTGGATATTCTGATAATTTTAGCTATGTTTAATATCACAGGAATTGATATGAAAGGTTTGCTAGCATTTGTATTCCTGATGTTGACATTTATTGGATTCTATAGATCCAGCGGCCCTGGAGTGATATACGTTATTACAATATTTGTTATGGTATTTGGTTACTTGTTCACTGGACCATACTCCGGATATATCAAAACCTACACAAAGGGAATTACGGCTCCATTGGATGCTGGAATAGCTTCCGCTAAGATGGCTACTCACGATCTTTTTTTACTGATAACAAATCCACAGGAATATATAGCTGAAAAACAGATGAAAACAGTTCATTCTGAGGAGAGTACGTCATATCCAATGGGTATAGAGTTTACAGACATTTCAGCGTCTCCAGACTCGGTCTTTAACGGTCGAAGGTTTTATGTTCAGGCCTACTTAGAAAATAAAGGTGGTCTTTGGGCCAATGGTTTGACTGTATATGCAGAGTGTGGAGATAAATGTTACGAGGACGATGGAGCAACGATCAGGGATAATGAGGATAAAATAGAGAAATATTGGAAACATGTTTATACTCTCGGTCCGTTTGTTTCTGATCTAACAGATAAAGAACAGTTTGGTACAACGGCAGATGTAACGGTTCATATGTCATATATTTACTCTACAGAATCTAGTCTACTTGTTAATGTGATGGATGAGTCAGAAATAAATAGAAGGCTGCGTGAAGGAACATTATCGTTTAAATTAGGAATACCTGTTGGTAAAATTTCTCCCGCCATGTTGGTTTTGTCGGTTGGAAGGCAACCTATATATTCTGGGGATAGAATCTATTTACTCATTTCAATAGTTAACAAACATCCTGATTCAAAGGTTTCTTTACTACCAGGTACAACTAAACTAATGGTGAAAGTACCAAAAGACCTATTTAGTGTTTCTAGTTGTGATGTGGATAGCGAGTATGTGAATTATTCTATTGATACTGGAAATGTGAATTATACAACTATAAAGTTTAAATTCAAAAGATCCGTAGAAATATCTTCTCCGAATAAAGAAAGCTCAGATATCAAACCATTCTATTACTTTACCTGCGATCTCACAGCTAAGAATGTGAAGATAAGTAGAGAAGGTGAAATTTATGGATATTTAACTAACTTCTCGGTAGATAGTGAAAAGATCGTTGGTCCTGTCGTAATGCGGAGCAGTTATCTAGATTCCAGCCCATTCAGCGGTGTTTGCGTATTCAACGTTGATGGAGCTGTTGAAAAAGAAAAATGTGGTTGTACGGGAAGTGGATGTAAAGACGATGATACCATTCCATCGGATTGTAAAAATAATGGGGGGAGCTTTAACAGTTGGGGTATGAAAGATAGTATATGCTTGGAGGGTGATAGTGGTATTTTACTTGGTATTCATTGTTGTAAAAGACTTGCAGCTAAAAAAGGTGATTATCTGGGTCAGTGTGTTAAAGTTAATCTAAAAACATTTGCAAATAATCTATCTCAAGAAGTGAAAAATATAAAATACATGTGGATAAGAATGGATGCAGAGAGTCATGCCCACTGCAACGATGACGTAGATATTTATGGTTGTTACAAAAGTCATTGTGAATCGAACGATTGGAAGATAATCAAAAATAATATTGATGGTAGTGGTCCTAAGATCGTGAGGCTAAGTCATGATGATCTTAATAAATTCGGTGATATTTCAAGGTTAACATCTATCGATATATGTACTGATCCGGATAAGGGCTCGAGTTGTGATCATAAAATAGATTGGATTAGAGTTCTGTTTAATTCTACATCCTAGTTATCTTCAAATCTAAAACAACATGCCATACATAAGGAGCAAAACTCTTTACTTTTTTCTTGTTGAGTATTTTTACTTTGTAATTTTTCTTCTCGAAGAAATTATTAAGAATCTTATTAGGGGTTTTCCAAAGTTCATCTTCTAAGAATGTATCGTGATAATGAATGATACAAGTATCTTTTGCAAATCTTTTCACTGCCTCTAGAAACCTATATGTTTTTGGTAGATACCCCATTATAATTCTGTCAGCTATTCCTTGAAGCGATTTTTTTCGTGAGATGTCTCTACAATCACCAAGTATTGGTATTATTTTTTTAATTTCGTTCAACTTGGTGTTTTCTTTTAGAAGTTTGAATGAGTACGGATTTTTTTCTATGGCATAAATAGCCTTTGTAGGTGTAAACTTTGCTAATCCTAACGAGAAGTAGCCAATTCCGGCAAACATATCTACTATCGTTTCACCTTTTTTTACCTGTTCAATAATCCTTTTTCTTTCATTTAGATTTCCCTTCGAAAACATCACCCTCTTAATATTAATCTTGTAGAAAATTCCATTTTCCTTATGAAATGTCACATATTTTTTACTTCCCGCTAAATGCTTAACGACAGGACTTCTAAATTCTCCGCTTATTTCCTTAATTTCCCACACGGAATTAACATACGGTAGTAAAGCTAAGTATGCCTTCCCTATTTTTAGCTTTTCTTTTCTACTAATCTGTTTTAAGAATTTAACTAATAGAATATCACCAATGATCTGGTAGGAACTTGGTATTCTATCTTCTGGAATTAAGGTTGATTTTGAGATTTTCTTTTTCACCTTCATATTAAAGAAATCTGAACTTTATTATAAATTCTTTTTAGTTGTTAAAGAAAAATAAAAGAGTAGAAAAGAAAAATTAAAAATCAATTACCTTCTCTTCTTTGTCGTCTTTCTCTTCTTAGTTGTTTTTTTCTTAGTTGTTTTTTTCTTTGTCGTCTTTCTCTTCTTAGTTGTTTTTTTCTTAGTTGTTTTTTTCTTTCGTGCAGCCATATGCCTCTACCTTTTTAGAAATTGGTGTAGGTAGTATTTAAAATTTTCGTTTTTTGTTACGCCTGCTGCTCATAAGATTTCTTTCAACTGAGAAAGTTTCGTTATGATAAAATTTGGTTCAAAGTCATTTTTCTGTCCACCTCTTTTTAACCAAATAGTTTTTATTCCAAGTTGTGATGCAAATTTGAGATTCTCAAGTTTATCATCAATAAAATAAACTTCGTTTCCACTGACATTTGCCTTTTCAAGAAAAATCCTGAAAATTCTAGAATTCGGTTTTCTTTCTTTAATTTCAGAACTGATTATAATGATTGAAAAGAATTTTTTGAATCCGAATTTCTTGTCTAGATATTCGAACCACTCTGTTGTATGATTTGTAATTATCCCTAATTTATACTTCTGCTTTAGATATTCAAGGACATTGAAAACGTCTTTATCAATGCTAAATAGGTCCAAGAATTTCTCCTCGATCTCTTTGAAATTCCTGACGTTCAATTTCGACCAAAATTCTTTTCTCGATATTTGGCCAATAGTATATAGATTGTAAAAATGTTTGACTGCAGAATAGTCGTGATTAGGGAGAACTTTCATTAGACCGTTTCTGACCATATGCGACTCTGGAAACAAGACGCCCATGATGTCAAATGCAATTATCATGATCATCGCCAATATTTGTGAGTTCTTATAAATGTCTTTTCAGCCTTGAATATTAATTTCAAAAGCTCTTCCTCGTTCTTTGGGATTTTTGCTAAAATTCTTGCAGCTTGCTCTGGTCCCACACCGTGAGCAGCTAATGTCATAATTGCTTTATGACCATAAGTTATTACTAAATTAGCACTCTTTCTAAGTTCTTCATACATCTTTCTCTCCCGTCTATTAAGTTTTCCTTTCCTTTTCATTTTCCTCAAAATTTTTTCTATTTCATCAAAATCTCTTGTAGCAACACCTATTAGCCTTGATCCGCAGAGTGGACATTCAGGTGTTTCCTCAACATCTTTTACCCTTGTTGTAAGTTTGAAGTCATAACAGTTCATACACACAATCATTATCGTTTTGTTCAATAGTCTACGTTTGAAGAACTTGAAGATCTCTTCTTTAGGTTCTTTTGGTGTAAGATACCCACTGAACTGATATAGAAGTGAATTTCTGCCAAGAGGACTTAGTTTTTTTCTAGAGATAAAAAAGTTTATTTCACCTTTCTTTATCTTCTCTAATATTTTCCTTGTATTTTCTAAATCGAGCTTGTCTGTGAATATCTCTCTTATAGTTTCGTCATAGACAGGCATACCTCTGTAGTATGAAATAATTTTGTTTATGTTAACATCGTTCCAACTAACATTTCTTTCCATAACCCCAAATCTTTTTGCAACTTGTATGAACCTCCACTTAAATAAATTACTTTCCTCTAGGGATTGGATTATCATGGATCTAAGATTTCTTGGTTGATGTAAAATTTCGACAATATCTTCCGGCTTTCCTAGAGACTTTATGATAATGGAGTACGGATTTGTTTTCATTTTTACAGAAGTTCCGTATTTTGATGTTAAAAAAGAGCTTATGTACATACCTAATGTCTCGTTTATCAGTGAACCAAAGAATGAGTGAATTATTATAAAGTCTTTGTTATGCTCTATCCAAATTTCATGAGGTCCTGGTATGAAGAATTTGCTCTGTTTCTTTATTAGTTTTTTGACGCTATCATAATCTCCGCTCACCTCTTCTATTTCCTTATTTTCTAAAATTTCTTTCATTAATCTTCCAACATCAGAAGTCACTCCATAGTGTACAGGGATTAGTTCTCCCTGCCACGACGGAATAGCTGATTCTATGTCGGTGGTTGGTTCAACAAATACTTTATCATCAACCGTTTGAACAACCCTCCACGTACTTCCTTTAAAAACAAAACTATTTTCAGGAGTACAGTATTCAGCGACAAAACTCTCATCTAGGTTTCCAATATATTCCTTAGTAACAACGTTAATTACTTTGTAATGTCTGGTATCGGGTATTGTAGAAAGTTTTCCAAAATAATATTCCCATGCCCTTTTTCTTAGATATACTCTTTTTTCTATAGCATTTATTCTTATGATACCTATACGAGATAAGAATGATATGACAAGTAAGAATGTCTTCTTTTTAAGGTTTCTATATGGAAATGTGTTTTTGATTCTTCTATAAATTTCATCTATTGTTAGGCCCTTTTGGTCTAACGAAAAACCAATAATTTGATGTGCTAGTACATCTAAAGCACCTTCATGTACTACCGTTTTTTCTAATTTCTTTCTCTTTAACCGTCTTACTATTGCAAGAGACTCTAGAAAGCTATCGTCATCGGAAATAACAACTCCCTTTGAAATCTCAGAAATCTTATGACCACTTCTTCCCACCCTTTGAACCAATTTTGTTACCTGTCTTGGAGATAGATATTGAATTATCAGGTCTACGGTACCGATATCTATCCCAAGCTCTAATGATGACGTTGCTATTAATGCCTTTAATTTTTGCTCTTTGAAGTCCTTTTCTGCTTTTATCCTTACGTTCTTTGAAAGAGAACTATGATGGACATCATGTGCAACAGTCTGATCCAGCATGTTTATCCTTGATGAAAGAATTTCTGCTGTCTGTCTTGTATTCGTGAAAACGATTGCAGATTTGTGTTGTTTTATTAGATTTATTATTTCCACGATTCTTGCAATAGTTTTTACATCTATCAATAACTCATCTTCCAGTTTTTTGTGTTCTTCAGTTGTTTTAGGTAAGATTATTCTTACGTCCATTTTCTTTTCTTGTTCACTCTTCACGATCTTCATATTACCAAAAAATTTTGAAACGAGTCTTTCCGATCCGATAGTTGCGGATAGTCCAATCAATTGAAAGTTAGATATCATTCTCAACCTTTCTAACGCAACTGCTAACTGCGTACCTCGTTTACTAGAAACAACTTCATGTATTTCGTCGATTACGACAAATTTTATATTGGATAGATGCTTTCTCATTTTCTTTCCAGGCAAGATTGCTTGTAGCGTCTCCGGTGTTGTTATCAATATATCAGGTGGGGTTTCTCTTTGTTCTGCCCTTTCCCGTTGTAGCGTATCTCCATGGCGGATTGCTATCTCTAACTCAAGTTTATCTGCCCACCAGAATAATCTACGAAACATATCGCGATTGAGACTTCTCAACGGAGTTATATAAAGAACTGAGATCGGCTTGTATTTTTCCTCGATAAGTCTACTAAATATAGGTAGCATGCACGCTTCTGTTTTTCCCATACCAGTGCCAGCAATAACTAACGTGTCGTCTCCTCGAAGGATAACAGGTATGACTCTTTTCTGAATCTCCGTCGATTCTCTAAATCGATTTTCAACAAGCTTACGAAGTTTTTCGTTTAATAATTCAAAAACCATTCCATCACCTTAACTCTTTAACTTTACCGATGTATGTTCCGTCGAGAAGATAACACTCTGAATTTAGCAGATCTATTTTTCTTGCTACCGGGCCCAGGAGTTCATCCTCATTCTTTACTTCATTAATGTAAACCCCACCAACAAGATTACTGAAAGCAGGCATTATTATAATTTTCTGTTCTGTTTCTTTATGTCTACCAATTATCCAAACTTTTTTTACATATTTAGCCCCAAATTTATCTTTTATTCTTATCAGTGGGTGATTATGTGCAATTACTATTGTACTAGCCTTATTCTCTCTTGGTCTTGTGTGACCATGAAGGAGCAAAATCCTTTTTATAAGAATTCCACGACTATCAAGAGTCTTGATCCCTTTAGGTATTAAATCGCCTAGTCGACCATCATGGTTACCGGGAGTGATAATAATTTCTACATTTTTCTTTACTTCTCTTAAGATCTTTGGTACTATCAACTTCTCCATTCGCTTTATGAATGGAACATTGTGCTTAAGATCACCAAGAATTAGAAGTCTTTTAGCTTTTGTCTTTTTCACTAACTTGTTTATTCTCTTAGCTATCTCTTCTGATTGATCGATCCAAATACCTTTATGAAATATTTCATATTCTATTCCTAGATGTAAATCTGCTATGACTAAGGTTTTTTCAACCTTGAGTGCCGGTTCGCCTATGATAAATTTCATAATTAGAATTTAACTTGAAATTATTTACCTCTTTTAATGGGGCCGCCCGGATTTGAACCGGGGTCGCTGGCTTTTCAGCTTGAGCGTCCCATTTGGCGGGTAGTCCCTAAGCCAGAGTGATAGCCAAGCTACACCACGGCCCCTCACTCTTTTTGCTCAATGAAATCATCTATTTTTAATTTTAGTTCGTTACCTTTTAATCTTAAAATTTCTCTAGTTAGAAGAAACATTATCAATGCTATTGATTTTCTCCCTTTATTATTACAAGGTATGACTAGATCAACATAATCAGTACTGTTAAACGTATTACATAAGGCTACTATTGGTATTCTAGCCTTAAGGGCTTCTTCTATTGCTTGTTCATCTATAAATGGATCTGAAACAAATAGGACATCAGGTTCTATGTATTTTTCATAGTTAGGATTTGTTAGAGTACCTGGCATGAATCGGCCATGTATAAATGTAGCTCCTATTTCTTTTGCAAAGATTTCCATAGGTTTTTTAATTTTTCTGCTAGCGACGAGTATATTATTGTATCTTGAAAGAAATTTAGCAGCTATTTGTATTCTTTTGTCTATCATCTTAATATCGAGCATGGCCAACCCATTTGGTAAAACCTTGAATATGAACCTTCTCATATCTTTATTTTTTGAAGTCGTTCCAATATGTACACCATGCTTAAGATATACATCCCTTGGTATCAGCAAGTTCTCCTCTGCCATATTTAACCACCAATGATAATCTTCTGTTTTGTTTTTAATATTTTAAAGTTTTAAACTAGGTCTATTTCCATAGATATAAATACATTGTTGCGGGTTGAAGCTTCCCAAAGTTATTCTGAAGTAATATCTCTCTATCTAAGGCATAGATCTCAGCTCCTCTCTGTGGAACAGATGGGCCAAAATTAAAAACCGTTTCATTATTGCTAATTATCGATATGTGAAAGTTGTATCTACTTGGTATTTGATTTTTCAATTGATTATATTTTGCAAGATTGTGATAAAGTTGGTTAACTTCGGTTTCGTTGAGAGATCTATTATAAATATAGACCTCGTCGATGGTGCCGTTGAAATATAGTTGACCGCTCCTCCTCGCTCCAATCAAAACAGGTGAAGTGGTTTTAGGCATTGACAAGTCACTTTGCGGATCTATATAAGTTACAGGTTTAGACTTACCATCCACATAAAGAGTTATTGTATTTCCACTTCGAACCCCTGCAACATGATGCCAAACGCCCGGTGTTATCCATGCACTCGTGGTCTCTGCTCTAAAATAAGTAGTACCATCACCCAAGTGAAGCTCAAGTCTTAAGTGACCAGATCTTATGTTTAATTCATAGGGATTTAGTGCTTTAGAAATTATAGCATGATAACCTGTTATATTATCTGATTTTATCCATGCCTCAATCGTTATCGCATTGGTAATATCCAAACTATCGTCATCGGAAACTTCAACATAATCATCTACTCCATCAAAACTTATCGCATTACCATATTTGCTCCCACCTTTATTGCTTGAATAGACTATATGGTGTGTATCGTGAACTGTTTGGCCATCACCTTCGTCAAATCGCCAATATGCAACAAGACCGTCTCTGATGAAGGTGTTGTTATCATAGATGGATTTTATTTTTTCGTCCGAGAGGGCATGGTTGTATATACGGATTTCATCGATTGTACCATTGAAATAATCGTGATATGCAGGCCAAACACCTATTGTTATAGGCCCTGAATTTTGAACAGGTTTCCACCCACTCACAGCGACTTTACTGATTCTGAGTTGTCCATCTACGTAAAGTAGGTATGTGTTACTTGATGCGTTATAAACCAATGATACACTATGAAATTTTCCATCGTCTACCTGAAAGTTACTGTCGAGATAGTATTCTGAAGAACCATTTCCAACTCTCGCGAATATCTCCTTTGAGGAATTAGTAATATAGATATGATATGGATCGTTGTATCCATATCCTGTAGGATTTTTGTCTATTAATGTCCAGAATCCCTTGGCTATTGGCCCAGGTCCATTATACTTAAATAATACCTCTACTGTAAATGAAGTGTAATTTTGAACTGAAGGTGAGTCAGGAATTTCAACATAATCATCCACACCATCAAAACTCAATGCCTTACCAAACTTACCTTCTGTCCAGTTTGCGCCGTAAACTGTGCCATCATTGAAGTTTTCGCCATAGAAAGTTCCTGTATTTTCATGGTTACTATAGTCGATAAATGTACTATCGAACGGCTCATCAAATGTGTAGTATGCTACAAGATGATCTGGATCATAAACGGAAAATGTTTCTAGTTTCTTGAATTGTACAGCTTCAAATGCCTCGATTGGCTCAACAATTTCTGTTAGATTATCATCTCCAGTTATCGTTGTATCGCAGAACGGTGTTGCAAAGTTAGAATCATCATCAAAGTATACATAGAATCTCTTCACTTCTAAAAGTTTGATTGGTGTAGAAAATTTGATGGTTTTTGTACTTGGATCGATCTCACATTTTATAGCATTCTCACTGCTATTATAAACTCTTATTGAATTGAAATCTATATTTGTTATTCCAAGCTGACTTAGGTTTATTTGAACGAGTTCATTATTTAGATCTGTTAGTGTTGCAGATTGATTTCTTAAATATTCCTGGGAGTTATTGAGAACCACGGTGAATCTATATTCCTTTGAAAATAATCCAAGCTCGTTACCTTCACTCATAAGGTCATTTAGAATAGTTAGTGCATAATTTCTCATCTCACCCCCTTCCGTTTCTTCCTTCAACAAGGTTATTCTATCCGTTGTGAAAAGTAGCGTAAATGCGAACATGATAATGAACATCCCGACAGCTATTGCGAAATCAACCTGAGAAAGACCTTTTTTCATAATTATAATTTTTCAGGTGAGATAAAAAGATGATTTTAATGATAAACAAATTTTTAAAGGTTTGTCTACTAAGTAATTAACTATCGTAAAAGTGATAAGTATGGCAAAGGACAAAACAAAATTAATTCAAGAACTTATGATGCGTAGAGATAAGATAAGGAATATTTCTATTGCTGCTCATATAGATCACGGAAAGACTACGATGACGGATAATTTGGTTGCGGGGGCTGGAATGCTTTCGGAGAATTTAGCTGGTAAAGCTCTATGGATGGATTTTGATGAACAAGAACAGGAAAGAGGTATTACCATTTATTCCGCTAACGTTTCTATGATTCATGAATATGATGGAGAGGATTACTTGGTTAATCTTATAGATACTCCTGGTCATGTTGATTTTGGAGGTGATGTTACTCGAGCTATGCGTGCTGTAGATGGAACTGTCATACTTGTTTGCGCTGTAGAGGGTGTCATGCCTCAGACGGAAACAGTCGTGAGACAGGCATTACATGAAAGAGTTAAACCAGTTTTATTCATCAATAAGGTGGATAGACTTATAAGGGAGCTAAAACTAACGCCAGAGCAAATGCAGGAAAGATTTCAAAACATAATAAAAGAGGTAAATAAACTCATAATGAAATACGTGGAGAAGGAATTTGCTGAAAAATGGTTAGTAAGTGTCGAGAATGGATCAGTCGCTTTTGGTTCTGCTTATCGAAATTGGGCTATTTCATTCCCTTATATGAAAAAGAAGGGTATAACTTTCAAAGATATAATAGAATATGCCGGTACGGAACGTGACAAAGAACTTGCAAAGAAAGCTCCTCTTCATGAAGTGATTTTAGATATGGTTATCCATCATTTACCATCTCCAATTGAAGCTCAAAAATATAGAATTGAAAAGATTTGGACTGGTAGTAAAGATGATTCTATCTACAAAGATATGGTGGAGTGTAATTCGAATGGTAAGCTCGCGGCTGTAGTGACAAAGGTTGTTCCCGATCCTCATGCCGGTATGATTGCTACTGCAAGAATTTTCTCCGGTACATTAAAGAAGGGTCAATTTGTTCATTTAGTCGGTAAGGGGATAAATAAGAGAATTCAACAGGTACTTCTGTATAAGGGCGCTCAACATATTCAAATGGATGAGGTACCCGCCGGAAACATAGTTGGTATAATTGGAATACCAGATGTATTCTCAGGAGAGACGATATGTGAGGCTGATAATCCTATCAAACCATTTGAAGCTATAAAACATATTTTTGAGCCTGTTGTTACAAAGTCTATTGAACCTAAAGATCCGAGAGATCTTCAAAAAGTTATTAACTTTTTGAGACAGGTAAATAGGGAGGATCCAACATTAAAGATTACTATAAATCAAGAAACAGGAGAATATTTAGTTTCTGGATTAGGAGAGCTTCATATTGATGCTAAGGTCGAGAGGCCATTGAAGGAAAAACTTGGTGTTGAGGTTAAGACATCCCCTCCTATAGTTGTTTACAGGGAGACTGTTAGAACTGCCAGCCCTGTTATAGAAGGTAAATCGTCAAACAAACATAACAGATTCTACATAATGGTTGAGCCACTTGAACAGGAAGTTTATCAGGCAATATTAGAGGATAAAATACCACAAGGTGTTGTTAAAGAGAAGGAGTTGTGGAAGAAGTTTGCCGAGTATGGAATGCCAAAAGAAGATGCAAAAGGAGTGAAGGAGGTTTATGATCGAAATGTATTTGTAGATGCAACAAAGGGTATTCAATATTTGAATGAAACAATGGAGTTAATTTTGGAGGCGTTCAGACAGATATGTAGAGAAGGACCCCTTGCTAAGGAACCTGTTTCAGGAATAAAGGTCAAGTTGGTTGATGCAAAACTTCATGAGGACGCCATTCATAGAGGTCCTGCTCAGGTCATACCTGCTGTTAAGTATGCAATAGGTGATGCGATTCAACAAGCTAAACCTACGTTATTGGAGCCGGTTCAAATCATAAGAATAGATACTACTGAAGAAACTATGGGTAATGTCATAAATCTTGTTCAAAATAAGAGAGGTCAAGTATTGGATATGAAGACGGAGCAAGGTGCTGCGATAATTCAAGCAAAGCTTCCGGTAGCCGAGATGTTTGGGTTTGAGGCTGCATTAAAATCAGCAACAGGTGGTAAGGGATTCTATTCTTTGGTAGATGTAGTATTTGAAAAGATACCAGACGATCTAAGGGATATGGCTATAAAGAAAATTAGAGATAGAAAGGGTCTTTCTAATGAATAGTTTTAATAGTTTTTACTCCAAATAATTTCTTTCATGATAATTGCAATAATTCCTGCATATAATGAAGAAAAAACGGTCGGTTCTGTAGTGAAGAAAGCTAAAAAATACGTAGATGAGGTCGTGGTTGTTAACGATGGATCTAAAGATAACACAGAAAAAAATGCAAAAAAAGTTGGCGCTAAGGTCCTTAGTCATAAGATAAATAAGGGATTTGGCGCTGCTATTAGGACTGGTATAAACTATGCTCTTAAGAAAAGGGCTGATGTTATTATATTTCTTGATGCTGATGGACAACACGATCCTAAAGATATACCAAAGTTTGTTAAAGCCGTTCGTTCAGGATATGATTTCGTTCTTGGTGAGAGGGATATAAGTAAATATCCATTGATAAAGAAAATTGGAAACTTTATGCTAACAATTCTAACTAACTTAATTACAGGTATTTATATTCATGATACGGAAAGTGGTTATAGAGCATTTTCATATTCTGGGTTGAAGAAAGTATACCCACATCTACATGGAAAGAAGTATGAGATTGCGGCTGAAACTATTTTTGCTGTGAGTGCTTTAAACTTAAAGTACGCGAATGTAAAAGTAGCCTCCCCTGTCTATATTTATGGGAAGGGAGTTGGTGTAATGGATGGTATTAGGAATTTTTCATATCTTCTTAGAAAGAGGAAAAAAAGCTTGAAGATGTACATAAGTGATTTCTTTTTTGTCCTGAAAATGTTTATAAGAGATTTACTCAGAAAATTTTAGAAATTCTGATAATCTTTTCTGCTCTTTTATCCATTTTAAAAATTCTGATTTCATCTCTATATGTTTCCAATCGATCCTTAGCCGTTTCTTCATTTCATTCAATGCATCTTTTATCGATTCAAATCTTTTAGCAGGATTGTCGAATGCATGTCTTGCAGTTTCTCTAACAACCCAAACTCCAAGTGGTAGAGTGTATTCTGGAAAACATTCTCTGATCACAAAGGCAGCTGCTTTTTTTCTTATTTTTGTTAAATATTCAACTATTCCTAATCTTGTCGCATAGTAACCACCAGCTGTTTCCTCAACATATTTATTCCTTCCAAAATGAGTTTCAAAATCACTAAGTATTTTTGGTTTTTCCCCATGGTTCCAGATACAACCCGGATACTTTACCTCTATTAGTTCGTATGACCATTCGGACGGAATGAGAAGTATTTCATAATGGTTTCCAAGATATGTGTTTGAAAACAAGATCGGTTTTTCAATAACATCATAATCTTTTATTTTCTTTAACATATTTCTAGAAATCATTTCATCTACTCCAGTGACTGCCCATCGAGTTGGAACCAATTTTCTTTGCGGTTTTAAACCTAACAACCCAGAAGAAAAGATTTGTTCTATTCGAGATACCTTTATTCCTCGTTTGTAAAGTATATTTACTCCACTAAATGCATCTAAGTCATAATCATCTACAACTTTCTCTATAGGTCTTGGTATCTTCGGATTACCAACCATTCTTATCTTTTTTACAGGTGCAGGATTTGATACTGGTGCTGAATATTTATAAAACTCAACTTTCGGATTTGGCCTACGCTTAAGTTCTACTTCTAATTCACAAGGATCTTGTGATTGAACTGCCTCTTGTTGAATCTCTACATACCTGTTAAAGGATTTTACATTTATTTTCTCTCTTGGGTAAACCAATTTTAAACGAAGTTTAACTATGTCATATATTTTGAGTCCCAAATAATACCACGTTTCTGGATCGTTAATTATTACCTCTTCGGGTGAGGATAAAATACCCGTGAATACATTAGGATATCCCATTCTTCCAACGAAGATCGATGGTGATGTCGATCCAACAAACGATTCCTTTAGTTCCATCTTTTTTACAGAATCTAGTATCTTTTCTAAGTATTCCATGAATTAATTTTCACGATTAACGATATAAGAAAAACTACACTACGAATGTACTACGTTTCCTTATTAACTGAGTCGTAGAAACACAAATTAAAATTTAAAAAGGTATTGTATCTATATTAGTTTTAGTGATAAATATGGCAAATATACTAAAGGTAAAGCAATCTGTTATGGATTCGTTAAAGGCAATAGGATTGAACCTCTATGAGAGGAAGTTGTGGATAGCGTTACTTTCTAAGGGTACTGCAACTGCCGGAGAACTCGCGGATCTAAGCAATGTACCGAGATCTAGATGTTATGATGTTTTAGAATCATTAGCCGATAAAGGTTTTGTTATAATTCAACCTGCTAAGCCAATGAGATATGTGGCTGTTAAACCAAAAGAAGCGATAGAAAGGGCAAAGGCAAGATTAAAACAAAAGACCGAAGAAATATTAGAAAGATTAGATAGATTAAAAAATAGTGAAGTAATGAAAGATCTCGAGTCAATCTACTCAGAATCTATAAAGGTTGTAAAGCCAGAGGATCTATCCGGTGCATTAAGAGGTAGGGATGCTTTAATGGAACAGGTAGGTACTTTGTTAAGTAATGCTAAAAAATCTGTAGTTGCTATAACTACAGAGCAGGGTTTTCAAGACTTTTATGAAAGGTATGACAAGATGTTGAAGAGGGCATCAAATAAGGGGGTTAAGATAAAGATTGCAGTCCCTGTTTCAAAGAAAATTCAACCAACAGTTAAGGAACTCGCAAAAATAGCTGAAATAAGAGACATAAGCAATGTCCAGTCAGTTGGTAAGAACCCGACAAGATTCTTTGCAATAGACGGAAAGCATTTTGTAATGTCATTAACAAATGATGAAAAGACAAAGCCCCATGAGGATATAGGATTCTGGGCACAATCGGATCATGTAGCAGGAGAATTCTTTGATTCAGTGTTTAAGCTTCTTTGGACTCAGGGAAAGAAAATCTAACTTCCCGACCAAATGTGTTGGTTTAACTTCTTTTATTCTTACATTTACAAATTTTCCAATCATATTTTTATTTAATGGAAATACTACTTGTTTGTATGCATAGTTTCTTCCTATGATATTTCTCTCCTTGATATTGACTTCATCTATCAAGACTTTTCCCTTCCGGTTACTCCATCTTTTATTTCTTTCGTATGCAATTTCTTCCACGATTTTTGATAGTTCTCTACTTCTCCTCTTTTTTATTTCTGATTTTACTTGCTTCATTTTATGTGCTTCCGTTCCCGGATGGGAGGAAAATCTAGATACGTTGATCCAATCTGGTTTTGTTTTTAGAATTAGTTTTTTTGTCTCCTCAAAATCATCTTCTGTTTCTTCTGGAAACCCAACAATTATATCGGTCCATATAGTAACGTCTGGGACTTCTTCTCTTATTCGTTTTACTATTTTTATAAAGTCTGATGCTCTATATCCCCTTTTCATTAAATTTAGTATCTTATCAGAACCTGATTGAACAGGTATGTGAACAAATTTGAATATATTATCCTTCTTTAACTCTTTGATGAATCTTTCTAAGTATACTTTAAGATGGATCGGGTTTAACATTCCGATCCTTATAAAATAATTTCCTCTTATCTCATCTGTTATATCTCTAAGGAGATCGGGAAGTTTGTATTCATAGTTAAAATCAAAACCATAAGCAGATACGTCTTGTCCTGTAAGCCAGAATTCCTTTATACCGTAATTTTTCATTGATTTAATTTCTTGGATTATTTTTGTTGGAGGATATGAAAACAAATCTCCTTTTGCAAGTTTTGTTGCACAATATGAACAATTCATTAAACACCCAGAACATACAGGGACAATATCAATAACTTTATTCTCTCTTATCTTAGGTAGTCCCACCTTTATTGATTTTTCTTTTCCAAGAATTTCGATACGTTCTCCGTCAAGAATTTTTCTTATGAATGTACCTATTTTTGTGATATAGTTTGTTGATATTATATTAGCACTTGGAATGGCCTCCTTTACAGCTTTGTAATCTATTTCTGGTAGGCAGCCAGTCACTATGAAAATTTTATCTTTCATCTCTTGTTGAGTTCTCTTTAGCTCAAATAGAATCTTATTTTTTGTCGTTTGTTTAACTCCACATGTATTGAAGATTACTATTTGAGCTGATTCATAGGAACGGACCATGTAGAAACCTAACTTAGAGAGTATACCAGCCATTATCTCGCTTTCGGCCTTATTCGCTGCACAACCCCAAGTTTTAATAAAGACATTTTTTTCCATGAAGTTCTAATTTCTAAAATAAATTTATAAAGCGAAGAAATACAACTTTAAAAACATTTCTACATATCTTTATTAAAGTGATAGTTATGGAAAGGCTAACTAGATTTGAAAGAACAAGGATAATCTCTGCTCGGGCATTGCAACTTGCTGCTGGGGCATCTCCTTTGATAAAGACAGATCTAACAGATCCTGAGGAAATAGCTAAATTAGAGTTTGAAAACGGACTACTTCCAATTGAAGTTAAAAGAGAAAAACCAAAAAAGGAATTATAATTTCAATTTTTTCATTCTAGGATTTTTTGTTTGATTCCAGAGCCTCATTAATTCATTAAGCTTACATATTCTTATTCCTGCTACACCGAATTTTGCCAAGTCGGACATTAATGATAATCTTGCTACAATCGGAGAGCATGTTTCTTTTGATCTATGTGAAACAACCGTTTTGGTATTGTTTTCTTTTGACATTTCAATTATCTTTAGACAATCTGTTACATTTCCAGATTGATTTGGTTTGATCAGAACTGAGTTTATCGAACCTCGTCTTACCATCTCAAGCACTCTAGATGGGTGTGTGGCTGTAAGATCATCACCACAGATTAATGCTTTTGTCCTCTTTTTTATTTCTCTGTAACCATCTGGATCATTCTCATGAATAGGATCTTCGACGTATAGAAGCTTATACGTTTTTATCAAGTCAATTACATAGTCAATATGCTCTTCTCTACTCCTCTTCTTATCATGATATACATATTTTCCCTTCTTGAATATATGAGATGCAGCAAAATCAATCCCTACACGAGCTCCATATGACTCTGCGATATTTGTTACAAGATATAATGCCTCTTCATTTGTTATGTTGGCCATCCATCCAGATTCGGGATTTAAACCTAGTAACTTACCTTTTCTTTTCAATTTTTCGGAGACTTCTTTCCATATAAGAAAATTCGTTTCAACACTTTCCGGGATGGTTCTATTCATTGGTATTGTTAATATTTCTTGGATTTCTATGAGACTTTTATTGGCTATAGAAAAACTACCACCACCTAAGACGTTTCCTAATAATCTAGGAAATTCATTTGTTTTTGGTTTAAATGTAGCATTAAAAAACGCAAGTGATATTGCTGTTGTTACTGATGTACCGAGTTTTGATATATTTTTCATTAGTAATTTGTCTAATTTTTCTTGTGTAAAACTTCCTATGAAAATATTTTTTATTTTATTAAAATTTTTTACACCTCTTTTTACATCTACTTCTCTTGCTCTAAAGGAACTTTTACTTATTCCATGTGGAGAACTTGCAGAAAATTTTCCATTTATCGTTGCCTCGACAGTCTTATCTCCAAATGAATTGAAAATGATTTTTAGCTCTATTTTGTTTATCTTCATGATTAATAATTGTAAACCTTAAATAAAAATCAACTCCCTAAGAATGAACTTATAGAAGATTGAGGAGGGCTTGATATTTTTTTCAATACATTATCTACTCTCTGCTCAGAAAAATCATGTTTATCACAAAGTATTCTTTTTATTTCAGTCTCGTTTAATTTTCCAAATTTTATTTCTTTTATCTTCTCCACCGGTGGATTTTTAAAGAATTCAAAAATTTCTTTAGCATCTACCTCAAAATCCCATTTCACATTTTTTAATACCTCGCCTAAGGTCTTGAATTTTTTGACAAGGTCTAACGCCTTCTTAGGACCAATTCCCCTTATCCCACCATGATTGTAGTCGGTTCCAACAAGAATACCTAAAATTATAAGTTGATCTCTACTAATATCTAAATTCTTTAAGAGAGACTCTAATTTAATCATTTCTGGTTCTATTCTGATTTCTTTTCCTCGGATTTTTCTCTTTCCAGTTATGTTTAGATTTCTTATCAGAAGTGGGGATCCAAAAAGAAGTGAATCTGCGTCCTGACTTGCTGTGGAATATACTAAACCCTCTTTACATAAATATGCACATTGAGCTTCACCCTCCGATTTAGCTTGAACAACTGCCACGCCCATAGCTTCTAATAACTCTTTTCCTTCTTTAACCATATCCTCAGTGAGTTCGGATGTTTGTTGTGCATATTTTTTTGCTTCTTCTAGATTTCCTTCCCTTACAGCCTCTTCCCATTTTCTCTTTGCCTCTTCCTTTATCTCTTTTCTTATGGTTGTTGTCCCATGTTTAAATTTTGGCGGTTCGCCATCAAATACATACACAGGCCTTACTCCGTTTTCAATAAGATTCGCTGTTCGATAAAATAAACCTGAAAGATGGCTAGTTATCCTTCCTTTTGAGTCCTGGAGAGGTGTCCCGTCGTACTGTCTTATTGAACTTAGAAACTGATATATCCAGTTGAATGCATCAATTGCTATCTTTTTTCCAGTAAGTTGTTTCGTATCTATTTTTTCCTTAGGAAGTAAATCTGAAATCTGAACTCCCATACAATTATTTAATCTTTGTAGAATCTATATATACATTGTGATAAGATGAACTATGAGAAACTTGGTTTAAGGGTGGGATTAGAGCTTCATCAACAGCTTAATACAAAAAAATTATTCTGCAACTGTTCATCAGAGATGAAGGAGAAAAGGCTTATTTATGAGGCCAAAAGAAAACTTAGACCAGTCGTTAGCGAACTTGGGAAATTTGATAGAACAGTGCTTTTCGAATTTTTTAAGAATAAGGAATTTATTTATCACGGCTATGAAAATGAGGCTTGTTTAGTTGAGCTTGATGAAGAACCGCCTCATAGAGTTAATAAAGATGCGTTAGAAATTGCCCTTTCTGTTGCTCTACTTTTGGGTCTAAAAATACCAGAAGAAATATGGGTAATGAGGAAAACAGTTTTAGATGGATCCGCTATAACTTCCTTTCAAAGAACCGCCTTAATTGGTATAGGTCCCTCTACTTTTCATGCTATAAGAATAGCATCATTATGTTTAGAAGAGGATGCTGCAAAAGTTGAAAAGAGAGAGGGTCATAAAGTATTTTATTCACTTTCCAGGCTCGGTATTCCTCTTATTGAAATTGCCACTGAGCCTGATATAAGGTCTCCACAACAAGCTAAGATATTTGCCGAAGAGCTCGGCCTACTTCTAAGAACATTTAACGTTAAAAGGGGAATCGGTACGGTAAGGCAGGATGTTAATGTTTCGATAATGGGAGGTGCTCGAGTTGAAATAAAAGGGTGGCAAGAACTTGGTAGTATAGATAAGCTGATAGAAAACGAAGTTCGTAGACAACTTAGCCTTATAGAAATAAAAAATACTTTGAGAAAATTGAATGCGAAAGTAGACAAACCGATAGAAGTTTCTAAATTCTTGGGAATGAATATCAAAACATTCTTGATAGTACTAAGAAACTTTAGAACTGTTTGGAACAAGAAAGTGTATGGTGAAAATTACAATAAGACATTGAAAGATGAAATTTTTGAATATGCAACTGTTTATAACTCGTTTGCTGTAGACGATGAGGAAAGTGAATTGAGGAAAGAGTTTGATATCTTAAAAAATAGATTTAATGGCACTGAAAATGACGTATTTGTACTGATCTATGGTGGAGAATATGAAAGAGCAGCTCAATCTATTTATGAAAGATCCAGCTTCTGTCTAAAACGGGTTCCTAAAGAGACAAGAAAACCAAACCCCGATACAACAACAAGCTTTTCAAGGCCGCTTCCTGGATCTGCGAGGATGTATCCTGAAACGGATCACCCACCAATAAAAATTGATAGAAAACATTTACAAAATCTAAAGAAAAAACTACCCAAGCCTTTGAATGAACGTAAAAAAGAATTAGAAAATATCATACCAAAGGAAATAGCCTCTCAAATTGTTCGCTCGAGATACTTTATGTTATTTGATGAAGTTGTAAGAGGGTCCAAAAATTCTGAATTTATAAAAGTAGTTGCTATTACCCTCACATCTACTTTAAAGGAACTGAAGCGTGATGGCCTAGATATTAATAAAATAACACATAAAGATTTGGTAACGATATTTGAGAGTTTTAGAATGAGAGAAATTTCTAAGAAAGCGATACCAAACATATTAAAGCTAGTTATAGAGGGAATTGATGTTAGAGATGCGATAAGAAAATTTAAAAAAATAAGTAAATCTGAACTTAGAAAGATTGTGAAAGAAATTTATGAGAAAAACAAAGATATACCATTCTCTAAACTTCTTGGTCTTGTGATGAGAGAAATCGGCGGGAAAGCTGAGGCTAAGGAAGTTGTAGAGGAATTGAAAAAGTTAATGTAAAAAGGATTTTATCCTTAGCTGATGTATTCTATTTATGAGAAGATTTTGTATTATCTGTGGAAAGCCAGCAGAGATTGAAAATTTTTGCTGTGACTGTTGGACAAAAAGACACGATCTCTTTGAAATTGAGGACTTTGAAATTATTGCATGTCATTGTGGATCTTATTATCATAAGGGAGAATGGATAAAATTTGATGATCTTGAAGAACTTATTAGAGAGATGATAAAATCTAATATGAAAACAGATAATGAAATAAAGAAGTTAAAGATTTCTCTGAAAAAAATTGGTGACACTGTTTACCTTGCTGAAATCGAAGCTTTTGGTTTTGTAAAACCATGTAAGGTTTTAAAGAAAGAAAAAAAGAAAATCAAGGTTAGAATAAGATGGAGGCTATGTGATAAATGTAAGAAAAAAAGAGCAAATTATTATGAAGCAGTTTTTCAAGTTAGAGATGTTGATATTCCTGATGAGTTTGTTGAAACTATCAATGAATATACAAGTAAAATAGAGGAAAAAAGAAGTGGTGTCGACATATATCTCATTGATAAAAAAATTGCAAGAAATATAGTAACGCAACTTAGACAAATGGGATTCAAAATTAAAGCTACGTATGAGCTTGCTGGAGTTAAAAAAGGTAAAAAACTATATAGAAATATCTATTTAATAGCAAAGTGTGAGAAAAATGGAAGAAATAGTAGAAAGAGTTAAGATACCTAAAGGAAACCAGACGTTTGGTCTTGTTGAATCTAAGTTAGGTGGTAATAAGTTTAGGGTTACTTGCCAAGATGGTAAATCTAGAATATGTAGAGTACCTGGTAGACTACGTAGGAGATTATGGTTGAATCCTGGCAATATTGTTATAGTTGAACCTTGGGAGATTCAAGGAGACGAAAAAGGTGATATTATCCATAAATATTCTAATGCTCAAATAGAGTGGCTTAGAAAGAAAGGATACTTAAACCTGTGATTTAAATGATAAAAAAACTTAGAATCCCTAAAGTTAGGGTAAAAATCCTTGAAGAAACAAAAAAGAGGATTGATGAGCTTGCCAACGTTTCTATTAAAATAGATGATGGAGAAGTTACGATCACGGGAGATTCTTTAAATGTTTACATAGCAGAAAGGGTTGTAAAAGCTATTGGAAGGGGATTTAAAGATGATGCCTTTTTACTTCTAGATGAGAATTATGTTCTGTACGTGATACCAATATCTAAGAATAAAAATACACTTGTCAGGATGAGAGGGAGATTGATAGGTACTCATGGTAAAATAAAAGAAAGAATAGAAAAAATGACAAATACAAAGATTTCTATCTATGGAAAAACAGTTTCAATAATAGGAAAAGGTGATGATGTTGAAAGAGCAAGACACGCAGTTCAAATGATATTGGATGGAAGAAAACATGCTACTGTTTTTGTGTTTCTTGAAAAAACAAAGAGAGTTATATGATCTTTAATATTTTTTTATTGATATGAATTATGTGGTTTCATGACAGAAAAAGATGCTAAAAAAATTTTAGAGGGTCTGACACATCCAGAAATTGATGTAAATCTAGTGGAGCTTGGGATAGTAAAAGATATTAAGCAAGACGAAAATAAAGTAACAGTTACGATAGCTTTTCCGTTTCCGATGGTTCCTATAAGAGGCATGATAATAGAAAGTGTTAGGAAAGCCTTGGAAGATAATGGTTTTGAAGTTACTATTCAAGAAACTGTAATGACTCCAGAGGAGAGGGAACGATTTTTTAAGCTCGAACGAGAAAAGTGGAAATTCTGATTGGTATGAACATAAAAAGAACGATACTTGTAATGAGTGGTAAGGGCGGAGTGGGAAAAACAACTGTTGCTGTTAATTTAGCTTATGCTCTCAGTGAAAGAGGTTATAAGGTAGGAATTCTTGATGCCGATCTTCATGGACCGAACGTTCCGAAGATGCTTGGTGTAAAAGAAAGAACAAATGATCTACCAATAGAAATAAATGAAAATTTGAAGCTCGTATCAATGAGCTTTCTTATAGATGAAGATAAAGCATTAATATGGAGAGGTCCGCTGAAGCATAAGTTCATATCTGAAATTCTATCTAAAATTGATTGGGGTGACTTAGATTTTTTGATTGTTGATCTACCAGCTGGAACAGGTGATGAATCGATTAGTGTAGCTCAAATCTCTCCGGGAGAAAAATATTCCCTAATTATCTCTATGCCACAAGAGGTTTCTATGATGGATGCAAGGAGAGCTTATAATTTCTCTAAGAAGTTGGGTTTGAAGGTAATCGGTTTCGTTGAGAACATGTCTGGAGAATTTTTTGGTGAAGGCGGTGTTGAAAAATTGGCAAAAGGCTTGAATGAAAACTTTCTTGGTAAAATACACTTAGATAAAAATGTTCCAAAGCTTTGTGATGAAGGTAAAATTATTGTCAAGGAAAAAACGATGGCGGGAGATGAAATAAATGGAATCGTAGATAAAATATTAGAATACTTCAAGAGTGAGAATTTATGAAATTATTAGAATTGATTAGTATACGATATAGGGTTGAAGATAAAGTTATACTCGATAAAATTAATCTTTCTGTTAGAAATTCAGAAATATTTTCTATACTTGGAGTAAACGGTGCAGGTAAAACTACTTTAGCAAATGTAATAATGGGTCTTGTTGACTTAAAGAATTTAGAAGGGAAAATCATTTTTAATGGAGAAGACATTACTAAGTTAGAGACTACAGAAAGAGCAAAACTTGGAATTACATTGGCTTGGCAAAGACCTGCAAAGTTTGAGGGAATAACGGTTCGTGAATATCTAGGTATAAACTCTCAGAGAAGTTCTGAGGAATGTCTTAAGTTAGTTGGGCTGAACCCAAAAGATTATTTGAATAGATTTGTTGATGATAATCTAAGTGGCGGTGAACGAAAAAGAATAGAACTTGCATCGGTATTCTCGATTAATCCAAAACTTGTGATCTTAGATGAGCCAGATTCAGGAATAGATATGGCATCAATTCACGTAATAAAAAAGGTTTTATCCAAGTTCAGGGAATTTGGAACTTCTGTTTTGTTAATAACGCACAATGAGGAAATGGCAAAGATCTCGGATAGAGCTGCAATAATATGCAGTGGTAAAATAGTCAAAATAGGTCCGTCAGAAAGAATAACAAAATTTTTTAAGGAACATTGTAAGAGTTGTGGTCATGTTGGTAAAGTAGATGAGGCTGAGATCGATGAATGAAAAATTGAATAAAATTTTGAATTCATATATATCTCTTGGGGGCAGTGAGTTAATTTTATCTAAACAGGTTGGAAGTTTGGTTGTAGATCACAATAAGGTATTGATGAAGAATGACGTACCTGGTTTAAAGATAGGGTATAAAGAGTTAAGAGATAGTGTAGAAGTGATTGTCAAAGTAGAAAACAATACTAAAATCAAAAACCCGGTTCACCTATGTTTTGGCATGACCTCAAAAACAGGTAAACAGGTGATAAGGTCAAATTTCTTAATAGGTAGGAATTCGAGTGTAAAGTTTGTTTCGCACTGTATATTTCCAAATGCAGAAAAAGTTGAACATATTATGGACTCCAAAATCAAAATTCTAGATGGGGGAAAAATGAAGTATTTAGAAGATCATTATCACTCTGAAAAGGGTGCTGTGGTTAAGCCAAGATTAAATGCGATCATCGGTAAGAATGGAATGCTAATAGAGGAGATAAAAGTAATTAGAGGAAGTGTCGGTCTTTTAGATATAGATTATAACATTCACCAAGAAGATAGAAGTTCAGTAGAACTTTTGGCCAAAGTTTATGGAAAGAAACAAGATAGAATAAAGATAAAAGATTCTATATTTTTGGATGGAAAGTTTGCATCAGGAACGACTAAGACAAGGATTGCCCTCACAGATAGCTCTAAGGGTGAAGTGTTTGGTGAAGTTGTTGCAAATGCACCATTCACCAGAGGTCATGTAGATTGTCAGGAGATCCTAAATGGAAAAAGTGTTGTTGCAAGATCTACACCAATGATAGTCGTCAACGATCCTACAGCTAGAGTAACTCATGAAGCAGCAATAGGAAGAATAAATAGAAAAGAACTTGAAACTTTAATGGCAAGAGGTTTGAGTAAAGAAGAGGCCATGGACTTTATTGTGAATGGGTTAATGAAGTGAGTTCATTCTTAATAAGAGCTCTCTAAATATTTTTACAATTGCCGGAAATCCATGTGGCGGCGACCATTCCACAATATCCGCAAACTTGAATTCACTTCTCCTTATTATTTTCACGACATCTTCAGGTCTAAAGCCGAATGCAACAGGCGATGATGTTGTTGCGTAAATATAATCAAGTACGTCAACATCTATTGATAGATAATCTACTATACCTCTAAAATTCAGATCCCTAGATATTCTTATTCCATTTTTTAATGTAAAATCTATTTCACTTTTTAGGACATCTCTGTATCCCTGGATCGTGATATTTTTACAGGTTTCGTATACGTATCGCATAGCACAAGCATGTTCATATTCTTTAACATTTTCTAAAAGATCCAAGTGAGCATCTAATGAAACTAAGTTTCTCGGTTTCAGAGCCTCTACAACCATCGGTGTTATTAGGTGATCACCTCCTAGAAATATGAATTTTGCGTTTGAATTAATCATTTTCAACTCTCTTAAAACGTTTAATACGATTTCTTTTGTTTTTTGATAATTTTTTTGTTTCACCTTTACATTCCCAACATCGTAGAATGGTATATCATATATGTCATGATTATGGTCGTCATCATATTCATAAAAATAATCAAAATATTCTCGAATCGATTTTGGTGCATTCTTTGAATCTGGCAATGATCCAAAATGTTTTGAAACAAATGGTATTCCTAAAATTAAGATTTTAGCATCTTCGATAGTATACGGAGTTTTAATTACCTTATTTCTGATCACGTTTCTCATAAGAAAAGAGATTCTCATCGAAAGATAAAAATCTCTGATATCGCTTATTGTCGATATAAATATTCGTCAATTTACTTAATTTTGGTGAAATCTTTAAATATAGTTTGAATTAACGGGGTTTCAGGTGGTTTGATGAGAAATGTGATGGATGAAATGGACAGAACCTTACAGACCTATGAGATAAAAATAGCAGCTCCAGTAGAAATAGGCAGATATCCCCTTAGATGATTTTTTTCTTTTCTTCTTTCTAACTAAAACCATTTAAATCCTTTTTACTAAAGAGAATTGTATGAAGATTGAACATAAGATTATGATAATATTCTCTATTGCGGGTATTATACTTGGTGACATATCTTATATGATTGGCCAGGTAACTAATATACCAGAACTCTCAATCCTTTTGTTAATAATAGTTTGGTATGTACTTAAGATTTCATTGATAAAAGCTTGGAAACTTGAGTCAAAAACAAATCTTTTTACCAAGCATGGATTAACACTATATATCCTTCTTTGGTTGATTGTTTGGACTATTCTTTATAATTTATGATTTCTTGTTTGCCAAAGAGAATATTGCTATAATTATTATTAATCCAATGACCCAGAGCAAGTCATTATTATTTAAGTATGGAATGTAAATTGATCTGAATATTCTGTTCCATAATGTACCGATTATAATCAATAATAAACCAAGAGTGACCATAGCGGAGGTTGTGTCAACTTTCTTTTCTCCTGATGAAAACATATTTATCAAGAAGAGTGCGAGGAATAGAACTGAGAATATGACGACAGCTACTGGAAGCATCCCCCATATACCAACTACAACTGGTCTGTATGCTATTGAGGCAAATGCAAAGACTAATGCTATTAATATATTAGATTTATATGGAAGAAATCCATGTTTTTCTTTTCTTGAAACAAATTCCAATAAACCAAATATCATAGCAAATACAAAGACGAACGTTACTGGGTACATAAAAAATTCCTGACTAAATAACTCCTCAAATCCGTACATAAGAAAAATTTGATGTGGTAAAAATAAAAAGTTTGATAAACTATTTTAAGCTTTTAATTTCAATGTGTTAGTTATGAAGGTAGTAATTAACAATGCGATAATTGGAAGTTTTATCATAGGACTTATCGTGGGTGCACTTGGTTTAATCATCGTAGGAGGATTCAATGTCTCTGGAACAGGAGTAGCAACGATGAGTGCAAATGATGCGGGAAATAAAGTTGTTGATTTTATAAACAATAATTTAGTAAAGGAGGGAACGTCAGCTTCTTTGGTTTCTGTTGAAGATTTTGACGGTCTGTACAAGGTTATAACATCTTACATTGGTCAGGAAATTCCAGTATATGTGACAAAGGATGGACACTATTTGTTTCTTTCGCAACCAATTGAGACAAATATGACTATACCAAAACCACAGAATCAACAACAGCAAAGTAAATTCGATGCACCTGATAGAGAAAAAGCAAACATAAAGTTCTTCGTTATGGCTTTCTGTCCGTTTGGTAATCAAGCAGAAAACGGTCTCGGTCCTGTTTACAAATTGCTCGAAGACAAGGTCGAGTGGGAACCACACTATGTAATTTACAGTAACTACGGAGGGTATCCAGACTATTGTCTGGACAAGAATGAAACATACTGTTCGATGCACGGTATTCAGGAACTTCATGAAGATGAAAGAGAACTTTGTATCTGGAAATATTACAATCACGGTACGTGGTGGGACTTCGTCCTTGATATAAACAAGAACTGTAACGCACAGAATGCAGATACATGTTGGAAACCAATTGCAGAGAAGTATGGAATCGATGTAACGCAGGTAGAGCAATGTGTTGAACAGGAGGGAAAAGATCTTCTTGACGCTGAATTGAAACTTGATGAGAAATATAGTGTCAGCGGATCGCCGACGGTCTTCATTAATGATAAGCAGTATAGCGGTGCAAGAACTCCAGAGGCATACAAGGAGGCTATTTGCTCTGGCTTCATAAATCCTCCAGCAGAATGTAATGAAACATTGGGCGGTGGAACGGACAGCTCACAAGGTCAGTGCTAAGATTTTTTTGATTTTTGTTTCTATTTCTCCTATTTATTTCTCCTTAATCATAATTTAATATATGAAACGTGCGTTATTCCGGAAAAAAGTAAAGGGACGGATTCATTGCACGTTATGTCCAAGAAATTGTTTCGTTCCTGAGGGAAAGGTTGGTTATTGTGGTGTCCGTAAAACAATTAAGGGAGTTCTTTATTCATTGGTATATGGAAGGCCAGCCTCTGTTGTGGTAGATCCTGTAGAGAAAAAACCGTTCTTTCACTTCGCTCCTGCTTCTCGTGTCCTCTCTATAGCAACGGTTGGTTGTAACTTTTCTTGTAAGTATTGTCAAAATTGGGATATCTCTCAATTTCATAAATTTAACGAATTGAACGAAGAAACAGTAAAGCAATTTAATGAAGTTCATCCAAAGTCATTGATAGAATTAGCAAAAGAGAGAAACATAGAAGGTATGGCATGGACGTACACTGAACCGACTGTGTTCTTTGAATATTTTTATGACACGGCACGATTAGACAAGAAACATAAATTCTACCAAGTTTGGGTTTCCAATGGTTACACGAACGTTGATGCAATAAAGAAGGCCGCAAAGTATTTGGATGCTGTTAATATAGATTACAAGGGAGATGAAGAATTTTACCGAAAGGTCGTTGGTGGTGCAAAGTTGGAGTATGTGCACGAAGCATTGGCTACCTATAAGAAGCTTGGTGTTTGGATCGAAGTTACTAATCTCCTAATTCCTGGTTATAATGACTCACCAAAAGTGATAAAGGAAATGGTAAAATGGATTGCAGATAATCTCGGTCCTGAAACGCCTTTACACTTTTCTGCTTACTATCCAGCGTATGAAATGAGTGCACCACCAACATCGTTGGAAACACTTGAGAAAGCAATAAAGATCGCAGATGAATATCTTGACTATGTTTATATAGGGAATGTTCATCATGAACGTGAGTCGACATATTGTCCTCATTGTAAGAAACTTCTGATTCGTCGCGTTGGTTTTACTGTTGAGAATGTTGGTCTTGAAAGGAAGAAAAATAAGTTCTACTGTAAACATTGCGGCCATGAGATTCCAATAAAAGGAGAAAAATGGGCAAAAATATAAGATGGACCGGCTGGGATTTGAACCCAGGATCTCCGCCATGCCGAGGCGGCGTCCTTCCGCTAGACCACCGGCCCTCACTAAGTTCTATTTTCTTGAAATTTTAAACATTTTATTTTTCTTAATTTTATCCACCCGATCCACAAGAGAATTATTAAAACTAGAAGGAATATCCAACTAATGTAGTGTATATAATTAAATGATTCTGGTCCAAAAATAGAGACTGATAAGAAGACAAGGGAAATTCGCATTATATTTGCAAATATAAAAATTGGTGATAGAACAATTCCACTGAGTTTATCTTTTAGCTTTGATGGTGTTGAGAAAATTAGTGCTAGGAAAACAACTATTGACTTCCATCCTGTACAATCAAAATCTATGAAACCACCGAAAGAACCGGATACCGTTTCGATAGTTAATAGTAGACCGCTTAGACTAGCTTTGATACCAAAGAATTTTAGAATGTCTAAAACAGATATTGCTATGAATTTCTGTAGAAAATAAAGTGAAGTATTCATCGTTGGAATTATGTAAATAGGAATCAAGAATATATTTAGCTTTATGATAAATATCAGGACATCGTTTAGAGTCTGATTTTTTATTTTTTTCATACAATTAAATCTTTTCAAAGCTTTATTTATTAGAAAGCTTAGAGTAAAAATGTTGGCGGTTAATATGGAGGTACAATTCTTAGGAGGTTGTAGGGAGGTTGGTAAGTCGGCTATTATGATTAGTTCAAAAGGAGGAACTAATGCCTTGTTAGACTATGGTATTGAACTCCAACCGGAGATAAAGTATCCTATATTTCCTAAGAGGAGGATAGATGTTGTTATACCATCGCATGCACATTTAGATCATAGTGGTTCAGTTCCACTTCTCTTCAAAAATTATGATCCAAAGGTTTTCATGACAGACGTGACTTTTGAGCTCGTGGATCTTCTTATGAAAGATTTTTTTAAGATCGCGAGAAGAAATAAAAGACTCCTTAAATTCAGTAAGAAGGAATATAAAAAAATGAAAAGGAATTTAGAAATGATAAATTATAGAGAGCCATTCTCAGTTGGTGATATAGACTTTGAACTTTACGATGCAGGCCATATTCCAGGCTCTGCTGGGATTTTACTCACAACAGAAGGAAAGAACATTTTTTATACAGGAGACATAAAACTCAAAGATACTGAATTGTTAAAGGGCTGTGACTTACCAAAAGATAAAATAGATCTTCTCATTATAGAATCGACCTATGGAGAAAGGAATCATCCATCAAGAAAATCTGAAGAGAGGGAATTTCTTTCCGAGGTTGATTACGCATTAAATCAAGAGGAATATGCTCTAGTTCCAGTGTTTGCTGTGGGGAGAGCACAGGAGCTGATGCTTGTATTGAAAGGATATGAAAGATATACAATTCTTGATGGAATGGCAAAGGAAGCTACTAGAATTATTTTGAGATATAGTAAGTATCTTCGTAGACCTGGAGATCTCGCTAAGATTTTTAACAAAATAAAAATTATAGAGAATGATAGAGATAGAAGAAATGTTTTGAAAAAACCTCATATAATTCTTGCGACTGCAGGTATGCTTAGTGGTGGCCCTATCGTTTTCTATTTGAAAAAATTAAAAGATAGAAGGGAATCAAGACTTTTGTTTGTTGGTTTTCAGGTTGAGGAAACTCCTGGTTATCACGTTCTCCAGAGTGGAATTTATAAGAGCAATGAGGTTGAATTTGACGTTAAATGTAAAATAAGAAAGTTCGATTTCTCTGCTCATGCGGATAGAGGAGAATTATTTAAGATTATTAAGAAACTTAATCCAGAAAAGATTGTTTGTGTTCACGGAGATGATCCACAAAAATTTGCTGAGGATATTAAATCGGAGCTTGGTATGGATGCAATAGCCCCAGCTAATGGAGAGAAAATAATGTTATAGGGATTACCATGATTCTGATCGATGGAAGTGAGAAGCATGGTGGAGGCTCGATCTTTCGCTTGGCAATAGCATTCTCTGTTCTGAGGAAGGAGCCGGTCAAAATCATAAACATACGTAGAGGAAGACCACAACCAGGTCTCAAGGCTCAACACTTACTTGGACTTAAAGCACTTGCAGAACTTTCCAATGCAGACGTTAAAGGTGCGTCTCTTGGATCGAAGGAGGTTGAATTTTATCCAGAAGAAATAGCGAAACGTAAAATAAAGATTCAGATCCCAACAGCTGGCTCTGTTGCATTGGTCCTTCAGCCATTGATTCTAGCAAGTGTCTTTTCCAATCATAAGATCGAAGTTGAAATAAATGGTGGCGCCACATATGGAAAGTGGGCACCGCCAATAGATTTCTTACAAAATGTGACATTTAATCTTCTCGAGAAAATGGGATATAAGATCAATCTTTTTGTTGAAAAGTATGGATTTTATCCAAAAGGAGGAGCAAAGGTAAAGGTTGTTATTAATCCTACCAAATCGTTAAAGCCACTGACGATAAAAGATCAGGGTAAAATTAAGTTGGTAAAAGGGATTTCTATTGCATCTAACTCTCTAAGAAAAGCAAGAGTTGCTGAGAGACAGGCGGAGACATTCAAGAAAAAAATGGAAGGAGATGTTGATGTACGGTATTTTGATACATTATCACCCGGATCGTGCCTTACTGCGTGGGTTGAGACAGGGAATACGATCCTTGGAAACGACGAGGTTGGTGAACGTGGAGTTAGAGCTGAGATAATCGGAGAAAAGGTTGCACTAAATCTGATGAAGGAAATTGGATGTGGTGCGACACTGGATTCTTTTACTGCAGATCAACTCATCCCGTTTTTAGCTTTGACGGAAGGCAGTGTTGTAAAAATACCTCGTATGACAGGTCATGTCGAGTCAAGCCTGTGGCTTGTGGAAAAGTTCCTAGGTAAGAAGTTTGACATTAAGAAAAGTGAGTGTGTCGAAATTAGTATTTAACCCAAAATATTTCCGAATCCAACCATAGCCTTTTCCTCATCTTCCTTAATCTTCTTGATTATCTCTTCATCGTCTTTAACAACCTCTGCTAGATCCTTTAGAAGATTTTTTGCTTTTTCAATTGCCTCCTCAGAACCCTCTATGAGAAGAAAGTATCCCTCCTTGTCATTTATACCTAAACTATCGGCGGAGCGCCATAGCAAACTCTGTCTGCTTATCAAGTCATCCTTCTTTACAATATCATCTACTTTTGTCTTTTCCTTTGTGAAAAATACGATTTTCATGTCTATAAGTATATAGAGAAGCTTTTTATTTTTGAAAATATTTAAAACTTGAAAACAATAACAAATAGTAATTCCTGAGGTGTTGAGATGGAAGAAACAAAAACAACGGAAATAAAAAAATGTAAACCTGGATCATTCATTATAATTGATGACGCTCCATCTAAGGTAGCGGATCTAAAGATCTCAAAGCCTGGAAAACATGGAGATGCAAAGGCACGGCTTGAGGCCATTGGAATCTTTGACAAGCAAAAGAGAGTTATTGTTAAACCCGCTTCTGCAAAGGTAAGAGTTCCTGTAATTGAGAAAAGAACTGTTCAAGTTCTTACTATAACAGGTGAACACGCACAGGTTATGGATATGGAGGACTATTCAACGTATGAGGCGATAATACCAGAAGAAATTAAAGATAATGTTACAGAGGGACGAGAAGTTGTTGTATGGAGATTTGGAAAGAACGTTATGATAAAGGAGCTAAGATGAAGCTCATAGTGGGTATAGATCCCGGTGTTACAACTGGTTTATCTATTTTAGATGTAAAGTTTAATGTTATTCTAGTTGAAAGTAAAAGGCATTACTCCAAAACAAAGATAATAGAAAGAATAATGGAATTTGGAGATCCAATATTACTTGGGTGTGATGTAAGTAAACCACCATCACTGGTGAAATCTATTGCAAGAAGTTTTAATGCAAAGCTCATTTCTCCTAAAGAGGATTTGAAAATTAAGAAAAAGTGGAGACTTATACGGGAATCTGGGTTTAAAGGAAAGATTGAAAATGCTCACGAAAGAGATTCTTTGGCTGCTGCCCTATTTGCTGTTTCAGAAATAAGATCCCTCTTCGACCGTATCGATATGATAGTTGATGGAAGAATATCAGATGAAATAAAAGATTTGATTTTGAGAGGTAAGGGAGGGAATATCAAACAACTTATGAGAAGGTTAAATTAATTTTTTAATTTAATTTCTATCAGATCTCTTGCAAGAATCACTTCCATATTTTTTTCATTCTTTGTCAGTTCTTTTACTACTTTTATAAGCTCCTTTTCGTTTGCATACCTTCTACTTATATGCGTTAATACAAGCTTCTTTACCTCTGCTTTCCTTCCAAGTTCTATAGCTTCTTTGACGTTCATATGATGCCTTCCTTCTAGCCAATCTGCTGGCTTTTCCTCAAAGAACGTGCTGTCTATGATTAAACAATCTGCATTTTTTGCAATCTTTATAAGATTTCTACACGCCTTTGTATCTCCTGAATAAACAATCTTTATTCCCTTTTTCACGTAGGAGACATCTTCTAGCATTATTTTTTTCCCATTTATTTCTATCTCTCCCTTCTCTTTGAGAATTTTGTATTTTTTACTCTTTTTTGGAAGTCCAAGAGATGATAACTTTTCTTTGTCTATTTTTATTTTATCCTTTTCCATGAAAGCATAAGCTACGGCTGGTATTCCATGGTTGACAGGTATTGAATATATTGTAAATTCGTTCGTGTCCAATAAAGTTTCTAACTCAGATCCTGTGTAGCTCACAGATCCTGTTATTATGTTAAATGGTTTTTTTCCATAACCAAGGTTTAGAATGTAAGGAACAAATCTATCAGCCTCGGGACCAAATATATAGAGTGGTTTCTTGCGGTTTTCCAGTGCCATAGTTTCTATCATACCAAATAAACCCGCAAAATGATCTGCATGCCAATGAGATATAAATATACTACTTATTCTCATGAAATTTAGACCAGCTTTAAATATTTGTCGTTGAGTTCCTTCACCACAATCAAACAAAAAGAAGTGCTCGTCTTTTCCAATATAGTGTAAATAAATAGCCGGGTGGTTTCTATGTTTTGTAGGTATTGAGGCCGTAGTTCCTAAAATTGTTATTCTTGCTATGGTCATGAATAATATTTTAGGTTCTTGATTTAATAAATGAGTTGTCCAAAGCTTTTTATAATGTCATATGACTATAAATAATAAGTGGTCTTGATGCCGAAAGAAGAATTTGAACTTGTTCCACTCGATCCTATAAGGTCTTTGGAGAAAAAAGTTGAAAAGCTTGAAGCTGCAGTTAAGGGAAAGGCAGTTAACGAGGATTTTTTTGAATTGATAAAAACAAATCAACAAGTCGTAGACGATCTGATAAAGATGAACACCGAACTTATTTCTAAAATGACTAAACTCTCAAATTCAATAGAGAATTTAGTAAAGAAATTTGATGAATTTCTAAAGAACTTTGAAATAGCTAAGGTAGAAGTCGGTGAGGGAGGTAAAGTAGAAGGCTCAAAATCATTAGAAGAAGAGAATAGACGCCTTAGAGAGATGCAGGAGGAATTACTTGATAAATTTAACAGACTCGAGAGAAAGGTTAACGCACTTATACTTTCAAAGATTCCATTAAGAAAAACAGAAAAAAGAGTATAGCGGGGAGTTAAATGAAAGGTCAACAGCAAATCTTGACCCCAATTTTAGTCGTTCTTATTATGATTAGCATTATAACTTCTGTCTATCTTTGGGGATTACCCATTATTCAAAAGAATAGAGATATAGCAGTTCTGAGAAAAGCAGAAGATTTTATGAAGACTCTGGATGACAAAATAAAATACGTTGCAAATACTCAATCCAAAGATAGTATTGATATACCTGATGGTCAGGTAACATTCGATCCGGACAATCAAACAATAACATTAGAGCTTTATACGAAGGGAACAATATATGCCACTGGAGCTCCGATTTATTTTGTAAGAAATGCTAGTGACCCCGGTGTCTGGGGTGTAGATGAACCTGAATTGTTCTGGGTGGAATGTAGAGACTTGGGTGGTCAGTACTATACTTTATACACATTGAAGTACAGAACGCTAATTGCTCCTGGAACATCAAATCAATATAAAATAGATTTGGTAAGTGATGTTGTAAACAAACAAATTGCCGGTAAAGGACATAGAATATATATTGAATATAGGGGTACGAAGGAAGAATCTGGAAAAATAATTACATATGTTGGAATTACACTATCCTAAACCAATTTATTAAGTAAATAAATTAACTTATTTATGGCTGTTGGTCAGTTTAGAATTGTTGAGGAAACTCTTTTCTTTATGATCGGTATAATCATAGTTTCGATTGTCATATACTCCTTTAATACAATTGAGGCTGATCTGAAAAATGTCAGTATGGAGGATCAGCTTAGAGGTGTTGCTGAAGAAGTTGAGGACGGTATTGTCAAGGTTGTCGGGTTTGATAATGCATATCTAAAAGTAGAAATACCTAAAAAAATATGTGAAAGGTTTTATGTGGTAAAATTATCTGGGGACAATTTGATAGTATATGATTATGAAAACCCGAGAATGAATGTCACAGAAAAAATATTCGGTCTTGGATATATGAAATCTAGTGATGGATATGTTTATAGTACTGCAGGGTATATTGTAATAAATTCAAGTTCAAACAAAATTACAATTGGTAGATAACATGTTCAAGAAGAAAGTGGTTGTTAGAATAATTCCAAAAAAGGAGAAAGAGGATAAATCGATGACTTTAGGAAAAAATGTTTTTACAGGTGATGCCACACTTCTAATAAATCTTCTCAAAGAAGCATTGAGCGAGAAAAAAGCTGAAAATAAGGAAGAAAATATCATTAAAAGAGGGTTTCATATTCCTAAGATTGATGTTGATGTTAAACTTATTGACTTAGAAGAAGAGGAAAAAATGACAATGATGAAAAGATACCCACTAATACCAAGATCGCCTAAGGGAAAGGTCTTTGCGTATGTAAATATCTATTGGGACAAGTTACATCATGAATTTGTATATGAGATAATTGAACCAAAACTCTCGAAGGAAGATTCGAATCTTCTAGAGAAAATTAAAGAATTCGTTGAGGAAAAGATTGACATAGATTTTACGAGACTTAGAAAGAAGGATGCTATTCACTACATTACTAGAATGTTTGAAGATGCTATATCATATTTCAAGGTAATAAAGAGTCCTGCAGAAAGAGAAATATTACTTTATTACGTTTTGAGAGATTTTATCGGTCTAGGTAAAATCGAGCCATTGATGCGCGATCCATACTTAGAAGATATATCTTGTGATGGTGTTAAAGTTCCTATCTACGTATTTCATAAAGATCCAAGATTTGGGTCCATGAGAACTAACATAATTTTTGAAACAAAGAAAGAGCTTGACAAATTTGTCATAAAGTTAGCTGAACGATGCGGTAAGACAATATCTATCGCTAACCCACTACTAGATGGTTCTTTACCAGATGGAAGTAGAGTCCAAGCAACTTTACAATCCGATATTGCAAGGCGTGGATCTAACTTTACAATAAGGAAATTCTCTGAAAGACCATTGACACCAGTAGATCTTCTATTATTTGGAACGGTTGATCTGACTATGATGAGTTATTTATGGCTTGCTGTTGAGTACGGTTTATCAATTCTAGTATGTGGTGGTACAGCAAGTGGTAAAACTACCATGTTGAATGTTTTGAGTATGTTCATTAAGCCTCAGTTAAAAATCGTTTCCATAGAGGATACAGCTGAGTTGAGACTTGCACATCCTCACTGGGTCCCTCATGTAGCTAGAGTCCCAATCGCAAAAGAAGGTAAGGAAATAGATCTTTATGAACTTCTAAGAGAGTCATTGAGACAGAGACCAGACTTTATAATTGTTGGTGAAGTTCGAGGTAAGGAGGCATATGTTCTATTCCAGCAAATAGCTCTTGGTCATGCAGGTTTAGCTACTATACATGCTGAAAACTTTACTAAACTTGTTAATCGTCTAACAAATCCACCAATTTCACTATCACCTGGACTTTTAGAGAATCTAGATATAGCTGTATTCCTTGAAAGAGTTAAACGTCAAGAAAAGTTCTTAAGAAGGGTGACGAGTGTAACCGAAGTTGTTGGATTTAACCGAGAGAAGAATATTCCCATTTCAAATGAGGTCTTTCGATGGGATCCTAGATTTGATGAATTTAAAATAGGAAATGATAGTCATATGTTAATGAAAATTTCTACAAATACTGGAATATCTGAATTTAAACTTGAAAAAGAGTTCAAAAACAGAGCAAAGGTTCTTCAGTGGCTAGTAAAAAGAAGAATAACTGACTATAGGAAGATAACACAAATAATATCTCTTTACTACACCTCAAAAGACTATTTACTTAGTAGGATTGAGGAGGAGTTGTAATGACGACATACTCCAGGTTTTGTTATCAATTGGTAGGGGATTATATAAAACCGATAAAAAACTACTTTTTAGATCTTAGAGACGATCTTCATGCTGCAAGAATGAAATTCACGTTAGATGAATACCTTTCTATGGCTGTATTCACATCAGTTCTAGTATTCGTTATGGAAATGATCGGAATGTCTGTTATATTTGGTATTCTTTTTGGTAATCCAATTCCAGCCCTTCTTATGGCTACAACACTTTCTATGGGTTTTTCTGGTGCAATATTTTTCTTCTTCTACGTATATCCATCTACGGTGAAAAGCAAGATTGCTGAAAACATTGACAATCTTTTACCGTTTGCAACTTCATACATGTCTGCTATAGCCGCTGGAAAAACACAACCAATATTTCTTTTCAAAAGTATCGCAGACTTTGGAGAATACAACGAAATCTCTAAAGCAGCTAAGACTATTGTTAGGAACGTTGAAATGTTTGGGATGAATTTTTCTGAGGCTGTAAAGAGAGAAGCTCTAAGAACTCCATCAAAAAATTTCAGAGAATTATTGTGGGGAATAAATACTACATTGAGTTCCGGTGGAGATCTTAGATCATTTTTGAAGGAAAAAGCAGATGAGCTTATGGCTGAATACAGAAGAACAATAAAGAGATATTCTCAAAGATTATCGTTTCTTATCGAAATATATCTAACTCTGATTATCTCAGGATCCATATTCTTTATAGTTCTCACGTCGATTATGGCTATAACAGAAGGATTTGCTATTGTATCTATTCAAAGCCTTGTGGTTTTCGTATTTTTACCAATAATTTCAATAATATTTTTGATATTAATTAAGACAAAATCACCAACTGGTGTATAGTATGAATATTTCACTAAAGATCATGAGATACATTTCAATTGGAATATTCTTGGTTTTTCTAGTTATTGGAATAGTCTTTATCTTTGATCCGTACATGTTTGCCGGTCTTACAATTCTAGGCTTATTTATAAGCACAACGGTTTATTTTTTATTCAGGTTTTTTGAATTTAGCCTGATAAAAAACTGCGAAAAAGAGTTTCCTAATTTCTTACGAGATATTGCAGAAGCGAAAAGGTCTGGACTGTCTCTAATTCAGGCAATTGAGACAACATCTAAATCGGATTATGGAGCTTTGACAAAATACGTAAAGAAAATGGCTCATCAATTGACTTGGAATATCCCGCTTTCAGATGTTATAGAGAATTTTAGAAAAAGATTTGAGGAGAGTAGCATCATAAATTATTCCATGTTGGTTCTTGAGGAAATGGAGCAATTTGGTGGTAAAACAGAAGACATTTTAGATTCGCTTGCAGATAATATTGAGAACATAAAGGAAACCTACGCGGAAAAAGAATCAATAATGAGACAGCACGTGATGACCATGTATGCAATATTCTTTATCTTTCTTGGAATATCTGTTACATTGATAAAATTTCTAATACCACTAATGAAGACACAAGGAGAAATTGGTGGAATGAGTCTTTTCGGTTCTTTATCAGGAAGTCCATGTAGCCCTTGTATAGGTAATCAAGACCCAATGTGTCTACCATGTAACATATACTTTTCTCTCTGTACTCTATTTTCATTTGGGGGTTTAGAGGACCCTACATGCTACTATAAGTCACTATTCTTTATAATGGTGGCTATTCAAGGAATTTTTTCCGGTCTTATTGCCGGTCAAATATCTTCAGATTCGATACTTGCAGGAATTAAGCATGCAATAATTTTGGGTGTTTCTGGAATAGTTCTCTTCCTTCTCATGTCTTATCTGGGTGTTGTCTAATGAAGGGGCAAGTAGGTATAGAATTTATTGTAAGCTTTTTAGTATTTTTATCCGTTATTACTTTTGTTACAATGAACGTTGTTAACAATTATCCAGAATTCAGAAAAGAAAGTATAAAAAATTATTTTATTTCTAAGTCATATCAAATATCACAGCTCTTAGTCTATGAGGAAGGTTATCCTAAAAATTGGAATATAAATAACGTTTTAGTTTTAGGTTTGACTGATGGTATTCCTTACTTCTTGAACTATACAAAGATTCAAGAATTGAATTGCACTGATACAGAATACAGAAAAGTAAAAAGCATTCTAGGAGTTGAAAAGTTTGATCTAATAATTAACATAACATCTGATAGAGCGGTGCTTGCAACATGTGCCCCTCAATCTATATCACTTGTTAAACCTAAGTATCGGGTAGAACGTTTTGGTGTTAGTAATATATCAGGAAATATGAGAGTTGTAAAGGTGTCCGTGGTGGTTTATTGATGAAGGGATTTGTTAGAATACTTGAGATGATATTGGCATCTGTAATAATTTTAGGTTCACTTACGTACTTCTTTACATCTTATGTGAAGCCATCGAGTTGGCCAAAAAGTGAGATACAAATCGAGGGCTACGATGTTTTGAAGAGTTTAGATGAAACAAATGAGCTAAGAACATTTATTATGAAGAATAATATATCTGGATTTTATGACAGGTTATATGGATTATTACCTTCTACAGTCAACTTTCTTATCGAAGTCGATGGTCTCCCAAAACCATTAATCAAGATAGCATGTAATTGTACTCAATCTGAGAAGGATAAACTTCAGAAAATGTTACATACGACTTATAGTCTCAGTCAACCAGTTCATTTTAAAGGAATGAAAATAAGATTTCAAATTTTAAATGAGACATCTTTGGATGAAATTTTAAAGCATGATGAACAGTGGAATGATATAGATGTGATAACATTTTTTAGATTTCAAGATCTTTCCTCTTATGAGAGAAGGATCCAAAAGTATTTAGAAAGAGGTAAAGGACTAATATTAGTCTCTGATATTGACAGTTCAGATCTGAATTCATTCTATTCGAAAATATTTAATCTCTCTTGGTCTAGCTCTGCTACAGCTGTAGTGGAGAATTACTCCTTTAGTGATGGTCAAAGATTTAAGGAAAGGTTGGAAGACTATTTTGTTCATCTACCGGTTCGAATAAGAACCTACAATAATAATGGAGGTCAGTTTTACATTCAGGGGATTGAATATTCAATAAATACATACGAAAATTCCACTGGTGATTATGCGGTCTTTAACTCTGATTACTACAAAAAAGGTGACACATTTTTAGTTAATGGTTACCCTATTCTCGTCGCTGATGTTAATGCAAGTCCTGTTCTGGAAAACGATACATATGTTGATTTGATAATTCAAGATAAAAACTATACATTTATACTTACTAATCCTAGCGGCTTGAACAAAATAAATGTCAATGAAAAGACTGTTATTAAGACAAATGATGGTAAATATTCTGGTGCTCAGATAAATTATTATGTTTCTAAATATGGTAATGGTAGGACTCTCTGGATTAAGAATTATAATGAAAATTACACCGATATCGATCAGCTTTTTAGATCATTGGTTATCCAGGTAGCTGGTGAGAAATACATTTTATCGACAGATGTATTTGATGCTTGGTATAAAAAGAGAATGTTAGAGAATGTAAAAACCTTTGTAAAAGTCCATTATTTGGTGTCAGGAATTGGTGAACTACAACCATTTTACGTAGATTTGATATTGTGGTATGTTTATCAGTAAAAATTATTTAAGCTTCCAAGTGAAAATATAATTCACTTTAATTTCCTTCGGTGTTGATAATGGCTGAGATTTTAACTGGAGAAGAGTTGGCAAAGCAACATAGAGAAATAAGTATTAGTGAGTTTTTTGAAAAAAATAAGCATCTTCTTGGCTTTGATAATCCAACAAAGGCTTTGTTGATTGTTGTTAAAGAGGCCGTGGATAACTCGATAGATGCATGTAACGAGGCAGGTATTCTTCCAAGGATTATCGTGAAGGTAAAGAATGTAGAGAATGATGTTTTTCGTGTTATGATTGAAGACAATGGTCCCGGTGTTCCGAGAGATAAATTAGCAAAAACATTTGGTAAATTTCTATATGGAAGTAAATTTCATAGATTGAGGCAGTCTGCAGGACAACAGGGAATTGGTATCACCGGATCGATCTTGTACGGACAGCTGACAACAGGAAAACCAGCAAAGATTTGGTCAAAAACAGCAAAAGAGAAAAAGACTAATTATGTTGAGCTTATGATAGATGTTACAAAGAATGAGTCACATATTATTAAACAGGAAGAGATCGAGGGTAGGGGAGAAATAAAAGAGCACGGTGTAAGGATAGAGCTCGAAATAGTTGGACGTTATAGAAGGACCCAATCTATCGATGATTATTTGGAGCAGGTTTCAATATCTAATCCATATGCCGAAATCATTTATTACGCTCCTGATGGAAGAAAAGTTGTATATTCTCGAGCGGTTAAGGAACTTCCAAAATTACCTAAGGAAATAAAACCACATCCATACGGAGTAGAGTTGGGGATATTCTTAAGGATGTTGAAGAGAACCAAGGCCAAAACAATATCAAGCTTCCTAATCAATGAATTTTCCTCTATTGGTGCAAAAACTGCTGAGAAAGCTTGTAAAGAGGCGAGAATCAAAAAGGATAGAAAACCTCAAGAGCTTACAAATGAAGAAGCAAAGAAGCTCTTACATGTTTTACAGTCTATGGACATTCAGAGACCTCCATTAGATTGTCTCTCTCCTATAGGTGAAGAGGCGCTGAAAAAAGGATTATTAAAACACTATCAAAATGCTGAATTTATAGCGACTGTTACAAGAGAGCCAAATGTTTATAGAGGTAATCCATTCCAAATTGAAGCTGCTATCGTGTACGATCCAACGCTCTCTTCTGGAGATTCAGTTAAATTAATTCGATTTGCTAATAAGGCTCCATTATTATATCAACAAGGAGCTTGTGCAATATTCAAAGCGGTTGTTGAGACGGATTGGAAGCGATATGGATTAGATCATCGAAAAGGTTCTCTTCCGACAGGACCTTATGTCATAGTTGTTCATTTAGCTTCTGTATGGGTACCTTTCATTAGTGAAGGTAAAGAAGCTATTGCAAATTATCCGATTATTATAAAGGAAATAAAATTAGCTTTGCAGAAAGTCGCAAGAAAGTTGGCTATATATCTTTCTGGTAAGAGACGTGAACATCAAAAAAGAAGACGATTTGAACTATTCCAGAGATATGCACCTGAGATAGGTGAATCATTGAGTAAGCTAACGGGAGCTCCTAAAGATAAAATAATTAAAAAACTCGATGAACTTATACGAGAAAGAATTAAGATTGAGGATACGAAAGAAAACTAAAGTTTTTAATTCTACTCATTAAATTTAATTAATACGGGCGCGTAGCTCAGCCTGGTCAATCTTTCATAAAAGAAAGTTGGGGTAAATAGAGCGGCGGCCTTCTAAGCCGTTGGTCGGGGGTTCGAATCCTCCCGCGCCCATGACAATCTTTTTATTCTTCTCATAGGAAATAATTAATATGAGCCTTTGGGATCTAAAACTTCTTATTTTTGATCTTGACGGCGTTCTTGTGGACTCACGAAATTATTGGATAACAATTCTACGTGATGTTGCAAATAAATTTGGTTACAATGTTTCCAATGATGACATTGAAAAAAACTTAGGACTTAAACCACAAGATGTTCTAAGAGGTATATGTGGCCCAGATGCACCTGTGGATAACATGTTGAAAGAGATAGAAAATAATTTGACTGCACCAAATTACATCCTACAGCTCAAGTTGAAGGGTAATGTGAAGGAGGTTTTACAGCATTTAAGAGAAAAGTATAGGCTAGCCTTAATTACGAATGCCCCATATTCATTCACAGAGATTGTTTTGAAAAAAGTAGATATTCTTCGATTTTTTGATGAAATAATCACAGCTTCAGAGAATTTTCGAACTAAGTCTGATATTATAAAATTTTTGTCTCAAGTTCTCAAGACACCTGTAAACCAAATAGCGTACATAGGTGATATGGCAAGAGATATCGAAGAAGCAAGGGAGGCGGGTTGTAAGTCTATAATCATTCCTGGATGGAGTTCTCATGACGATGTTGAAAGAGCAAAACCAGATCTTATTGTAGATAAACTAGAGGAACTTCCAAAGTTTTTATAAATTCTTCAAACTTGCATTGAACTTTCCATTTTTGTATTCTATCTCTACATACTGTCCTATTTGGCCAAAACCACAGTTTATTATGGTCGTACCACTTGTTATTTCTATACCTCTTGCCTCATGAATGTGCCCAGAAATTATTACATCTACTTTTCCAATGAAATCAGCAACAGCAGAACTTCCGACATGAACACCGGTTATTATTCTGTCACAATATCCAAACGGTGGGGCATGTGAAACAAGAACTTTAGGTATATCCCTTGGTAATTCATGAAATCCGGTAATCAATGTTTCTTTTATTTCGTCTTCTGTAAATCCTAAATCCCCTATAAATCCATTTGCACCTCCACATCCAAAAAAGCCAATACCATTTATTACTCTTCCCCTCCCATAAATGCTTACATCGTGTTTTTCTAATTTCTTAAGTACCTCGATGGAGTCCCAGTTTCCGGGAACAGCTAATACAGGTTTTTTTACTCTCTCGAGGATTTTATCTACGATATCAGGATTTTCGAAGTCGGTTAAATCCCCCGCAATAACTAAAATATCATATTTTGGAATTTTTTCTACTATTTTATAATTTCCATGAATATCAGAAATTGCTATTATTTTCATGCTTATGAATTTTATTTTGAAAGATTTTTAAGATTTGTTTTTCAGCTTTTAGTTATGGTGGATATATTAAAAGAATTTTCGAGAATCATAGATGAAGTCTTTAAATCAGGAAAACCGACGGCATATGTGCTCTACTCTAGGGAGCCATGGAGAGGTAACATTTTGGAAGAAGATAGTAAGTATTTAGATGGAGCAGGAGTTCAAACAGTTATAACTAAACTTAATGGGGCATTGAAATCTTTAAGTGCAGAGGGTTATGAAACTAAAAAAATAGAGGATAATCTTTCGAAGGAGAGTTACGAGGTAAGAATTCTTAATGATGGAAAAATCGCAGAAATAAAGATATCAGATGATCTTTACGTTACATACGCTCTTCCGACGCTTACAAAAAAAGAGATCAGGGAATATATGAAAAGCAGAGATGTGATTTTACCTATGGGTCTTCCTAACATTTTTGCTTTAGCAGGAGTTCAGTATCATGGAGATAAGTACGACTTTCCTTATAAGATTGGAGATATGGAAAGAGTCATGGACGAGAAAGAAACTTTACCAATAATCTGGGATTATCCTTTAGCGGTTAAGGAAAACTTTGAAAAATCTCCAAAAGATAAGTTCAAGGAAGTCCATGGAATAGAGGATTATAGAGATGTCACGCATAAGGAAATGCTGAAAATAGGAAGAAGTCCTGATTCTAAAGAAGCTGGAATTCAACCATTAAACTGGAAATTGTGGGATCAAGAGAAAGGAGACCATATTCTTGAAGTAACGGCGCTCCAGAATGTAGATAGAAAGATAGTAGGTTTTAATGCTGGTATAGATGGGGCTTTAATATATACACAGCCAGGTATAAGAATGGTAGTTGGTGGTAGAGGAGCATCTAGCCAAATTGGTAACGCACTTCTAGAAGGAAAGGAAATAGACATAAAGAATCTTGATGAAACAGCTAAGGAACTTCTAAAGGAGTACGAAAATCTCAGCGATGGTGAGGGAATGGTCATTGCATTAAAGACAACACTACTACATGGAAAACCGGAAGAAATTTGCAGAGTTCTGGGAGTTTATGAAGTAGATCCGTTAAGGTTTTAACTTTACCTTTTCTTATTCTCACTATGGAGCTTATTGACCTAATTTTTAAGATAGAAGAATTAAAGGAATTGAAGAGAAGAGGTTGGATACTTAGAGAGATTCCTAATCCGGAATCTGTTTCTGATCATAGTTTTATGGCTTCTGTTCTATCTTTTTTACTTGCTGACGAGTCTCTGGACAAAGATAAATGCATCAAGATGGCGTTGATTCATGATTTAGGGGAGTCATTGATTGGTGATTATACACCATTTGATGATATAACAGATGAAGAAAAATATAAGAAGGAAGAGGAAGCGTTTAAAAAACTCTTTGGATCTGGTGAAATTCTATCACTTTGGTATGAATTTGAAGAGAATAAGACAAGAGAGGCTAACTTTGTCAGAACTATCGACAAGCTTGAGATGTTGATTCAGGCTATAAAATATCATAAGAAGTATCCTAATAAGATACATTTACATAGATTTTTTGATGCAGTGGAGAAGAAACTGTATTATGAGAAATTAAAGAAAATCTTCTATATTCTAAAGAAAAAGTATATACAAGAAAATCAAGTTTAAATACTCCTAATCAGAAATAAAAATTATGGCACGTATCATTTCCATCGTTTCTGGTAAGGGTGGAGTGGGAAAAACAGTTACTACGGCAAATTTAGGTGTTGCGCTTGCTGAGCTTGGTCATCCCGTTACTGTCGTCGACTGTAATTTAACAACTCCAAATTTAGGAATGCATCTAGGTGTACCTGTTCTACCAAAAACTCTTCATGATGTCTTAAAAGGAAGGGCCAGACTTTCAGATGTTATGTATCAACATGAATTTGGGCTAAAAGTGATACCTGCAGGCCTTTCTGTTAACGATCTTAAAGGTATTGATGCGCGTGATCTTCCCAACATACTTTCAGAGCTATTTGTTACAGATGATCTAGTATTAATAGATGGTGCAGCTGGTCTTGGCCGAGAGGCTCTTGCCACACTTCAATCAAGTGATGAAATGTTGATTGTGACTAATCCGGAGCTTCCGGCTGTTTTGGATGCACTAAAGCTAGAGAAGTTGGCCGAAGAACTTGGTGCAAAATTATATGGAGTGGTGTTGAATAGGGTCAGTGGAAAGCCACATGAATTAACAGATCGAGAGGTTGAGGAAACTTTGGAGTTACCGATAATAGGAAAGATACCTGAAGATCCGAACGTAAAGAAAGCGGTTGCTAAAAGAATACCTGTTGTAAAATATAATTCATACGCTCCTGCGAGTATAGCTTTTAAGAGGCTTGCTGCCGAACTTATTGGAGCTAGAATAGAAGTAGACATTCCTTGGTGGAGAAAGGTTTTCTCATTTCTAAGATAATTTGAATATTTTCTCAAGATTAATTTCGAAACCAACAACAGGTGTTTCAATCTTCCACTTTTCTAGGACAGATGGATGAATCTCTCCGACAAAGCCGATTTCCTTTCCATTTGCTAATATGGATGCAACTCTTTCTTCTATGAAGCTTTTATGTGTCGTTTTTTTCAGTGAATATTTTATACCTAAAGAGCGGAGTAGTGCATCAAGTATGGATGAGATAGTCTCATAACCAACTGAATAATCTGTAACAACTGCAGCTAGTTTTCTCATGTTTCTTACCTTCGTTTCGACTTTCTGATCTAAGATGACACAGTCACCTATCTCAAAGACCTTTTGAGGAAATTCACGATGTTGATTCTTTGATAAAAATTCCATAAGAGAAGGAAGGAGCCATGAGCGAAATACATTCCAATTTTGAGACATTGGATTTTCTATCTCTGCAACACTACCTTCAGGGAGATTCATCTTCTTGAATAGGTTGTCTTTGTTTGTGAGTATATAAGACATAACCTCCTGCATACCTAGTCCTATCATCACCTCCGCAACCTTGTAGGAAAACTCTTCTATTGGTTGTTCGCTACCTCTTGTTACAATCTTTGGTATTGTCGGTTTAATTTTGTTGTAACCATAAGATATTATGATATCTTCAATAATGTCCACTTCGTGCATGATATCTTGACGAAATGCAGGATAAAGAAGATCTAACTTTTTGCCTTTTCTCTTTATGTCATATCCACTAGCTTTTAACAAGGAGAAGATTTCTCTATCTTTTAAGTTAAGACCAGAAATTTCATTCACTCTTTCGATGTGAAGCACTGTTCTTTTTGGTTCTAGGTTTGGTGTTATCGTTCTCTTTTTTTCACTAACGATTTCAACACTTTCTATCTTTGCTCCTCTATCTGCTAACGCAGCGACAACTGCATTTAAAGACGGAACAAGAAATCTTTCATCGAAACCCGTACACTCAATAAAGACATTTCTCGTTTTTTCTGTAACCTTACCTACGTATTCGGAGTTGATTATAGGCGGCATTGATAACACGTTTCCAGCAGAGTCGATGAGCAGAGGATACTTGTTAGATAGTAGATGGCTATATTCGATTCCTTTTGGATGCCTCTTTAATATTTCCTCTGGTGTCATCGGCTCATTAAAGTCTAATGGAACGAATTTGACTTCTCTGGGACCAACGACCGTGTATTTTATTGGAGATTTTATCTTATCCAAATCGTAGATACCAATTGCAACTTCTCTTCTATTTCTACCAAAGGATGTTGCAATCTTTTCCTGTAGTTGGATGATCTGTTCCAAGACGTATCGGTCAACCTTAAGATCCCTTGCAATAGCAGCAACGATCTTAGGTCTTACGTTTTTTGTTTTATTATCAACGATTATCTTAAATTTAGACCGCCCGACTTTACACTTCCATACACCCCTTTTCTTAAGTCTTGCTTTTATCTCTCTTGCTATTCCCTCAGCACTCCATAGATCTGGCCTGTTTGTATCTTTGACATCAAGCTTGAAGATTTTATCTCCATTTTTTTCTTCTATACCATCTATTTCTACCTTAGAATAAACTAGGAGTTCCTCTAATTTATCTATCGGTACTTTTTGTTCCAATAACCTACACATATCTTTGTAAGAGATTTCTATTGTTGGCATTTAATCACCTCAAAATTTCTCAACCAATCCAGATTTCTACTAAACAATTCACGGATGTCCTTAATTCCTAAACGGAACATCGCTAGCCTGTCTATACCGAGTCCCCATGCAATAACAGGGTATTTTATTCCTAATGGCAGTGTAACTTCAGGACGGAATATTCCAGCACCAGCGAACTCGATCCAACCCATATCTTCATGGTAAGCAGAGAGTTGAACACTCGGTTCGGTGAACGGATAATAGTCCGGATAAAACTTTATCTTTTTTGCTCCAGCAATCTCTTCAGCAAAAAGTTTTAACAAACCTAACAAATCACGAAACGTCAGCTTCTCTCCAATAATGAATCCGCCTAATTGGTTGAATTCGACACCATGTGTCGCGTCAATAACGTCCGGGCGAAAACAGCGAACTAGGCTGAAGTACTTACCTGGGATTTCTATTTCATCGTAAATTTGAGATAGATAACGTGGTGATATGGCAGTATCATGGGCACGAGGCATAAGCCGTGCTGCCTTCTTTTCATCCCATTTGTATCTCCAACCGGTTGAACCGGTGAGCCATCCATTTTCGTGCGTTTTTCTAACGCTTTCTACTAAATTTTTGTTCGGTAGCTTACCATACTTTGGATACTTCAATGAGTATGTTTGTGTCCAGTCCCTTGCAGGATGGTTTTGTGCTTGATATAACGCGTCGAAGTTCCAGAATTCTAATTCTATGATTGGACCAGTCATCTCTTTAAAGCCAAGTTCAATAAGTTTCCTTCGAACGGAATTTAAGAAAACTTGGTATGGGTGCCTCTTTCCAGGGTAAATTTTTTTCCCAGAAACTTCAACATTGTATGATTTAAATTTTGCAGTCTGCCACAGGCCGGACTTGATAATTTCAACGGTTAGGTTTTTTATTTCACCATTTTCTAGCTGTTCTTTGGCCTTCTCGATGATACTTTCCTTTATTTCTTCAATTAATTTTCTGCTCATGAGTTGCTTAATTAGTTGCTCGCTTATCTGTTTGTTTCCGGCAACTTTTTTCAACGCTTCTTCCTGCTCATATTTGTCAGGTTCTTTTAGAAGTATGAGCATACCTTTATCGATCTTAATCCATCCGTTCTTTTTTGCCCAATTCAAAGCTATGGAAAAATTTTCTATCTGCTTTGCAGAATCCTTTACTGAAATAGGACCATGTGATTTTAGAAACTCGATAAGTTTTATTTCTGGTAGACCTTCCTTGAGATATTTTTTACCTTCCTCTGTAAGACGATACATGAATATTCTTTTTTGTGAAGAAATTTAAAATTCTAAAATCCGAGAAATAGATCTCCTTCTCCTGATGGCACATGCTTGGCTATTTCATCTTCTGGGATTGCCCTTATCCACTCCTTGTCTTCCGGCATGCATTTCTCTAGAAGCTTTTGTTTTATCTGCTTTGCCAATTCTCTTGACGGCGTTCTTCCTGGTTGGACTGTCACAAAGTATCTTGTTTTCTTTGCTACAGCTTCAACAGGACCTGCTATAACTTTTCCGTCCTTTACTCCTATGGTTAGTCGTAGTGATAATTTTTTAAGATAATTTTTCTCTCCTTTGACCAAAAATGATCCCTTTTCCAAATATTGACCTGCTGGTGCAGCCTTTGTCAGTTGATCTGGTCTAACCCAGTAGACCTGTACGGAGCCAAGTCCCAATGACCAAGCCTTTGAATAACATGCAGCCATTTGTCCAGCTTCTTTAATTGCAACTGGAGTAATTTCTCTTGGTTTATATCTTCCGTCTATTCTTGCTTTAACTAATGCAAATGCACCTCCTTTTACCTCTGCGTGAAGAACTATATCTTCAGGTTTTGCATACTTTTTGATTAATTCCTCATTAGTTTTTGCATCTTTTCCGAGTACAATAAGAAATCCATCAGAGGATACAAACCATCTGAACTTTTCATACCATCTTTTTCTTTTTTTAACCTTCCGTTCTTTAGGTTTTTTCTTCTTTACGTCTTCTTCAATTTTCTTTTCAATATCTTCTTTTGGAACTTTCTCGGTCCTTTCTTTTTTTGATTTAGCCTTCTTAGCTTCTTCATAGTACAAGGCTGTATTTTCCTCTATACTTTTGTTTATATAGAGCTCTATATCTTTTCCCTCTAGATTTACTACAACTATTCCTTCATGCTCTCGGATTTCTTTTATTGAATTGGCTTCCGGTGAGTCTTCCCTTTGAATAATAGACTTTATTTCACTCCAATCCAGCTTTTCTCTAACTTCTCTTAGTCTTGTGAGTATAGAATCGACCAGTCCATAATTTCTATATATTAGCTCTGCTTTGGACCTTTTTTCAGTTTCCTCCTTACTATATTTTTCTATTGCTTTTTTTGTCATTTCTTGAATTCTTTTTTTCTTTTCTTCGACAATTTTCTCTAATTGTTTCTCTCTTCTCTTCTTTTCTTCCCCCTCTAAAATATGATAAAATTCATCCAATGCGTCATTGAACAGATCAAAAGATTTCTTTTCTTTCCCTTTATACATTAAAAAAGGAAATGGTGTAGCATCTATAGGAGTTTTATTTTCAATTATCATTTCCGGTTTTTTCTCTTTATCTAAAAGTTCTATTATAATTTTGTAGATTTTTGAAATTATATCCGGTGTAATTTTTAATGTTCTATCAATTCCAGCTCTTCTACATATTTCTTCTGAATATGTAGAACCAAAGAGATTTCCTAAAAAAGGGCCAATACTTGATTTTGAACTTTTAGCTAACTGAAGTAGTTCATTGATGTTTCTTGGGTCTACTGATTCAGGAAATTTATACATCTTTCTTGGGAGAACTTCTCTACCTTTCCATTTTTGAAATTCCATTGGCATTAAAATATAATAATTCGAATCACAGAGTATGAAGTTTCCTCTATGAAATAATTCAGCAATTAAAATATAATCTTCAAAAACGATCTCAACTATTCTGTCGAGTTTGTGCTGTTTTATCCCCTTTATTATTTTTCCTTTAAGATACTTTCTCAAAAACATGCAAAAGGATGTCGGTTCTTTCATCTCCTTTCTATAATTTGTTGTATGAATTTTTTCTGGTGCAAGGAGCAGTTCAATTTCACCTAAGTCTTTGAATTTTGGTGAGTAAATCCTTATTCGTATTTCCCGATTTTCATGATAAATCTTATCTACACGTCCTTCGACAAGAAATTGAATTTCATCTATAACATGTTTTATATCAATAGAAGACATTTTCTTTTCCATAAATATAGAATTGGGTTTATTATTATAAATTCAAAATATCTAGCTTTTTACATATCTTACAGACTTCGGTTTCAAAATCTTTTCCATTCATTATCTCCCTTGCAAGTTGTTTTATAGCTTTTTTAAGCTCGGGTGAAACTATATTTTTACCCCTTCTTTTTATCAGATACTGAGAGACGGCTCCTTGAGTTACATTTAGCTTGTTGGCTATTTCTTCTTGTGTTAGACCATACTTATTTCTTAACTCTCTTGTAACTTCCGATCTTATAGATGGTAGAAGTCTGGTCATGACTTCACATCGGATCATATTTAAATCTTTTGAACTTTAAAAATTTAATACAAATACATATTAAGGAAAGTGGTAGAAATGCAGAAAGCTAGGATAAAGCTCGTGGGTAAGGATCCAAAGAAACTTGATGAAATATGTAAAGAAATAAAGGATATTGCTCAGAAGGTTGGTGTTGATGTAGCTGGACCTATACCACTTCCAACGAAAAGAATAAGGATTCCTGTTATGAAAACCCCATGTGGAGATGGTATGCATCGTGGTGGTGGAGGTCGAAACTGGGAAACATGGGAACTTCGAATACATAAAAGAATTATTGATGTTGGTGCAAATCCCCGAATTTTACGTCAGATAACGCGAATTCCTATACCTTCTGACGTTAAAATAGAAATAGAACTAACTGATTAATTATGAACGAGGAGAAAATTGCTCTCCTTGAGGCAGCTCTCTTTATTACGGAGAAACCACTTAAGTTAGAGCAATTGAGAAAGATATTAAGGGTTCGTGATGATTCTAAAGTTTTTGAGATGATTGAGTATTTGAAGAAAAGGTATGGGGGTGAGGATAGAGGAATCGAAATTTCTGAGGTAGGAGGTTATAAACTTGTTGTTAAACCTAAATTTGTGCATCGAGTATCTAAGCTTACGAGACATTCTGAACTTTCTCGTGGATTACTCAGAGCACTTTCTATCATAGCATATCACGAACCAGTTAGGCAAAGTGATTTGGTTAGAGTTCTCGGCAATAGAGTCTATGAATACGTTAAGGAATTGATTGATCTTGGGTTCGTAACAGCAGAAAAACAATCAAGGACGAAGATTCTTAAAACCACAAGGTTATTTGAAGAATATTTCGGTGAGCAGGCAAAAATATTAAAAAATCAAAAACCGAGGACTGACATTCAAGAAAATCAGTAGACATCTACTCTACCGTATGCTAAGTCTAAGGTAAATAACTTTATGTTTTCTAATTCTCTTGAAACTACATCTCTTATTCTCTCAATTTCATAATTCGATAGCTCACCTTCTGGTATTACTTGAACAGCAGCTATTTTTGGTTGATCAATCGGTTGACCTATTTCTGAAACTAGCCATACGTAGACTTCTTTCAGACCAGAGACTTGCCTATAAATTTCTCTCGCAATTCTATGAGTCAAAAGATTGTAAATTTTTCCGACGTGGCTTGTTGGATTTTTTCCAGCTGCTGCCTCGTTAGAAACAGGTCTGTTTAGAGGTATCAAGCCATTGACCCTATTCCCTCGTCCAACTTCCCCAGAATCTGCATTCTCTGCACTGGTTCCTGTGACGGTTAAATAAACACCATCAATTCCTTTACCTTCTTCATCTAATGTGTTTAAGTCAGCAAAGACTTTATATTTTGATCTTTCCCTTGTAAAATTCTTTATAATCTCTAAAATTTCTTCTTTCTTCCTGAAATAATCTTTTTCTGAATTTATGAAGCTGTCTATAAATGGCATCGCTATGGTCAAGTAAATCTTATCCATATGACGAATTCCCATAACCTTCACATCCTCTCCAGTTTCTGGAAATTCTGTTTTAAAGTGCTTTGAATTAAGGAACTTTTCTGTTTCCAAAACTAATTTCTCCGTTTCTGAAAGTGGTGCATATCCAACTCCCGCGCTTGTATCATTCGCACCCAATATCTCATCTCCTTTCTTGAAAATGCTTGTGAGCGCAGCAGATCCCGGTTTTATCTCTACCTGATACTTTATGTGCTTTTCAGGATCTACAAATCTCAAATTTTTTCTTATCCAATTTTTTGCGGTGTCTATACAAATTTCATTTATGTTAATGGTTTCATCTCCAAATTTCGTCGTTGCTCTATCGCCAAATATCAAAAGTATAGGTTTCAAAATTTCACCACCACCGAAGCTCTGTCTCGCTTCACCGGCAATGAGAAGTCCTTTATCTATGTTATGATGTAAGATTCTTTCAAATTTTTTCATATATGTTTTTGAGAGTTCTATTGATATGGCATTCATTATTCCATCTGTTATCGTATCTGGATGACCAATTCCCTTTCTCTCTACAATCTCTAATGGTCTTTCCTCCATTGGTAATTTATCGAGACTTTCTACAACGATATTTTTCATGAGTAAGGTTTCAAGTGTTAAACTTAAAAATTTATCTACTGAGAAATTCTTTTTTGATCTCGTAGATATTCTTCTGTTGTAACTATTCTACTTCCGAAATGATATTTGATTGGACTAACATATGCCACGAGTTTTAGATCACTCAAGATTCTCTTTAATTTAGGCAATTCCTTTCTATATATAATTCCTTGATAAATTTTCTTTAGTTTGTTTTTGTGTGTATAAACTCTTTTTGTTCTAATGAATACGAAACCACTCTCCTTTAGTCTTCTGTGTAGCTCTTTTGAATATTTTTTAGAAATTTTGATGGTTACGAGGACTTTTCCCAACGCTAATTTTTCTTCAATGACGGTCCCTATGAAATATCCAGAAATGTATCCGAATGCCATAGAAAGCACTATAGGAATAGTAACTTCTGAGCTCAGAATATCTTTCAATACGAGAAGGAATAATAGAGTATCTATGCCTATGAGTATAGCTGCTATCGGCTTCCTGCCCTCATACTCATTTATCTTTTGTAAGGTTTTGATTGTTCTTATCGCCATCGTTGCTAAAAATATGAGTGTTAATCTCGTTAGCATCTCAGATACTATTAAGATTAAAATATTAATATTTTGAGAGAAGTTATAAAGGAAAAATTTATTATTAGTCAATCGGAATTGACTAAAATTTAAATCGTTGGATCGTAATAAACGAAATAATGGAAAACAAATACTTCGAGGAGCTTATCACAAAAATCCTGAAAGGCGAAATTACCAAGGAAGATCTGATAAAATGGAAATCAAAATTGGCAAAAAAGTATAGATTAAAGAACATACCCAAGAATGCTGATGCACTTCTCTATGCGGAAAAGCATTATAATGATCAGTTGAAGAAGTTAAGAGAAGTCCTTCAAATAAAACCTGTTAGAACGGCCTCTGGTGTTAGCGTTGTTGCAATAATGAGTGTTGGTGATTGTCCTGGCAGGTGTATATACTGCCCAAGAGGAAAGAAAGCACCACAGAGCTATACGGGAGTTGAGCCAGCAACCATGAGGGCAAAGCGGCTGAATTATGATCCATTCAAGCAGGTCGTAACTCGTCTGCGCCAGTTAGAAATTACTGGTCATCCAACTGACAAGTGTGAAGTCATTGTGATGGGAGGAACGTTCCTTTACATGAGTAGAAAATATCAGGAGTGGTTTATTAAGAGATGCTACGATGCGATGAACGGAATAGAAAGTAAAAGCCTGGAAGAAGCAAAAAAGATAAACGAGAACACAAAGCATCGATGTGTTGGTCTAACGATAGAAACAAGGCCGGACTATTGTAAGAAGAAACATATTAATATGATGCTACACTACGGGGCGACAAGAATTGAGCTTGGTGTTCAAACGACAGACGATGAGATCCTAAGAATTGTGAAGCGTGGACATACGGTAAAGGATACTATTGTGGCAACGGGGTTAGCCAAAGATTCTGCGTTTAAAATATGTTATCACATGATGCCGGGCCTCACGGGTTTGTATGGAGAAATTGATATGAAAGAGGAAAAGAGAAATCTTAGAAAAATCTTAACAGATCCAAACTTTCGTCCAGACTTGCTTAAAATTTATCCGACACTCGTTATTCCTGGAACTGAGTTGTACGATATGTGGAAAAGAGGAGAGTATAAGCCACTGACATTGGAACAAGCTATTGAGTTAATTCTCTATGTCAAGAAAATTGTTCCAAAATGGGTTCGTATCCAACGTGTTCAACGAGATATCTCATGGAAGAAGATTGCTGCTGGGCCAAACGTTACAAACCTAAGACAGATCGTTCAAGAAATTGCAAAGAAACATGGTATAAGGTGTCGTTGTATTCGTTGTCGAGAAGTTGGTCATAGAGACATAAAAGTAGAGGATGTAAAAATGTACGTGACAAGGTATAATGCCTCAAAAGGGAGGGAATATTTCATAAGTTTTGAAGATTTAAAAAATGATGTGTTGATTGGTTATATTCGTCTTCGTCTTCCTTATCGTGTCTTTCGACCAGAACTAAAGGATGCCGCACTTGTTCGTGAGATACATGTTTATGGCACCGAAGTGCCGATTGGTGAAACAGCAGACAAACAAGGTGAGAAATATCAACATCGTGGTTATGGGGAGAAATTACTGGAGAAGGCGGAAGAAATTGCATTGAATAATGGATACAAGAATCTTGCAATCATTTCTGGTGTAGGAGTTCGAAACTATTTTAGAAAGTTTGATTATAGACTAATTGGTCCTTACATGATGAAAGGGTTGAGATAAATGGCCTGGTTACAAAATATTACTGAGTGGAGTAAAGAAACATTTTTACCACTTGGTTGGCTCGGTTTATTTCTACTAGCTTTTGCTGAGTCTTCCTTCTTTCCAGTTCCGCCTGATATTTTATTGATACCTCTGTGCCTTGCAGTACCTAAGTTTGCATTACTTTATGCCCTTATTTCGACTGTTGGCTCTGTCCTCGGTGCCTGCTTTGGATATTGGATTGGTCTAAAGGGTGGAAGGCCGATATTGAAGAAGTTCACAAGTAATAAAGTAGAAAGAATTGAATATTATTTTCAGAAATATGGCGCATGGGCAGTTGGTATTGCCGGTTTCACACCAATACCATATAAGATATTCACTATAGCGAGTGGTGTATTCAAAATCGATTTTAGAAAGATGATCTTTGCATCGATCATTAGTAGGGGTGGGAGATTCTTTCTAGAGGCTGTGTTTATCATGCTCTTTGGCGAGCAGATAATTTGGTTTATTGAAAACTATTTTGGCTTATTCTCGCTCCTTGTAGTGCTTGGGCTGATTGTCGTTTGGTATCTGTGGAAAAAAGTGAAGAAAAAATTGTGATAGCCCCGCCAGGATTCGAACCTGGGTCACCGGGTCCAAAGCCCGGTATGCTTGACCGCTATGTCTTCGGTAGACAGGTATTTTATGTTTGCAATTTGCTGCTACCCGAAGCCTACACCACGGGGCTATGATAATGGTATTATCAATCTAAAAATAAATATCAAACATTTTTTAATCTTCTCGTCATATTATCATTAGCACGTATAGGCGATAAAATATGAAAATACTTTTGATTCATGCGGATTTCATAGAATATGAAGCAAAAACAAAAGCGCTCAAAGATGCGGAGGAGGTAAAGGAGCGAGGAAAAAAAGTTGAGGAATGTCTTGTAGTCTTTACTTCAATTGAAAGTGGTGATAACAAGATATCTGTGAGAAAGGCTGTTGATGAAGTGAAGAGAGTTACTGACGATATAAAAGTTCAACGAATTGTCATTTATCCATGGGTTCATTTGACATCAAGGCCAGCGCCAGCGAAAGAGGCGCAGGCTCTACTACAGAATTTTGCTGAAGCCCTGAAAGGCGCAGGCTTCAGTGTTGAACGTGCTCCATTCGGTTGGTACAAGTCATTTTCACTAAAATGTAAAGGTCACCCGCTGGCCGAACTTTCGAGGGAAATTACACCTGTGGAAGAAACTAGAGAAGAGATAGTTGAAAAAATAAAGAGTGAATATTTCGTTTTAACTCCAGACGGTAAAGAAGAAAAAATCGATCTGGATAAGCTCGATGAAAGTAAACTTTTGAAGAATTATAACAATCTGAAAAAATTTATTTTATCTGAAGAACTTGGTGAAAAACCGAAGAAAGAACCTCCTTCGCTTCGAGCAATGCAACGTCTTGAGCTTGTTGGCTATGCACCGGAGAGCGATCCTGGTAACTTTAAATTTTATCCAAAAGGCTTTTTGATCTATGATCTCTTGAGGAAATGGGCTGCGGAGATAACAACGAAAAGACTCAGAGCGATGCAGATCGAAACACCGTTAATATATGACTGGTCTGATCCAGAGATTAGAGAGCAGGGAAAGAGTTTTCATGAAAGACATTATATCGTTTCCATACCTGGTAAGCAGAAGGAATTGGTGTTGCGGTTTGCAGGTGACTTCGGACTGTTTAAAATGTTGAAAAATGCAACAATATCTTATTATCAACTTCCACTCAGATTTTACGAATTCTCCCTTTCGTTTAGATGTGAAAAGCGTGGTGAGCTCATCGGGCTAAAAAGGTTGAGAGCATTCTCAATGCCAGATCTTCACTCGTTTTGTACAGACGAAATGCAAGCATGGAAAGAATATGAAGAACTTTTTAAGAAGTACACCGACTATGCAAATGCATTGAATGTTGATTATGTTGTTGCATTCAGAGTTGTGAAAGACTACTATGAAAAGTATAAGGATAAAATCATATCCCTACTAAAATACTGTGGTAAACCTGCATTCATAGAGGTTCTTTCTGAGATGAAACACTATTGGGCAATAAAACACGAGTTTCAGTTTATAGATTCGGTGGGAAGTAACTGTCAACTTTCCACTGTTCAGTTAGATGTAAAGGATGCAGAAAATTATGGAATAACATATGTGGATAAAGATGGAAAAGAGAAGGGATGTATAATCTGTCACTCCTCCGTTGGATCAATAGAGAGATGGATGTACGCACTTCTAGAACAAGCGCTAAAATCAAAGAGGCCAGTCTTACCTCTATGGTTGTCACCCATACAGGTCAGATTAGTTCCAATGAATAATTCGTTGCTCTCGTTTGCTGAAGAGATTGCTAATAAATTAGAGAGTGAGTCAATTCGCGTTGATATTGATGACCGTTCACTAACATTAAATAAGAAGATTCGTGAGGCTGAGATGGAATGGGTCCCGATGATCGTTGTAATTGGTGAAAAAGAGAGGAGCAGCGGAGAATTCTCCATTCGTTTTAAGGAAAACGGTAAAGTTGAAAAGATGAAATTAGACGAGTTAATTAAATACGTCAAGGAAAGGACGAAAGAGTACCCATATAGATATTTGAACTTACCAAGATTGTTGAGTAAGAGACCAAAGTTTGTCGGAGGGCTGTAAATCTTTATATTCTTGAAATGTAAAATAAATGAATATGCTCGCTCAAGAACTTGCCCTATATGCGGTAAGGATTTCTAAAAAATTTGATATTGATTATCTTGAAGCGAGAGGAGAAAAGTATACTAAAGAAACGTTTCTCATGAAAAATGGTGTTATGGACGGTGGTGGATTTACAACGTCAGAAGGTATAGGAATTCGCGTTATTGTCGATGGCTCAGTTGGTTTTGCTACAACTGAAAATCTGACTAAGGAATCTGTCGAAACCGCTGTCGAAAATGCTATGAAGCTTGCTAAAGGTTCATTAGAAAAGGCACATAAAGTAAAATTCTCTAAGGAAAAATCTGTAAAATCGAAGTGGGAAGTAAAAGAAAAGAAAAAAATATTTGATATCGACGCTAAGGAAAAAGTTTCACTATTAAAACACATAGATAACTTAGCTAAGAAGGCTAAGCTTAGAATGTTTCAATTATCTTTATCTAAGAATGAAAAATATTTTGCCAATACTGAAGGAACGAGGATTTATTCTAGAGTTCCTAGAGTATTTTTATTTTATTCGGTAATCCTTAAAGTAAAGAGAGATGTTCAAAGAATGTTGGAGTATGGTGGCTCTGGTGGTTGGGAATTAGTAGATAGTTGGAATTTAGATAAAAAAATACCAGAAGAAATTAATGCACTTGAAAAGGTTTCTGGTGCAAAGAAACTAAAGCCTGAAAAGATGAATGTTGTTTTAAGCCCGGAAATTGTTGGAATAGCGATGCATGAATCTGTTGGTCATCCTTCTGAGGCTGATAGGATATTCGGTCGAGAAGCGGCTCAAGCGGGTGAAAGTTATTTGGATAAATCTTGGAAGGGCCGTGTTATGGCAGAGAAGTTTGTTAATGTAGTTGATGATCCTACTGTTAAGGGTTCATATGGTTATTATTTGTATGATGATGAAGGTGTTAAGGCAAGAAGAAAGTTCTTAATAAAGAATGGGAAAATCCATGAATTCTTACATAATAGAGAAACTGCAGCTGTTATGAAAATTAAAAGTAACGGTTCATCCAGAGCAGAGCTATATTCTCGAGAACCGATAATAAGAATGAGTAATACATTTATGCTTCCAGGTGATCACTCCTTTGATGAATTGATTGAAGGAATAAAGAAGGGAGTTTACATAAAATCCTATAATGAGTGGAATATTGATGATAAAAGATGGAATGAAAAGTACGTAGGTTGTGAAGCCTATCTAATCAAAAACGGTGAAATAGTTGAGCCTATCTTTGCACCTGTTTTGGAAATCACAACTGGCCAATTTTTCAAAAAAATAGATGCAGTAGGTAAAGACTTAGAGTTTGTTGCTGGAGTATGTGGGAAAGGTGAACCAATGCAGGGAATTCCAGTTTGGTTTGGAGGACCTCATGTGAGATTGAAAAATGTTTTGATTAAGTGATTGAAATGAGAGTAGAAAGGATTGTTGAGTTTGGAAAAAAACTTGGAGCTGATGATGTAATAGCTACAAGTATAGAAGAAAAGACTAAACAGGTAAGATTTGCAAATGGCGAAATAGTTGCTGTTAAAGATTACGATCTTCGTGAAATTGAAGTATTCATGGCTTTAAAGAAAAGACTAATCTTTGGTAATGTAAAATCGTTAGATGACCTGAGAAAATTAGCTAAGATAGCTAAATATTTGGAACCAAAAAAAGATTATCATGGAATCGCTAAGGATAAGTTCCTTTACAAACCAATAGAGAAAACTTATGATCCTAAGCTATTGGATTTAGATGTAAATGAAATAGTAAAACAAGCAATTGATCATTCTAAATTTAAAAAATCTGCAGGAGTGTTGTATTTGAGAGAATATAGAATTATAAAATCTACGAGTGGTGGAGCGTTTGGCTCAGATCGCGGAACCTCCGTAGAATTTTCTTTTAGGTCATTTGTTAATAAATATGCAAGTGGACATTCTGTATCAGTTTCTAGAACATTATCGGACTTTGACTTCTTGAAGGCTGTGGAAGAAGCTGATGAGTATGCCAAGAGAGCTAGGAATCCAAAGAAGGGTCATGAAGGAAAATACGATGTAATATTTGCTCCCTTAGCTTTCGGTGATATATTAAGTCAAGTCGGAGATGCAGTTTCTGCATACAATGTTGATGCAGGCTTCTCCTGCTTTACTGGAAAAATAACTAAAAAGGTTGCAAGTGATTTGGTTAATATTTATGATGATGGAAGAATGCCGAATGGTTTAAATACAGTTTTATTCGATGAGGAAGGCGTACCTACAAGGAAAACAGATTTAATAGTAGATGGAACTTTGAAATCATTTCTTCACAGTACTTCAACTGCTAAAAAGTATAAAACAGAAACCACAGGAAACGCAGGAATTATATCTCCAAGGCCTTGGAATATTGTTCTCAAGCCTGGTGATTATACTTTAGATGAGATGATAAAAGAAGTAAAAAATGGCATTCTGATAACGAATGTCTGGTACACTAGATTTACTAATTACTTTACAGGAGATTTCTCAACAATACCAAGAGATGCTATGATAGAAATTAAAGATGGAAAACTTGGACGTGCAGTTGCTGAACTAAGAGTAAGTGATAATATTTTAAGGATACTTGAAAATGTTAAGGCTATTTCAAGCATACCAAAACAGGTTAAATGGTGGGAAATGGAGAATCCAGTTACCACTGGATTCGTTTTAGTGAAAAAGGTACATCTCTCTAGTCCTGGGAATGTATAACCTTTTTTTCTCTTTCTGATGGAATTATTCTCAACTTTGCATTTAAGAGTTTTTTATTCAACTCCTTCCCCTCAAACAACTCATGTAAAAATATTGCAAGTGCCGCAACCTCGCTATGTGGTTGATTGGTAACAGCTATGTTATAATCGACTAAACCATAAACTTCAGATGGTACTTTTTCACTTCCTATTATTATCAAGACTTTTCTTCCCTTCCCAAGTTTTCTAATTTCCTTTATTTTGTCTTGTATTGGAAGTCCGTACATTGTTAAATGAATCTTTATACCATTCCACGATTTGATAATCTTTTTCCAATTTTTTTCATATCTAACTACGAACTTTCCTCCCCAATTTTTCACAACTTTTCTAATACTTTCAATTAGTCCTTGATCGCTTTCTCCTGAAAAAATAATACCATCTGCTCCAAGAGCTCTAGCTACAAGGCCACAATGTGTTGACATTCTTTCATCTCTTTTTCTTCTATGTCCTAGCCTTAAAATAAAAACCTTCATACTTAAACTTTCTGATATAAAGTTAATATATGGATGTCAACGTAATACTAGAGTGGTTGGTTATTATAGTTGAGCTTATAGTTCTTTACTATCTTCTCGAGCACTTTAAAAAATTGGAAAAGCACACAGAGTCTCTAGAGGCTCATACGAGAAAACTTAATGAGCATATACTTCAGATGGAGAGAATGATACGGGATTTGATTAAGTGTTATGGCGAACGACAGCATAGAAAAAAGAAGTAGACTGCAACTTTTCTCCTTCGATCATCTTAAAATTAATTTTCAAGTTCTTTAGTAGTTTTTTAACCTCATCTTTTTCCCATGTTCTAACGTAATATGATTTTCCACCTATATATCTTTTTTCTATTCCATCCCCTTCTCTAAATTCTATTATAATTCCTACTCGAGAGACCCTTAACATCTCTCTTATTGATTTTTTGAATTTTAGAGATCCTATTGTATTTCCAAGACATGTTGCAAAGTCAAATGAACCATCTTTAAAGGGTAAATGATGAGCATCCCCTATTATGTATTGGTCTCTCGTTAAACTTCTGGCTAGTTTTATCATTTCTATTGATGAATCTAATCCTACTGCATTTATTTTATGAGTTTTGAAAAATCTAACGTGTCGACCTGTACCACAACCAATATCTAATACAGATGAATTTTTTGGAATCAGAGATAACAGAACCTTTCTTTCATTTTTGAACAGACCTTTTCCATAATATCTTTTGTTTATATATTCCTTTGCAATTTTGCTCCAAACTTTTTTATCCCATATTTTATCTTTCATAAATTAACTTTTCTACAACAATTTCTAAATGTTTGTTGTATTCATTAATCCTTCCGATAACTTTTATTTTGCTCCCTTTCTTTAGATTTGAAATATTATTTATCTTTATTGAATAACTTGAAAATATTACTGCATTTATGGACTTTTTACCATCTGTAATCTTAAAGAAAATCGTCCCATTTTTGTCGTGTGGAATGTTAACTAAGAACCCGGTAACCGAAACGTAATTACCTATCATAGTTTCATCTATTTTACTTATGTTTACTTCAGGTGGTTCTGTTGTCTGTGTTACAACATATGATACTATCAGCCCAAAGAAAAATATCAATAGTGTAAGAAAACGAATATTGGCCTCGTTGATTTTTATCCACCTATCGAGGGTTTTTTTCCAACAGGAAACCATTTTCCAAGTTTTTTTAGGATCGCATCTTCAAGTTTTACCCCACTTGCAACTATATCCGTTAATGTTATTATTCCAACAAGTTTTCCGCCGTCAATAACAGGTAATTTTTTTATTTTATTTTCCGTCATTATTTCTGCAGCTTTTTCCACTTTTTCATCTGCAAAAACTGTGATTATATTTCTGGTCATTATTTCTTCTATTTTTGTGTCTAGTGGTTTGTTATGTGAGAGAATCTTTCTTAGCAAATCCCTTTCAGTGACAATTCCGACGATTTTATTGCTTTCCAAAATTATGACAGAACCTACAGAATTTTCTATCATTAGATCTAGTGCATCTTTTATTGTTGCATCTTTTCTTAAAATCAGAACATTTCTTTTCATTATATCTTTAACTTTCATAATCCCACATCAAAGTTTTATTTTATTATCTATAAAATACTTTTCAACTTTTTTCTCAACCCTCTTTCTACGTTTTCTGTGCTCCTTGAGAAACTTGTTGATCTTTTCTGTTAAAAGTTCTTTACATTCACCACACATAGTCCTACCTGTCCTACAACCTTCTCTGATTTCTTCTATTTTGTTATCATCTTCTTCGAAGATTGAGTAAAGATATTTGAATATAATACACTTTTCTGGATTGCCACCCTTTTCTTTATGTTCCCTTAAAGTTCCTCCACCTCCACTTAGAGCTCTCCATACCTTTCTCTTTACTGTCTCCTCATCATCAGTTAAGAATATACAAGCTTCTGGTTTAGATGATGACATTTTATCATCTCCTCTTAAAGATGGCATGAATTTTGAGTGAATAATAGCTGGTTTGTAGTATCCTAGTTTTGGTGCAACATCTCTTGTTATTCTAAAGTGTGGATCCTGATCTACACCTAATGGAATAAGACACGGAACGTTTTTGCCCTGAATTTTACTTTCTAAAAATGCTGGTACAGTTTGTAGGGAGGTGTAGAATATTTGTCCGATGTTTGAACTATCTTTAAGACCAAATGTTGCTTTTACCATGGAAAAGGTGACAATTCTTGAAACCTTGATAGCTTCTTCATAAAGATAATTTATATGTTTTGTGTCCTGAATCACTATCGTATTTTTTTCATTAAATCCCAAAGCTAGAATATCGATTATATTTTCTCTCGTGAATGATTCTATTTTTTCAAGCTTAAGATGTTTTTTAAATAGAAATTTTTCGTCATCTGTAAATTGTAGGTATACCTTTGTCTTGAACTTTTCCTGCAGCCATTTCGTAAACATCATTGGAACTAAATGACCTATATGCATTGATTCTGTTGGTCCTCTTCCAGTATATAGGTAGAATTTTTCTCCATTTTTATATTTATTTAATATCCAATCTAGATCTCTATGAGCGAAGAAAACACCTCTTTTCAAGAAAATATGAAGATCCCTAGTGTGTTTCTTTATTTTGTCTAGTAGTTCAGGTGTAATTGTCTTTATTCCAAACTCCTTTATTAATTTTTCGTAATTGACCTTACCTTTAACGTTCCAAGGAGTTACTTCAAACACCATAATAAATCTTTTTTCTACGAGATTTAAAACTTATTTAAAATTTGAATGTAAAAATTAGCTATATCGATTATAATATAGTGAGGTGAAATTTTTGGGATATACTCTTATAGTTACTGAGAAACCAACTGCCGCTAGAACTATTGCAAAGGCTTTGGCTGATGGTAAAATAGAAAAGCATGAAGAAAATGGAGCAGTTTGGTATGAAATCAAAAAAGGAAAAAAGAAATATGTCATTGCTCCTGCTGCTGGTCACCTTTATACATTAAAGCAAAAAGAGAAAGGTTGGGACTATCCTAGATTTGATGTTGAATGGATTCCAAGCTTCAAAGCATCAAAAACTGCAAAATTTTCTGAGAAATACTTTAGAGTTCTAGAGAAACTAGCTAAAGATGCTACGGATGTCATAATAGCCACTGACTATGACGATGAAGGAGAAGTTATCGGATATAATATTCTTAGATTTATGCTCGGGCGAGAAAAGGCAAAGAGAATGAAATTCTCCACTATGACAAAAGAAGAACTAGAGGAAAGTTTCAAAAATATGATAAAGATAAATAAGAATCTTGCAGAGGCAGGATTGACACGACATTATATGGATTGGTATTTCGGAATAAATCTGACTAGGGCATTAACGAACTCTATCAAAAAAGTAGGGAAGCGATTTAGAATAATTTCCACCGGGAGGGTGCAGGGCCCAACGCTTTACTTTCTTGCCAAGCACGAAGAGAAAATAAAGGCATTTAAGCCGAAACCGTTCTGGCAGGTTGAGTTAGAGTTAAAACTTAGGAGAAATATCTACAAGGCCGTTTTTGAAAAGGATAAAATATGGGATAAAAAAGAAGCCGAAGAAATTCTCAAGAAGGCCGATAAAAAGTTTGCAAATGTTAAGGATGTTAAAAAGAGAGTAATTACACAGAAACCACCTAAACCATATAATACTACCTCATTTGTTGCTGATGTATATAGATACTTTGGTTATTCTCCTAGGGACGCAATGCGCATTGCGGAATCATTATATCAGGCAGGATACATAAGCTATCCAAGAACGGCAAGTGAGAAATTACCTCCAGACATAGATTACAAAAAGATTCTTTCATCTCTCTCAAAAATATCTAAATATAAAAAATTATGCAATAGACTTCTCGTTAAAGATGAATTAAAGCCAAATGAAGGTAAAAAAACAGATCCTGCACATCCAGCAATATATCCTACCGCTCAGGTTCCAAAAAAATTAGGTTCAAAACAACAGAAAGTTTATGATCTAGTTGTTCATAGATTTTTAGCAATATTCGGTGAACCTGCTAAGCGAGAATCACAAAAAGTAATACTTGATGTTGATGGTAAAATATTTTTCCTTAGTGGAATTCGTACTATTGAACCTGGTTGGACGGAACTTTATGGAAAATATGCTGCAAGAGAAGAAACGATATTACCAGAGTTGAAGATAGGTGATAAAATCGAAATTAGAAAAGTAAACTTGATAAGTAAAGAGACGCAACCACCTCAACGATACTCACAGGGTTCTGTTATAAAGGAGATGGAAGTACGTGGATTAGGGACAAAGGCAACAAGGCCACAGATATTACAAATATTATATAACAGGGGATATCTTTTCGGTAAGTCCATAGAGGTCACAGAGCTTGGCTTAAATCTAGCAAAGATATTAAAGAAGAATGTTTCCGATATCGTTTCTGAAGAGTTGACTCGAAAATTTGAAGAGGAAACAGATGCAATAGAAAGAGGAGAAAAAACAATGAATGAAGTCCTTGAAGAAGTTAAAAAGGCAATAACAAAAATAAGTAAGAAATTTAAGAAGAAGGAATTGAAGATAGGGAAAGAACTTACTGAGTCCGTTGTAAAGACTTATGAACGTCAATCTATTCTCGGAAAGTGTCCGAAGTGTGGTGGAACTATAAAGGTTTTCAAGATGTGGAAGACTGGAAATAGATTTGCAGGTTGTACTAATTATAAAAAAGGATGTGATTTTTCTGCCCCACTTCCAAGGGAAGGTCTAATTATACCTACTGGTAAGGTATGTCCTCACTGTGGAACTCCTATTATTGAGGTTCGTAGATCAGGTAAGAGACCATTTAGAATGTGTTTGGATCCGAACTGCCCGACTAAGAAAGACTGGGTTGATAAGGAGAGGTTGGCGGAGTCAAAACGAAAATGGGAAGAGAAGAAGAAAAAGAAGTAAATCATTTTCTAATCTTTAGATATACTAAAGTCCATGTAGTTACCGCTAAAGGTGTTATCAATAGGGAATTTATCAATGGTCCTATGTATGGAAATAAAGATATTCCGAATGCTATACTGAAAAGTACTATTAGAATTACAGCTACGTCCCAGAACCTACCTTTTGTAACTTCCCAACTTTTCTTAACGCCAATTGAACCGTCAATAACGCAGGCCTGTTGGAATAGAAGAAGTCTGACGAGAAGATATAGCCCTGGAATTATCAATGCTATAAGACCCATTCCTACTACGAAACTAGTTACTATTGCACCTGCTATTAAATAAGGAACTCGATTTAACCCTATTTTTAATGCCTTTGAGATAGATATCTTTCTACCTCTTTTTATCGAAGCAACCAAGGAAATTACTGCACCAGTTATGGTTAGTTGAATAATAAATATTATGGTTATTGCTGTTATAAGTGCATACAGGTATTGATGTAAAAATTGTGTAGTTAGTATAGATGATTTTGCTAGAAATCCCGCTCCTATAAATTTTAAAAAGATTGGTAGACCCAGTAGTGAAATCATTGTTATAATTACTATGATAAATTGAAGTACGTACAATTCTATGATCTCTGAATTCCTTTTTACTATTTCAAAGGCTTCCTTTAGAATTTCTAATGCGTTGATTGACTTTTTGTTTGTCATACTTTATGTTTGACATCAGATTTATATATTTTTAGCTTTCTTATAGAAAAAGATACTGGATATCTAAAATACGAAAAATTTTAAAGCAATTCTACAAATTTCTCTATTGCGTTTATATCATCTAAGTATCTCTTACTCATAACTACATAATGAATTTCATCTTCTAGTTCTTTCACTTTTTCCATTGGTGACACTCTCGCTTGGTAATCTTTATCGCTTGGATTTATTCTAACCCCAGGAATAAGTTTCTTAATTTTCAGATTTCTAAGTTCCTCGCTTTCTTCAAGAGCCTTGACATCTGTAGTTATTGCATCACAGCCACTTCTTTCAGATATTTTTCCTAATTCATATATTATTTGTGAAATACTTTTTCCATAGAGCGCTTTTGCCTCATTCTCTGGTATCTTTGTATGGATCGTGAATCCAATAACCTTTATTCCATCTTCTTTACCTTTCTCTACGTAGCCTCTAAGATTTTTCTCCATAAGTGATGCTGAAACCGTTATATAATCTAGTGGAAGCTCTGAGATAACTTCTTTAACAATCTTATATCCTGTATTATGACCATGAGAAATCTTGAAGTCACCAAAAATTTCGTAACCCATATCTTTGAAAACTTTATATTTTGAGAAATCTTTTCTTAATGCATAGTCATTTATTTTAACACCAAATTTCTTGTTTATATCATCTCCGTATTCTATTTCCAGATTTTTTAAGAAGCTCTTACCTACTCCTAAAATTTTATCAGTTGGTAGATCCAAAGCGACAAAAATCTTTTCGACCATTTCACTCACCTATCATTTCTATAACTTTTCTAGTCCAATTCCATGGATCTGAAATCCAATCTTTAACGACTTTATATCGTTCCTTATCCAGGTGTCCATTTTTGTATGCCTCTTCAAAGAAAGTCTTTCCATTAACCAAATAGATTTGAGTCACTCCTTCTCTTTTTAGTCTTTCAACACCTACGGGATGTCTATAATCGAAAACACATGCTGCTGCTAATTGTACATCATTTTCTTTGTTGTACCCAAATCTCTTCAATACTCTTATTGTATTTTGTGTTGTTTCAGACGTGGTTCTCAATTCTTCAAAATTTATAACACTACTTGCTTCCTGTGGAGGAGGTATTATTCCCTCTATATGATCTGTTAACTTTTCTTTCTCTTTTTTCACGCTTATCGTTTTTCTCATACCTCTTGCATAAGGAGTCGCTGGCCATATAATTTCATCTTCAAGGTACAAATTCTCTAGCTCTCTTCGTGTTTCGTCACCAATAAATGCACCACCAGTCATGTTTGGTAAACAAACATGATATTTATCACCAACTTTTTGAATGAACTCTTTATCTATTTTTCTTGCTAATTGTTTTGCAAATACTTCCCTTGGAGTTTTATGCGTAAGCAAACCTTTCACCCTTAGATACACTGGTCCTATGTGTTTGCCTTCAGGAACCATTTTCTTAAGACTTTCATACACATCTTGTGGGATAAGACCTTCCTCTATCATTGTGTCGATTCTCCCAGCATATTTTCTCGGACCCTTTTCCTTTATTTCATCAAAATTCTGAACGTATACTAGTTTCTGACTCGTCATTTCTGTTATACCGAAAAGAAGGTTAGCTAAAAGCTCGGCGAATTCCTCTTGAGTGAGCTCATCATTGTATCCTTTTTCTATAAGCTCTTTATTATCATCAAAAACTGAATTTATCTTTTCTATCATTTTCATAACTAAGGCTTGGTAGTGAAATCTTTTAAACTTTTCTATCAGTGCGTCGGAAAAATGAATAGAATATTGGAAGATTTTTGCTTAATTTTTTGATTTTACTTTATCAATCTTTTTATTTCTCTCCCTCAATTTTATTTTATGGCAAAGAAACGAACGAAAAAAGAAGAGAAGGTTTTATTTGGCGTGTTGAAGGAAAATTTCTCTGAGTGGTATTCTGAGATTTTGAAACGTGCTGGTCTTGTCGATATTCGTTACAATGTGAAAGGCTTCGTTGTCTACAAGCCATGGGCAATGTATATGATAAAGAAAATTTATTCTTTGTTGGAGCAAGAGTTAGAGAAGCATGGTCATAAACCATGTTTGCTTCCACTTGTCATACCACCGGAAAATTTCGAAAAGGAGAGAGAGCATGTGGAGGGGTTTGAACCAGAGGTTTTCTGGATCACCGAGGCAGGAAAAAAGAAAATCGAGCGATTGGCACTAAGACCAACAAGTGAGACGGCATTTTACCAGATGTATTCTTTGTGGATAAGGAGTTATACTGACTTGCCGTTGAAGATGTACCAATCTTGTTCTGTATATAGATACGAGACAAAGGCGACTAGACCATTGATCAGAACAAGAGAGATTTTATGGATCGAGGCACACGATGCTTTCATCAGCGAAGATGAGGCGTTAGCACAAGTCAAAGAAGATATGGAAACTACTAAAAGCGTGTTGTGGGACAAACTGGGGATACCATTCATATTTTTCCGTCGTCCTTCTTGGGATAAGTTCAAGGGAGCGGTCGACACGTTTGCAAGTGATACTCTGTTACCTGATGGGAAGATCTTACAATTACCTTCTACTCATTATCTAGGACAGAACTTCGCCAAGGCATTCGACATAAAGTTTAAGGATGAGAATGGAAAGGAGAAATATGTCTATCAAACGTGTTATGGTCCGGGCATATCGAGAATACTGGCTGCGTTTATCTCGATTCATGGAGATGATCGTGGTCTAGTCTTGACACCGGAGTTGGCACCAGTGCAGATCGTGATAGTTCCGATACTGATAAAAGGAAAAGAGGAGAAGGTTTTGAAGAAGTGTAGAGACTTAAAGAGAAAACTTGAAAAGAACTACCAAGTGGAGCTAGACCTAAGAGAAATACGACCAGGAGAAAAATTCTACTACTGGGAGATGCTCGGCGTACCGCTACGGCTGGAGGTTGGTCCAAAGGATGTGGAGAAAAAACAGATTGTTCTTTCCCCAAGGATTGGTGAAAAATTGACCGTCAGCGAGAAGGAATTAGATAAACAAATCGAGAAGGTATTTGATATGATAATAAAAGAAATGAAAAAGAGGGCTGAAAAATGGTTTAAAGATATAGTTAGCGAAGCAAAAACGATGAAAGAGTTGGAAAAAAATATCAAAGAGAAAGGAGGATTCGTAAAAGTCAATCTTTGCTCCATAGATGAGGATGGAGAAATGTGTGCAACGGAACTGAAGGAAAAGTTAGGGGTGGAAGTTCGTGGTGTTCGATATGATAAGAAGGAAAAACCGACTGGAAACTGTATAGTCTGTGGAAAACCGGCCAAATATGTGGTTTATGTAGGAAAATCATATTAAAAATAAAAAAAGAAAAAATCATTTCTTGATAATTTTTTCTAAAGTTCTTAGGTCCATTACCTTTGTTCCATTGGATTTCACTCTTTCTCTGAATCTAGTTCCAATGACATATTTTATTCTTCTTGAAATTGCAAAATCTACTAATTCCTGATTTATTGCTCCATCCACTATAATGCCCTTTACGTTTCTAAAATTGCTTATGTATTCATGTAATTGAGATAGAGGAACTTTACCAAGCAGGTTCATATTTTCATCTAGTATACATACAGCTCGTGTACCTATGATATCTTCAAGCATTTTCTTTAACTTCTTAGCGGTTTCTACATCAATGAAATTGCTTTCTTTTTTCACTTCTTCCTCCTTTATTTCACCTATGGAGCTGAGTTCTCTCTTAGCTTGGTCAGCTGGTATTTTTTCTCTTAAAGCCTTATATATTTCCTTCTTTGTTAGCTCTTCAACTTCCTTGCCCTCCGGAGCCCTTGCAACATAATCTATCTCAGTAACTTCGAATAATTTCTTTAGATTTAAGTCTCCACCTCTATCACCGTCCAAGAATGCCGTGACTACTTTCTCTTTACAAAGGTCAGCGATCGGCTTTGGTATGTTTGAACCTTCAATGGCAATAACATTCTTTACTCCATGTTTTAGTAGATTTATTACATCTGCTCTTCCCTCTACAATTATTATTTCATCGTAATCCTCTATGTTTGGTCCACATGACAGACCATGATACGAGGAAATCTCCCATGCCCTAACAGCTTGTTTTATTTCTTCTGAGAGCTGGTCAGAATCAGGGAGTCCAGAATCCATCATAGTTTTAAGAATCTCCTTAGCTCTATCTACTACATACTTTCTTTTCTGAGATCTAACATCTTCGACCTTTACAACGGTTATCTTTGCATCACATGGACCAATCTTATCTATGGTTTCTAGACTAGCTGCTATTAAAGCAGTTTCACTCATATCAAGGCTAGATGGGACTAATATTGTTCCTTGTGATTTTCCATTAACCTTTTTTAACTTTACCTCTATTCTACCTATTCTACCTGTTCTCTGAAGTTCGCGTAAGTCCATATCAGTTCCTAGAAGGCCTTCGGTCTGACCAAAAATAGCCCCTATTACGTCTGGTTTTTCTACTATTCCACTGGTTTCTAATTTTGCATATATTAGATATTTTGCAAACGGTTGTGCCAATTTAGACATAGTGAATACCTCTAAATATTTTTAACCTAACTAGAAATAGAGGCGACTATTTACTACAGCTACTGAAATTCTTGATAAGATGAACATCATTTTCACCTGTTGAATATAAGCCCCTAAATCTAGTTAGACCTATTATATATAAGGAATATAAGGTTTAAAAGTTTTGAAATGTCACTACTGTTTATGAAGGATCGTTTGGAAAGGGTCATATCAGAAAATTCTGAATATGTAAGTAAGGAGATAGCTAGAGAGGTTGCTAAGAATTATGGTCTTCCGGACGTTTCTCTAAAACCACATGAACCTTATAGAATGAGGCCGGAAATAAGGGGCGCTACAGAGATAAAATGTGATGTTGATAGGTGTGATATTGGTGAAAAGTACATAAATGAAGAGATTATCCAAAATTTGGATTGGTATGAAGCTGTTAGAACAAAGATACACGAACATATGCATGAAATTCTTGCGAAAACATTCCCTGGAATAAGTATGGCTAGCTATATTGATCCAACGATTCACGAAATGCTCGCTGAATACCTTCCTTATAAGTGGCTTAAGGGGGTAAATTCATCACTTGCAGAAAGATGGAAGGCAGAATCTCCTTACTATGAACTGATAGAGCTAGCGGAGAAAATAGATGAGAAAAGGTCAATCGTTGATTGGGCAAAGGAGATAGATAATTATTTTAAGAAGTCTATAGCTGTTTACAAGAACCTGAACTAATTATTCAAACTTAACCTTCTTAATTCGGAATCCCTTTCCAATGACATGAGCCTTTCCACATTCTTCACATATGTATCTTATGTCAAGCTTCCTTGTAGGTTTCTCTCTCCCCTCCGGCTTTGGTTTAGGGAATGATCCATAACCCTTGAGCTTTCTTTCGAATGATCTTTGCGACTTACTTCCTCCCTTTCTCGGTCTTCTCTTCGCAATCTCTACCTTATGCCAAGTATGCTTCTTACAGTTCGGGCAATATCTTCTTTGTCTTTTTGGAATTTCCATTAAATCCCCTCGGCTATAACATTCTTTTTAGCAAGAAACTCTTTTAATTCTTTTGGTAGCTTGATTTTATCACCTTTTTTCAATCTATAGATTTTCATATCAGGTCCGACAAATCTAGGTAGATCTTTGGTAATTAATACGTCATCATTTTTATTTTCATTTTGCTTTACTTCTTTCTTTTCTTTTCTTACAGTTATTGGGCTTTCAGACTCGAAGATAATTTCATTAAATCTTCTTATTACGTTTATTATTTCCTCAAATAGAATCTTTTCCTCTTCTGTAAGGTTTATTGGGTATACTTTTGTTTGCACATAAATTAGTGCGGATTCCAATATTTTTTTAATTCTTCTATTTATCAAATCCTTTGCAACATTCTTTGCTTGTTCATCATGTTTTCTCTCGATATATTCCCTTAGCTCTTGGAAGAAATTTTCTGGTAGTGCCTGAAGCTCTCTTCTATCTCTTTCTATCCAATACAATTCTCTAATCTTTTCAAATGTCAATACCATATCAACACCTATAAGACACTTTCATCATGATATTTTATTTGGTGAATCTTTAAACCCTTAAGAGTCTTAAATGATTTGTTGCATATCCTACAAATATATCGCTCTTTCTTTTTTCCTTTATTTTTTGGCATAAGTTTAAATGGGTAGTTTACAGGATTCTTTATATTCTTACAAATTTCGTCCGGTTTACATATCCCTATGTCTTTATAAAATAAGTCTCTGTCACAGTTTGCTGGAAGTAGGTTTTTTTGTCTTTTATTCCAGTTTAGTTGTCCCTTTATGTACGTCTTTGAAAGTGGGGATGTATTTTTCTTATTCCATTCATATAGCTTTTCCTCTATTTCTTCCCATGACCAATTCATATTTCTTAGGAAGGAAATTAGTGTGAAAACACTTCTCTTTTTTCCATCGTGAAGCCCCTTTAGTATTTCTTTTATACATGGTGGAAAAAGATTTTCGGGAGCCTTCTTTGTCGCTACTACTATTCTCTTCTTTCTTTTGGGTCTCTCTTTTTCTATCTCTTCTTTCTTTGCAGCCCAATCTAATGCATCTATTAACAGATCTGTCGCCTCTTTCTCCTTTGGCTTAAAAAATTCATATTGAACTTTTACTGATTCTATCTTTGCTTTTTTTGGATCAAATTCTTCTGGATCTTTAATTGGAATTGATACCAACCATGTTTTTTCGTTTAGTGAATATGGAGCTCTGAAAAGATGTCTCTCTCCCCATCCGGATTCTATTTCCACAAAGTCAAAGGCATTCAAGTTCTCCTTTTTTGAGATTTCTACTAATCTTTTCGCAGTGAATTTCCCCACTAACCACTTGAGTAATTTTTCCTGGACATTTTCTTTTATAAACTCTACGAGTGTTCGTGGAATTCTCGGATATTGTTTTGCAGTAGGTTGATAATTTATCTCTTTTGGAAAAGCTTCGAATGGTACGAGAATATGAAATCCACGAGAACCCGAGAATTTTATCCCGAATGATGTTATTTTATATTTTTTTAGAAAATCTATCACGAATTTTGCGCACTTTTGAGCAACGGGCATACCTAATCTTGAATCAATATCCATTAGTAAATCCCAGCCTATTCGTAGTTCATCATAGTTTTTGTTTTCAGTAGATAACTGCATTGGGTTACTCCATCTTTCGACTGAGATATGAAAGGATGTTGCACCATTTTTTACGGCTTGAATGATATCTGTAGGATACTGAACAATCGATGGTCTTTTCATATAACCTTTTCCACTAACAGAACCTACGAATTCCCTATTTTTCGATAATTTTAGCATCTCCTTAAGGATGTCCTCTCTAGAATAGTACTTAAGAATTTGATTAATGGTCGGGACTTCTATCTTAAAGAGAGGCATGATATAAATCTGCATTTTAAACTCTTAAAATCTCACAAAATGTATTGTTTATTATGACGGAGGAATTAATGCTCATTGGAATTATATTGATTTTCATGGGTATGATTCTTGTTATCATTAGCTCTCTACTTTCAGCCGGAAAAGGTGAGGTCAAGGTTGCTGTTGGTGGTTTCATCGGTCCAATTCCATTTGGCTGGGCGAATGATCCAAGGATGTTGAAGTGGATAATAATCATCTCGGTTGTGATTGCGATAGTATTTTTGGTTATGATGTTTGGAGGAAGATAGATGATCACTAAGCAATTTCCATAATTTTTCTAAAGAAAATTTTACCGAGACAGAAAAAAAGATCAACCTATTTAACTTTTAGTATTCCCCTTTTCTTTATGAAAAGATTCGCAGGAGCAAGAGTCAAGCTTTTGGGTTATACTAGGGGAAGCGATGAGTTTTCATATCTTGGGCCTGAGGATATCACAGCTTATGCCGCACATGGGGATTTCAGCAAAGAGGCATCTTATAAACTGATCTTGAAAGATAAGAAAAGAGGTGATTTAGGAAAGAAGAATAAAACAATTATAAAGGAGAGTTACGGAAGAGGCCATGGATCCGTTGGTGACATTGCCCATTTTACATTTAGCGTTGAAGGTCTGACGAGAGCTGCGACACTTCAGTTTACCGGTCCGCATTTCTTAGAGCATGAGCAACAATCGTTAAGAAGAGCGAGGATAGGAGATTTTTACATACCAAAAGATATAAGGGAATCAAATCTCTACAATAAACTTGATAATACTCTGGACGATATAACGAAATTTTATGATGAAATGCTTAAGGATGGGATTCCAAAGGAGGATGCAAGATTCTGCGTTCCATTACTTACAATAACAAATATAACGACCACCGGTAATGTTCGTGAACTTCAACATCTCCATGTTATGAATAAACAGGGTGAGGTTCCATCTTATGTTAAAAATGTCGTAAATAACATGATAAAGAAGGCAAGAAAAGTGGCGCCAAATCTTTTCAAGAAATATAAATCAAATTATGAACTTCTTGCTTGGTATCCATCTACCCAAATATTTTCCTCTGAAAATAAAACAATAAACAAACTGATCAAAAAATATACATCAAAAGCCTCTAAAAGTGAACCTATTCTGCTTGCCCACTCTTCTATAGATATAGGAAAAGAAGAAATAGAAGATGCAATAAGAAACAGAAATGAGGCTGAATTGGCAAATCTCAAACATGTGAATTTTGAATTTTTGGTTGACGGCTCCATAGCTATGAATCATCAGCTGAGAAGGCAGAGAACAATGGATCTTTCTGATGAATCGATTTATGATGCTGCAAAGAGAAGAGAAATTATTACTCCACCGAAGATTGAGAAATCGGATTTGAAAGATGATTATCTGTATTATAATAATTTGCTGTTAGACCTCTACGAAGAACTGATTGATGAGGGTGTTTCTAGAAAGGAAGCGATTGGTGTTGTTCCTCACTCCCTTGATATTTACTCAATGATCAGAATTAATGGCTTTAACACATATCATTTCATTGGAAAGCGAAAATGCACGGAAGCTCAGTGGGAGATCAGAAACCTTGCGTGGAATATTGCAAGGAGGCTAAAAGGAGTCAATCCGACTATAGGGAAATATGCAGAGCCTCAATGTGTAACCTACGGAAAGTGTCCGGAGAGAAATCCTTGTCCTTATCTAGAGGCATATGAGAAAAGGATGGAACGTAATTTAAATTCTTCTCATTAATTACTAATTACGCCGGGGTAGCCTAGCCCGGTAAGGCGGTGGCCTCGAGAGGAGGATGTTTATAGTTTCCTTCCTTCAACCTTCCCTTCGACGAGTAAGCCACTGGAGCTTTGCTCCGCGCAGGTTCGAATCCTGCCCCCGGCGCTTAATTCTTTAAAATTCATGAAAAAGAATTTACTAATATGTGCCTACTCGAAAAATATAAACCAGGGAAGATAAGTGAAATTTTAGATAATAGGATAGCAGCTGAAGAAGTTTTAAGACTTGTTAAAAATTACAAGAGAAGAAAAGCGATAATGATTTATGGCCCCCCTGGTTGTGGTAAGACGTTAACTGCTGAAATTGTTGCACATGAATTAAAATATGAATTGGTCCGACTCACTGCTGCTGACTTCCGTTCTTATTATCAACTAAAACGGAGTATTCTTCAATCATCGCTTCAGGCTAGCTTATCATATAAAGGTAAAATTCTTCTCATAGATGAACTAGAATTTGTTTTTGATCCTGGTATGAAGCGTGGTTTGAAGGAATTGATAAGAGAGTCACCATTTCCGGTCATTCTTATATCTCAGAACCCCTACGTTCCTCAACTAAGGGAAATAAGAAAATTTTGTAAGCTTGTTAAGTTTAATAGAGTTAAGTGGACTTCGATAAAAAGATTGATGGAAAAAATCGTAAAAGCAGAAAAAATAAAATATGAGTCTAATGCATTAGATCAACTCGCTAGAATGTCTAATGGTGATGTGAGAGCAGCTCTGATAGATCTCAGTTCACTTCCAGAAGTTACTGTAGAATCGCTACAAACAATAGGTGATAGGGCTCAAGAGCAAAGCATCTTTGATACTCTAAAAGTCTTGTTTAAAACACTAGATTTAGAAAATGCATATCTAGCTTTAGATCAAGCAGAAAAAACACCAGATGAAATCTTTTGGTGGTTAGAAGAAAATATTTTTAGGGAGTATGAAAAACCGGAAGATATAGCAAAGGCATACCAATATCTTGCGTTTGCTGATTTTTTCAAGAATCAAATTACAAGGAGACAGGCATGGGCACTTCAGAAATACTTTTTAGATGGCCTTATGTTTGTCAGTATCGCTAAAAAAGAACCATATCGAAAATTTATAAAATATGAATCTCCGAAGTTCTTCCTTCAATTTAAAAATCAAATTTCTAAATCATTGGGTAATGCGCTACAAAAAATAGGGGGAATGACACACACGTCGAAAAAAAGAGCGATGAATTATTTATTTTTGATTAAGATTTTGGTAGAAAAGAAGAAATTCGAGTTTAATTTTACAGAGGATGAGCTAGAATCGATAAAGGGAATTAAACTTTCACATATTTAAGGAAGTGTTATACACTTTCTTATCATTGCTCTGTCTGTTTTTACAAGAATAATGAACGAAGTTCCTGATGGGCTTACAGGTGATGTAATATTAACATCTACATAGTAGCCAAACTTTCTATATTTTTCCTCTAAAAATTTTATTATCCAATTAAGATTTTCTTCCAAATTTGTAGCTGTCGAATATTTACTGATTGTCCTATTGAGTTCTCCTACGATATTCCAAGCAATAAACTCTTCATTATATCTAGGCACCTTTGCTGTATCCACTATGTAATAACCACGGAAGAATGTGGAAAGAGTTAGGAATAGAAAAGATGCTACGACTGCGGATATCAAGAACCATTGACCTTTAAGCATAAAATATTTTTACTAATCCTCTATAATAAGTTTGTATCTTTTCGTTTTTTCGGGTTCGCATACAGTGGTCAGCCACCTTTTTTCTGTTTTTCAAAACTCTATATAACTACCTCCTACTAGTATGGCAAATTTTCTTGGATAAATTGATTCAAAATACTTATTCTTATAACATCCATCTTATTACCAAGTTAAGCTATATTTTTCTAACACTTCTCTCAGCACCACAAGCTTCACATTTAAGAAACCATAATTTATTTCTCTTTATTAATTTTGTATCAGGTTTTCCACATTCTTTACAGAATAAAAATTCGTTATAATAATTCTTAAGTGCCCGTTTAATTTCTTCTTTCCTAAAAACCCTTTGGAGAATCAATTTATTGCCTTCGATTTTTCCAGGTATTGCAAGTTCTTTGAAGAAATATCTCGCAATATGTTTTGGATCTCTTCTTATTGTATTTGCAATTTGAACAAAGTTCTGTATGATGGTGAGTTTACCACTTATAGTGACTACAGGCTCTGGTGTTTCAAACCTTTCGTGTTTTTTCACCTTAGGCATTTTTGATTCAGCTCTTTCAAGTAAATATTCATAATCCATCTTTCTCACCTTCGAAACTTTCTAACGTCTTGAATCCTAAATATTTTCTCTTTGCGGCATCTATTGTACCAGTCACTCCCATAACTCTCACTATAGCATTTAGGTCGCCAATGTTTTTAATCATAATCAATGCACCTCTTACATACTCAACAGCATCGTGGGTACATCTTATAACTCCTTGTTGCGTTTCCGGATTATAAAGATCTTTAATAAATTTAAGACCAATTTCACTAAGCTTTAATTCTCCTAAGAATGTAGATGCCGAAAACCAAACAGCTCTAGTAAGTTCTGAATATTCTATTGGCTTTTCGGATATAATTTCGAATACTATGTACCTTTCCTTCATTCTTAATGTGGGCGGTAAGATTTTAGGCCTGTCTTCCATCTTTCTCACCAATTATTCTAACGCTTCCAAATCTTTTTCCCTCCAATTTTTCACGATTTATTCTTATAATATCTTCGGGTATAGTGGAAACAGATTGAATAGATTTACCCAATTCCATACCTAACAAAAATCCTATTGATGCAAGATCTCTAGGAGCTCTTAGATTCCAAATACTCTTTGCACCGCTTGTTATAATTATCTTAGTATTATACTTTTCTGCTAACATAATGTTATTTCTTATGAACGCCATAGTTCTACTTCTATGACCTGAATTCAGTATTTCGCTAAAGTTTATCTCTATGGCTACGTCGTTCTCTTCAGCGGCTTTCATACATATGTGATCAAGACCAGAATCTTTCCTTCCTTTTTCTGGATGAGCTAAAATATCTACTCTGGAATCCTCACACGCGGCTCTATTTATTTCGTATGTTCCACCACTTACTATTAAAATTTCGTAATTTGTTCTTGATTCTGAAAGCTCTTTCTTGAGCTCATCTTTTGAATTTACAACGATCATCTTAGAGCTTATAACATCGAATTCGTGTTTTTCGGAGAGCGATTTTGCAGTCTCTTTATCTATATTGATAATAGAAATGCCTGAATAACCAAGGCGTTTAGCTAATTCTATAACCTTATCTACATCATTAACTTCTATATGAAGGTCGTAATAGTCCATAAAAATAATAAAATTTTGAAGATTTTTAAAGGTCGAAATGATTTTAGTCAATCATCGATTTTTATCTTCTTAACCCTCTTGATTTTCTTCCAGCACTCGTCAAACCACGAAATGCACGACCTTTCCGATTTTTAATCCACTTTATTTTAGGATCAGATTTTATGATAGAATGGTTAGGATCTACAAGAATTACCTCATAGTATTTGTAAACACCATCATCTCCTACCCAGTAAGAGTTTAGGACTTCAAGATTTGGAAACTTTCTTGCCGCTTTTTCCTCTGCTATCCACTGAAGACTCTTTGATGGGGTAAATTTAGAAACACCAGCCCTCCTAGGTCTTCTACCAGCTCTTGATCTAGGCTTTTTTCTTCCACCTTTTTTTACCCTTACCCTAGAAATTACATAACCTTGTTTTGTTTGATAACCAAGTGACCTAGCTCTATCTAATCTTGTTGGCTTTTCAACCCTTGTAACAACAGGCTCTTTTCTCCATTTCTTCATGAGTTCCTTCAGGCCTGTTGTCCTCCTCGGTTTTTTCCATAACTTTCTCAATATCTGATGAAATCCCATATCAACCACTTTAATAAAGTTATTTCTACGAAGGTAATAATTTAAAGTTTTATTATTCAGTTTAAAAATATTAAAGTTCATAAAGAATTGTAACTTAAAATATTTGTTGTGGTGAATTATGCCGTCACGAAAAAGACCTAGGAGAGGAAGTTTGCAGTACTATCCAAGAAAAAGGTCTAGGAGGATTTATCCAAGAATAAACTTCTCAGAAGAAATGAAAGAGGGATTGAAGGAGGTCAAGCCCTTAGTCTTTGTTGGTTACAAAGCAGGAATGACTCATGTTCAAATCACTAAAGGTAACAAAATTGAATCAATCCCTGTTACCGTTATAGATGCTCCACCTGTTTTTGTATGTGGTCTTCGATTCTATGGTAAAGATACATCTGGTTTTAAACCTCTTGGTGAGATCTGGGCAAAAAATATTCCAAAAGACTTGGAAATTGAAAGAAGAATAGGAAAGGGAAAGAAGAAAAAGGAATTTGAGTTTGAAAAGAATAAAGACAGAGTTGTTGAGATTAGATTAATTGTATGTACACAGCCAAAAAAATCTGGGATACATAAGAAAAAACCAGAATTATTTGAGATTGCCCTGGGTGGTAGTGTTGAGGAGCAATACAAGTATGGAGCTGACAAAATTGGGAAGGAACTAAAGCCGGAGGAAGTGTTTAGAGTCGGTGAGTATTGTGATGTAACCGCTGTTACTAAGGGTCATGGATATACTGGCTCAGTTAAACGATTTGGAATTAAAATACAGGGAAGAAAAGATGAACAGCACCATCGTCATCCAGGTTCTATCGGTTCTACAATACCTCGAAAGATTGATTGGAGAGTTCCACTTCCAGGTCAGTATGGATTTTTCCAAAGAACAGAGTATAATAAACATATTATAATGATCAATGAAGACGCTAAAAAGGTAAATCCTGTTAGTGGTTTTGTAAATTATGGTCTTGTTAAAGGTTCATTCATACTTGTTGAGGGATCTGTTCCAGGCCCGAAAAAAAGATTGATATTTTTAAGAAGACCGCTTCGAACTAAGAAGTATGAGCCTATTGAGGTAAAATATATATCACAGAAAAGTCAACAAGGGTGAAATGAATGGAAGTAAAGATATATGGAATAGATGGAAAGGAAAAAGGTAAAATTAAATTACCAAAGGTTTTTCAAACAAAAGTTAGGGAAGATATCATAAGAAGGGCAGTTCTTGCTATCCAGAGTTGGAGGAGACAAGCATATGGTGCAGATAAACTTGCTGGAAAGAGAACAAGTGCTCACTATCACGGTCGAAGAGGTGAAAGATGGACAATGATGGGTCGTGGGATGTCTAGATTACCAAGAATTCATGGTGACGTTGGCCATCTTGTATGGCGTGCGAGATTCGCACCACAAGCCGTGAAGGGTAGAAAGGCCCATCCACCTAAACCAGAAAAGAATTGGAAGCAAAAGATTAACAATAAGGAATTACTCCTTGCATTAAAATCAGCTCTAGCCGCGACTGTTGATCTGACTCTGGTAAAGAAGAGAGGTCATAGATATGACGGTGAAGTTCCAATCGTTTTGGATGATGATTTTGAGAATCTTAGTAAATCTAAAGATGTCGTTGAACTTTTAAAGAAAATCGGGTTGGAAAAGGAGTTGGAAAGAGCAAAACAGAAGAAGATAAGATCAGGTAAGGGTAAAAGGAGAGGTAGAAAATACATAAAAAAGAAAGGGCCTATAATCATAGTTTCAAAAGATTGTAACGTAATAAAGGCTGCAAGAAATATTGCTGGTGTCGATATTATAACCGTTGATGAATTGAAAAAAGATATGAATGTAGAGCTGCTCGCTCCTGGTACTCATCCAGGAAGACTTTTAATAATAACAAAATCAGCTCTTAATGCTTTTGAAAATGGGTGAAGTAGATGGCCGATGTTTTGTTAGAAAGAATGGAGAGGATCTTAGAGAAAATGGATAAAGATATTAGTAGGATAGTGGAAGACTTAGGGGTAGAAAATGAAAAAATAGGTTTTGGTGTTGTCGAGGAGATTGAATCTAGGATGAAAGGTAACGTTACTCAAAAACGAGTAGATGCTTTGAAGATTGTTAATAAGTTGAAGAAAGAGGTAGAGGAGTTATGGTAGAAAAACCTTTCGAAATTTTAATTAGGCCACATACGAGTGAAAAATCAATATCGCTTATTGAGAAAGAGAATTCAATAGTATTCATAGTCGATAGAAGGTCGAATAAAGCTCAAATAAAACAAGCGTTTGAAAAAGCATTTAATGTTAAGATTGATAAGGTAAGAACCACTATAACGAGAAAGGCTGAGAAGAAAGCATTTATAAAATTGAATAAGAAATATTCAGCTGCTGATATTGCTGTTAGATTGGGAATAATCTAAGGTGATTATATGCCAAAAAGATTAAAGCAACAACGAAGAGGAAAAGGTTCAAGTGTGTATAGGGCACCTAGTCATAGGTTTATAGGTAAAGTAAAATATACAATTACAGGAAAGGCTGTTGGTAAGGTAGTAGACATTATTCATGATCCTGCTCGAGATGCACCTGTTGCTGTGGTTAAGTTTCCTCAAAGAAAAGAACTTCTTCTTGCTCCTGAAGGTTTGAAGACCGGGGATGCTATAGAATACGATGGAGAGCCAAGAAAGGGTAATGTTCTTCCACTCGGAAAAATACCAGAAGGAACACAAATTTTCAATATAGAACTTAGGCCTAACGATGGTGGCAAGTTATGTAGATCGTCTGGAACCTTTGCGACGGTTATTGGTCACGAGAAGGGAAAAACAACTATAATGCTTCCATCCAGGGTCATTAAGAAGCTATCTGACAAATGTAGAGCTACTATTGGTATTGTTGCTGGCTCTGGAAGAGGTTTAAAGCCATTCCTAAAGGCTGGTAATAAGTTTTACTTGATGAGGACGAGAGGAAAATATTATCCAATTGTTTCTGGTGTCGCCATGAACCCTGTAGATCATCCATTTGGCGGAAGGACCAAGCCAGGTAAGCCAAAGACAGTTTCAAGAAATACACCACCTGGTGCTAAAGTTGGTAGCATTGCTGCTCGAAGAACAGGAAAGAGAAAGAAGTAATCACACAATTACTGCATCTACCACAATTCCTCCATGTTCATATACAATGACTGGATTTAAATCAATCTCCTTTATTTCAGGATGAAGCTCCATTATAGTTCCAACTATTTGTATCAGATTTTTTATAAATTCGATATCTTTTTTCTTTTCTCCTCTCACTCCTCTTAATATATTGTATATTTTTAATTTTTTTACCATAGCTTCGGCATAAGATTCTGTTATTGGCATAATTCCAAAGCTAACATCTTTTAAAATTTCAACAAAAATTCCACCAGCACCGACCATAACAACAGGACCAAATATAGGATCTCTTTTAGCACCTACAATTATCTCTGTTCCTGGGTTTACCATCTCTTCTATCAAAATTCCATCTATTTTTGCATTTTTTATTTTATGTTTTCTAATGTATTCCTTTGCATTCTTCATGATTATTTTGAAGGCTCTCTCAGGATCTTTAGGATTTAGAACTACACAACCAGCATCAGTCTTGTGTCTTATCTGTGGAGAAGAAATCTTCATTACAAACCTTTTCATTTTCTTAGTAATGTTTAACATCTCAGTAGAACTTTTTACTAAGTATCCCGTTGGTGTTGGTATTCCATAAATATTAAGAACTTTTTTTGCATTGAATTCGTTTTTTTCTTTAAGTAAATTTTCTATGATTTTTTTGTTTTGTTCCTTCATTTGAAGTACAAGATTCTTTAATGATTTACTCTTCTCAACAAATTTCCCTCTCCTACTGTATTCTACCATACATGATAAATACTCGATAGCTTTCTCTGGACTTTCAAAAGATGGTATGTTATGTTCTAGCAAATATTTCACAGCCTTGGTAACAGATTTTCCTCCAACGAATGAGGTAACGATTGTCTTATTAGAATTTATATTTACAATTTCCTTGGCTACTTCCATAGGTTCGGTCATTTCTTGTGGTGTAAGAATTATGAGAAGTCCATCTATATTTTTGTCCTCTATCAAACTATCTATGGATTTTTTGTATCGTTCAGGATCTGCATCTCCTATTATGTCTAAAGGATTATCAAAATTAGACGAACTTGGAAGAAACGATTTTAGTTTCTTTACCGTCCTTTTTTCAAATTTTGGTAAATCCAGATTGGATTTTTCACAAGCATCTGCGGATATTACACCAAATCCACCAGCATTTGTTAGTATACCAATTCTATTTGATCTTAACAATGGTTGTGTCGAAAAGAGAAACATTAAATTTATGAGTTGATCAAATCTATCTACCCTTATAATACCAGTCTGTTCAAACAATGCATTGTAGATTTCGTCCTCACCTGCGAGGGATCCTGTGTGAGAAGATGCAACTCTCTTTCCTTTTTTGGTTCTACCACTTTTTAGAACTATAATAGGTTTTTTCTTAGAGACTTCTTTTGCAACATCAAAAAACCTTCTATCTTTTAACCCTTCAATATACATCGCTATAATTTTCGTTTCTTTATCTTCTATGAGATATTTTAATATTTCGCTCTCCTGAATATCTACCTTGTTCCCTACACTCACTACCTTTGACATTCCAATCCCAAGTTCCTTTGAAACGTCTAGGATAGAATCAAGAATTGCACCACTCTGTGAAATTACTGCAATATGCCCTTTATCTGGAAAGATCTTTCCAAAAGTCGCGTTGAGGTTGTTTTCTGTATTCATCATTCCTAGACAGTTTGGACCTATTATTCTCATATCGTATCTTTTGCTAATTTCATATACTTCATTTTCTAATTCAATATTCCCAACCTCTTTAAAACCAGCTGAAATTATTACTACGGCCCTTACACCTTTTTCACCACATTCTTTCAGAACCTTTGGAACGATAACGTTGGGAACGGCTATTACGGCAAGGTCTATATCATCTTTCACGTCTTTGATAGACGGGTAACATTTTAGTCCAAGAACATTAGTATGATTTGGATTTATAGGATAAACCTTTCCCCTAAATTGCTTTAAATTCTCTATTAAAGAATAGCCAACTTTTCCTTTTTTTGGAGTAGCCCCAATTACAGCGATTGATTTTGGATAAAAAAATTCTCTCATAGATTCACCTATAAGATTTAATTTATTATTTTCGTTTATATTCTCTTTCTTCCACCCTTCTTAGCATTTCATTACTTAGTTTCTCTTTAACTCGATTGAATTCCTTTATGAATTTTTCCACTTCTCTTTTCAGGTCAGCTTCTTGCTCTGGAAGAAGGTACCAAATCGAGTAATCACCAAACTTCTTCGGTAGTGTGTACTTAAGAATTTTGTATCCTCTTTGAACTGCTGTTAAGTATATATCAGAGTGCTTAGGGAATAACTTTCTTATTTCAGCCAGTGGGGTTGGGCCATTATTTCTTAGAAATTTTATGAACTTTGTAACTTTACTTTCTTCTGGTTTTCTTCCTCTAATCCATGCATAAACTGCCGAGTAACTTATTTGGAGCCTTTTAGCAATTTCACTCATAGAAAGTCCTTGCTCTCTTAACTCGAGAAATTCGTTATATTTTTCATTGTAAAATTCTTTGGTTTTTCTCATCTTTCCCAAATAAAAATTATACAAACCTTTATTAAATGGTGATGAGATAGAATTTTTATGTACGGTATTGAATCAGTAATGATAACAAGAATCATAATTTCATTTGTTCTTGGTGGTTTGATTGGTATCGAGAGGGAGTTGTCGCATAAGCCAGCAGGTCTGAAGACACATATCCTTGTTTCGATGGGTTCAGCATTGTTTACTACAATCTCAATATTCAACTTTCCAATGGACAGTGCTCGAATGGTTGCAAATATAATTACAGGAATTGGGTTTATAGGTGCCGGTGCAATTATAGGCTCTCGAGGTCATGTACAAGGAATAACAACTTCTGCTACTATATGGATAGCAGCAGCAATAGGTATTGCTGTCGGTGTTGGATACTATACGTTGGCAACAACTGTTGCTATAATTTCATTGATAGCTCTTCTAGTTCTAAGAAAGATTGAATTTAAAATTCTTAGAAGAAGGGGTCGAATGAGTAGTTGAATATTTAAATTCTCTTTATTAATGTTATTAGGGGCGATGATCTCACGCTCCAGTCTGATTTCAGTGATGACGGAAGTAGCTTGTGAGCCCCCTCATTTTTCGACCAAAGCTGTTAAGTTTAAATATTTTCTTTTCTTACTAATAATAGGCGATATGAATGGTAAAGGTCGAAACATTTTCAGAATTGGTTGACAAGGAAGTTTTTACTGAGAGGGGAGCATATTGTGGAAAGGTAAGTGACGTCGAGTTAGATCTAGATAAATTCCGAGTAAGAGCAATTGTGGTTGATGCTGTTAGAGGTTCGTTTCTCTCCAGTTTGGTTGGTGGAAAGAAAGGTGTTGTAATTCCATTTCAGGTAGTTCAATCAATTGGTGATATAGTGATAATAAAGCAGTTTAATGCAGAGATGCTTGAAGCTCAGGCCAGAACAACGCCAGAAATAGAAGAGCAACCCGCAATTACATTTTAAGTTTCTTCTTTTCTAATTTTCAATAAAAACATTTACTATCTTATTTTATTTTTATAGGGTGATTTTTATGCCAGATATTAGAGCACCTATAATAACGGTTATGGGTCATATTGATCACGGAAAGACTACCTTGCTAGATAGAATTAGAAATACGACGGTTACTCTAAAAGAGCCTGGTGCCATCACTCAAACGATCTCTTCGACATTTATACCAAAGGATGTTATTCTTAAACTTTGTGCAGACCTTCTAAAAAAATTCAAGTTCAATGCAACGATTCCGGGCCTGCTTGTCATTGATACACCAGGGCATGAAGCATTCACTAAGATGAGAAGATTCGGTGGAGAGATAGCAGACATTGCGATTCTCATAATTGATATTATGGAGGGTCTTATGCCACAAACGAAAGAATCGATAGATATTTTAAAAGAAACTAAAACTCCTTTCATTATAGCAATAAATAAAATAGATAGAGTCCCTGGTTGGCTCTCGAAATCAGAATCTTTTTTGGAGGATTACGAACTTCAAAGTGATTATGCAAAGGAAGAATTTGAGAAAGCATTTTACAATGTAATTTCTCAACTTTCTCAAGAAGGTGTGAATGCCGACAGATTTGATCGAATAGATGACTTTACAAAAACATTTGCAGCAATTCCTATATCAGCAAAAACTGGTGAAGGAATAAAAGAACTACTAGCAATCCTTACTGGTTTAACTGAAAAATTTCTGAAGCAACGGTTATTAACCACGGATGTATGTAAGGGAATCATTTTAGAAGTCAAAGATGTTAAAGGCTTGGGTCGTTGTTTGGACTGTATAATTTATGATGGAGAGGCTCATCAGGGAGATTGGTTGGTGATAAGAGGAAATCCATCTATCGTTACGAAAATAAAGGCGCTTATAGAACCAAATCCTTTAGAAGATATTCATTTTGGTAAGAAGTTTGTTTCAATAAAAAATTGTAAAGCTGCTTGTGGAGTGAGAATCGTCGCTCATAATATAGAAAATGCTGTAGCTGGTAGCGAAATTAGAATTGTCAAAACCGAAAAAGAAGCTAAAGATATTGCAAATCAAATGACCTACACTGATGAAAGTCTACATAAAGAAAAGGAAGGTATAGTTTTGAAGTCTCCTACAATAGGTGGTCTAGACGCACTTTCTAATGTGTTTTCTGAAATTAAAATAAAATCTAAAAGCGTTGGTAAGATTACTAAAAACGATATAATTGATGCATCCCTGGGTGAGGATCCTCTATTTAGAGTTATAATAAATTTTGGTGATGAACCAGATGATGAAATAAAAACACTTGCAAAAAAGGAAGGAGTCACTATTATAAGTTCTAGGATCATTTATCATCTAATTGAGGAATACAAGAACTGGAGGAGTAAGAAGGAGAATCAAATCAAAAGAGAAAAATTAACTGGTGTGACGTTTCCAGCGAAAATAAGAGTACTTCCTTATGTATTTAGAGTATCAAAGCCTGCTATCGTTGGTTGTGAAGTTATAGGAGGAACCATAAAGCCTGGGTATGAACTCTTCCGAGTTAAGAGAGACGGAGCGATACTAGTTATTGGTAAAATAAAACAAATTCAATCTGAAGGTGTGAATGCCGAAGAAGCAAAAAGAGGTGAAAAAGTAGCGGTCTCGATTGAAGGTGGTGTTGTTGGAAGAAATTTCGATAAAGGAGATATTCTTTATACAAATGTAGAAAGGAAAGATATTGAGACTCTCCTTGAGTTAGATGTTCTAGATAATACAGAAAAGCAAATTTTGGATGAAATTAGAAATGTGAAGAAGATTTGATTTAGTTCTTGAAATTTTTCTTAAGCGCTTCTATAAAGAGAAGTATTCCATAAATAATTCCTAACACAAATACAACAGCAAGAATAGGGTTTATGCCTATAATAACTTTTACTAATTCTGAACCATATGCCATTAAAGTACAACTTATTAGAGAACCAATAATGGTTGCAAACCATACTCTCCAAGGGTCCATTCCTATAATCCTTCCCACTATCGACGCACTTATTGCGCCCGTACCCTGAAATGGTATTATAATAAATATGCTAACTCCTACAAACTCTAAAGACTTTATCCACCTATGTTCCTTTGAAACTTCTTTACCTTTTCTCTCAGCTTTTTTAAGAAGATGGTTGAGAGGCTTTCCTATTAATGGAATATATTTTACATTATCGTAGTTCCACACCATGAATAATCCCGTAATAATATCCATAAAGGAGATGGCGAATATCATTATATGGGGCGGAATACCACTTCCTATACCTATTGGAATCACAGACTCCTTTCCCATAGGTGGAAAGAAATAAGCTAGCATGAGTGGTAACAGCTTTGAAGATATTTGATAGGGTAAAAGAAGTAGAAAAACAGCTGAACCACCGACACCAATTACTATAGGAATGAAGAATTTTAAGAGTCCATACTTTACTTCTTTTTTTATTTTCTTCATGGAAATCATTTCTATTATTATAGTCTATAAAAATATGTTTTTTGACTTTAGGTCCCAACCGCAAACCTTAAATATTTTTACTATGTAAGTAAATTAATTTAGCTACCATACAATAGGGTTGAAAGAAAATTTATAAACTCGAAAATATATATTAATTAATATTTACCGCGGGTGTTTGCTTGAGCGAGAAAATAAATCCATTTGTAAATGAATTAGTGCCTAAGCACGAGGTTCTTAGTGAGGAGGAGAAACAAAAACTTTTGGAAAGCTATAACATAACCTTAAAGCAGTTGCCAAAAATTTTGGTTAGTGATCCATGTGTTAAAACTCTTGGTGCTAAGCTCGGAGATGTTATTAAAATAACAAGAAAATCACCAACTGCTGGAAAGTACTACTATTATCGAGTTGTGGTGGAGAGAATATGAATCGAGACACATATAAAATATTACTGAAATCTTTTGCAAAGGATGTAGGTTTTGTAAGTCATCAAATTAATTCTTTCAATGAATTTGTAAACGTTAGACTACAAAAAATATTTGATGAAATAAAGGAGATAAAACTTGAAACAGAAACTGGAGAATTTAGAATAAAACTTGGAAAAGTAAGGCTTGGAAAGCCAAGCGTTAAAGAGGCGGATGGGGCAGTTAGATTTATAACTCCCATGGAGGCAAGGGTAAGAAATCTTACCTATGCTGCACCAATTTATGTTGAATTTATTCCTATTATAAACGGTATTGAACAGGAAAAAGAAGAGGTTAAAATAGGAGAACTTCCGATAATGTTAAAGAGTGAAAAATGCATCCTTTACGGTTTATCTGATGAGGAATTGATGAAGCTTGGTGAAGATCCAAAGGATCCTGGCGGTTATTTTATAATCAATGGAACCGAAAGGGTCATTGTAATGAGTGAGGGGATTCTTCCCAATCTTCCAATTGTTGAACTTCGTAAGGATCAAGAGATTATAAGAATAAATAGCGAAGTTTCTGGATTTATCCAAATGCATCTCATTGAAAGAAAATCGGGAATATTGTATATTTCGTTTGCAAATGTAAAGAAGATGCCATTATTTATACTTCTTAGGGCTTTGGGTTTGGAGAGTGATAAAGAAATTATAGAGGCGATAGGAGAAGATCCGACCATGGAAGAAGATCTTTACTACAACCTTCTATTTCACGAGGTTAAAAATAGAGATGATGCAAAGAAATATATAGCTAAGAAGCTTCACATTCAGCAATCTCCCATCACAAGAGTTAATGAAATTTTAGATAAATATTTGCTACCCCATTTAGGACAGGGACCTAAGGCTAGAATAGAAAAGGCACTATACCTTGCAAATGTTGCTAAGAAATTGATTCTTGTTGGGAATGGAAAGATAGAACCACAAGATATAGATCATTATGGAAATAAAAGGATAAGATCTGTAGGAGATTTCTTGGAGGTTCTGTTGCGTTCTGTTCTTCTTGGAAAATATGGGTTGATAACCAGAATTACCTATCGATATCAAAGAATGGTAAAGAGAGGTAAGATGCCTACTCTCCAATCCATAGTTGAATCGGACTACTTGACCAAGAGAATTGTATCTCATATGGCTACTGGTAAGTGGGTAGGTGGTTTAACCGGTATCTGCCAAAGATTAGAGAGAACAAACTGGTTACGAACACTAGCTCACCTAAGAAATGTTTTGTCACCACTTTCATCTCAACAAGAGCATTTTGAGGCTAGGACATTACATCCAACTCAATGGGGTCGACTTTGTGCAGAGGAAACTCCGGAAGGAGTTAACATCGGTCTTAGAAAGTACTTGGCTGTAATGGCTGTTATATCTAAGCCTGCAAGCAAAGTTGAAATTAGAAAGATAAATGAAATTGTTAATAAGTACTTGACTGATAAGGGTGTAACGATCTTTCTTGATGGTAGAATTATTGGATTTACAAATCAGCCTAAGGAGCTTGTAAAGGAACTTAGAGAAAAAAGGAGGATGGGATTATTAAGTCCTCATATAGGTATTTCTTACTTGAAAGATTTCAATGAAGTTAGAATTAATTGCGACTCTGGAAGGTTACAAAGACCATTAATCGTTGTTGAAAATGGAAAGCCAAGGTTGAGTGATAAACACATACAGGCTATAAGGGAAGGTAAGGTGAGCTGGAATGACCTTGTGAAGCAAGGAATAATTGAATATCTTGATGCAGAGGAAGAAGATGAAATGTATGTTGCAATCGATGAAAAAGATTTAAGACGAGCTCATACTCATATGGAGATTAATCCTGGTACCATACTTGGTATATCCGCCTCTATAGTTCCGTATGCTAACCATAACCGAGGTGATAGAGTTAATCTTGGAGCGAAGATGGGAGGCCAGGCGCTTGGTCTCTATGCTATGAATTATCTTATGAGGGTTGACACGAAATCTGATATTTTGGTTTATCCACAGGTTCCTTTGGTTAAAACGACTGTTGTAAATGAAATCGGATTAGATGAACATCCACAAGGTCAAAATCTCATAATTGCTCTAATGAGTTTCCAAGGTTACAACATGGAAGATGCGCTCATCTTTAACAAAGCAAGTATTCAAAGGGGACTTGGCAGATCTATATTCTTCCGAACGTACGAAACAGAAGAAATGAAGTATTGGGGAATTGAAAAAGACGAAATAGGAATTCCTGATAAATCTGTTAGAGGGTACAGAGTTGAAGAAAGCTACACATGGCTTGATGAAGACGGTATCATAACTCCAGAGACGAGTGTCAATTCCGATGATGTTTTGATTGGTAAAGTCTCGCCTCTAAGGTTCTTTGGACCAGTTGAGAACTTTATATTAGAATCTCAGAACAGAAGAGAAACATCTATAACTGTAAGGCATGGTGAGAAGGGAATTGTTGATAAGGTTTATGTTACAGAGAATGGTGATGGTAATAGGATGGTAAAGGTAGCTGTAAGAGAAGAAAGAATGCCTGAGCTTGGAGATAAATTTGCAACAAGACATGGACAGAAAGGAGTCATCGGTTTAATTGTTCCTGAAGAGGATATGCCATTCACTGCGGATGGCCTCACGCCCGACATCATAATTAATCCACACGCAATACCAAGCCGTATGACTATTGGCCAACTTTTAGAGGTAATTGCCGGTAAAATCGCTGCTCTTAGTGCTGAAGAGGTTGATGCTACAATATTTAATGAGGATTCTGAAGAGGTCTTAAGAGAAAAACTTAAATCGCTAGGATTTAGAGAAGATGGAAGGGAGACCATGTACAGTGGAGTTACTGGAAAGAAGCTTAAGGCAACGATTTTAATAGGTCCTGGTTATTATCAAAAACTACATCATATGGTTGCAAATAAAATACAAGCAAGATCAAGAGGTCCGGTTACCTTGTTAACTAAACAGCCAACAGAAGGTAAAGCAAAGCAGGGAGGTTTGAGGTTTGGAGAAATGGAAAAAGATTGTATAATAGCACATGGTGCATCTTTATTGCTTAAAGAAAGATTTAGTTCAGATGAAGTTACGATACCTATTTGTAAGAGGTGTGGAATGGTTGCAATAGAGGACTTCACTAAAGGTAGAAAGTATTGTCCTGTATGTAAAGACTCTGAAATAGTCGATGTGAAGATGTCTTATGCATTTAATTTAATGCTTAATGAGTTAAAGGCAATTGGAATTTATCCAAAACTTGTTGTGAGTGATGAAAATGAAAAAGATTAAAAGAATAGAATTTGCATTGCTATCGCCATCAATGATAAAGGAGATGGCTAGTGTTAGAATTGAAAAGCCTGAATTGTATGATGCAGATGGATTCCCCGTTGAAGGTGGTCTAGTCGATACTCGGCTTGGAGTCATAGATCCTGGACTTCGATGTAAGGTATGTGGTGGTAAAATCGGTCAATGTCTTGGTCACTTTGGATATCTCGAACTTGTGAAACCTATTATCAATCCAATTTTTGCTAGATACATTGATAAACTTCTTCAAGCCACATGTAGCAAATGCGGTCGCCTGCTTGTCAGTGAGGAAGATATTAAAAAGATGAAAAATCCTTTGGAAAAGGCTTCTAAGAAGTCTGCTAAGATTTGTCCTCATTGTAAAACAAAACAAAAAACTATCACCTTTGAAAAACCAACATCATTTTATGAAGGAGGTAAGAAGCTTAACCCAGAACAGATACGTGAGAGGTTAGAAAAAATACCAGATGAAGATTTGGAGCTTCTTGGGTTTAAAGGTGGTCGACCAGAATGGATGGTTTTAACATTGTTACCTATCCCTCCAGTTACGGTTAGACCTAGTATCACATTAGAGACTGGAGGAAGAAGCGAAGACGATTTAACGCATAAACTTGTTGACGTTGTTAGAATAAATGAGCGTCTGAGAAAGAACATAGAACTTGGTGCTCCAGATTTCATAATTGATGATATTTGGGAATTGTTACAATATCACGTATCTACTTACATTGATAATGAACTTCCTAACATACCACCTGCTTGTCACAGATCTGGAAGACCTTTGAAAACATTGGTTCAGAGATTACAGAAGAAAGAGGGAAGATTTAGGGGAAATCTTACCGGTAAGAGAGTTAACTTCTCCGCAAGAACAGTAATATCTCCAGATACGAAAATATCTCTCAATGAGGTAGGAGTTCCCTTAGAGATTGCTAAGGAGCTTACGGTACCAGAACGTGTAACAAAGACTAACATAGAAAAGCTTAGAAAGCTTGTTCTGAATGGAGAAAACTATCCGGGAGCAAATTATGTTATCAGGCCAGATGGTTTGAAGAAAAGAGTAACAAATGAAAATAAAAAGGATATAGCAAAAGAACTCGATGTAGGTTATATCATTGAAAGACATTTAATAGATGGAGATATTGTTTTGATGAATAGACAACCTTCTCTTCACAGAATGTCTATAATGGCCCATAAAGTTAGAGTAATTCCTTGGCGTACCCTAACGATTAATCTAACGGCTACTATTCCTTATAACGCAGACTTTGATGGAGATGAAATGAATATGCACGTACCTCAAACTGAGGAAGCAAGAGTAGAAGCAAGAGAGCTTATGCTTGTTGAAAACAACATTTGTTCCCCTAGGTACGGTCTCCCTGTCATAGCCTGTAAGCACGATCACATATCTGGCGTTTACCTCTTGACTAAGGAAAAAAGTTTGGATAAGAAGACCACTATACATCTACTAGTAAATGCATTTGGTCCTGAGTGGGTCGCTGAAAATATAGATGATATACCTGAAAAGATGAGTGGTAAAGAATTATTCTCTATGCTTCTTCCGGATGAGTTAAACATAGAATTTAAGTCCGGGGATCCTGATGAACCAATTGTTAAAATTAAGAATGGTAAGTTAGTTGAAGGTGTTATAGATGAGAATGCGTTGGGTGAACGAAAAGGAAAGTTGCTTAATAGAATTGAGAAGCAATTTGGTCCTTCAGAAGCTGCTAAATTCTTAGATAGATTAACAAAGCTCGTTTTAGAATATTTGACGATGAGAGGATTTTCAACATCCGTCGCTGATGCTGATATACCTAAATCTGTTTTAAAGAGAATTAGAAGCTTCGTTGAGGAAAAAATAAAAGAATCTGAACATCTCTTCAAATTATTTGAACACAATCCTGAATATGAGCAACACATACTCAAATTAGGTAATGAGATCGTAAATCATAGTAGCAAGATTGTTAAGAAATATCTTAAAGATAATGATACTACTACAATGATTAAAAGTGGTGCTAGGGGAAGTTATGTAACAGCAAACCAAATTAGTGGTTTGATTGGCCAGAAGGTATTAGAAGGTAAGTTAATAGCTAGAGGTTATATAGATAGAACAACATCTCACTTTAAGAGAGGTGAGCATAACTTGTTTGCACATGGATTTATTGTAAGTGGTTATAAATATGGGTTACAACCGATAGAATTCTTTTTCGATGCAGCAGCTTCAAGGGAAAACTTAATGGATAAGTCATTGCAGACAAAGCACAGTGGATACATGGAGAGAAGATTGATGAATGCTTTACAAGATTTGAAAGTTGAATATGATTTCACGGTTCGTGACTCTGCGGGCACAATTATTCAATTTGTTCCTGGAGAGGATGGTGTTGATCCGGCAAAAAGTGATGATGGTGAGGTGAATTTATATGATTGAGTTACCAGAAAAATTGAAGGAGAAAGTTGAAAAAATAAGCAAGGAGAGAGGCCTTAGTGAGGAGGAGAAACAAAAACTTTTAGAAAAAGCTAAGGAAGTATACCTAAACAGTCTCTATGAGCCTGGTGAAGCAATAGGCCCAGTTGCCGCGCAGTCTATAAGTGAGCCAGCAACACAGATGACCATGCGTAGTTATACTCTAGCTTCTTTAGTTGGTAGCATTACTAAGGTTGTACAAGGTTTACCTCGTCTTATTGAGATATTTGATCTTCGAAGAACATTTGATAAATCTATGACAATATATCTAAAGGAAAAATACAATAATAAAACATCTGCAGAGAGGATTGCAAATGAAATTCGCGAGAGGAAAATAAAGGATATAGTTAAAGGTTATTCTATTGATTTGGTTCAGCAACAAATAGAGCTTGAGTTTGATCACTTAGATGATGCAAAGAAGTTTAAGGAAATTCTTTCGAAGTATGGCGAAACAATCAGGAGAGAAAAAGCGGTTACAATAAAAGTCAAAAAATCTAGCATTATTGATCTCCAAACACTTAAGAAATTGAAAGACAAAATACTTGAGAGTAAAGTTGGTGGAATAAGTGGTATAAAGAGGGTAGTCGTTACGACAATAGGAAATGATTGGGTTATTCAAACTACAGGTTCTAATCTTAAGGATGTTTTGAAATTAGAATTTATAGATCCTTCTAGAACAACAACAGATGATATTCATCAAATTTATGATGTACTTGGAATCGAAGCCGCAAGAAATGCAATACTTCGAGAAGCGAAGGCTACTTTAGATGAACAAGGACTTTATGTTGATGTAAGACATATAATGCTCGTAGCTGATATGATGACAAAAGATGGAGCACCGAAGCCAATAGGTCGTTATGGAATTGCCGGTGAGAAGCCAAGTGTTTTGGCAAGAGCAAACTTTGAAGAGACTAAGAAGCATTTAAGGGATGCCGCAGTTTATGGTGAGGTAGACGAGCTAAGAGGAGCGATCGAGAATATCATGATAGGTCAACTGACCCCGATTGGTACTGGAATGGTAAAGCTCATTGTCGATCTTGAGAAGTTTAAAAAGAAAAAGAAATGAAATTTTAAATACTTTGAATAACATCTACTATTTAGAAATTCTGGTGAGTTTATGGAAATGATAGAACAAAAGAAAGGTACAACAACAGTTGGGATAATTGCAAAGGATGCTGTAATCCTTGCTGCCGAGTCTATGGCAACGATGGGATATTTAGTTGCAAGTAAAGAAGCAAAAAAGGTATATAAGATCGATGATAAAATCGCAATGACAACTGCCGGGTCTGTTGGTGATGCCCAGCAATTGGTTAGAATTCTTCAAGCAGAAATAAGACTTTACAAGATGACTAAGGGAGAGGCAAAAGTGAGGGCGATAACAAATCTACTTTCAAACATACTTCATTCGAACAGAATGTTTCCATATTTATCTGTATTAGTAATTGGAGGAGTTGATTCAGAAGGGTTTCACCTATTTAATGTGGATTCAATAGGTGGTGTAACTGAGGATTCGTATACTTCAAGTGGTTCAGGATCTCCTTTAGCGTACGGTGTTTTAGAGGAAAGATATAAGGATGGAATGAGTAGAGATGAGGCAATAAAATTAGCGATTCAAGCAATAAAATCTGCTAAGGAAAGAAGTTTGGGGTCCGGTGGAGAAAGAATAGATGTTGCAGTTATTGATAATAATGGAGTTAATATGCTTAGCAGAAAGAAGATAGAGAAATATCTTTAATTTTTGTTTTTAATGCTTCTTTTTTGAAGGGATGATGTATGACGAAAAGAGCTGATAATGCTGAAATGTTGAATATGGTAAAGGAGCTTCTGCCTAAGGAGGTAGACTTCTCTGAAATATGTTTTGAGGGTTCTGAGATAGTACTTTATACTAAGAATGAGGAATTTCTTGCCGATTATTATGATGTGATAAAATCTATAGTCGATCAGGTTAGAAAACGAATTGAAGTCAGGGCAGATACTAGTATTTTACAAGATCAAAAGGAAACTGAGAAATTTATAGAATCTATTGTTCCGAAGGAGGCTGAGCTTACAGAGATATATTTTGAACCAGAATTTTCAAAAGTTATAATCCATACAAAGAGACCGGGGATTGCAATAGGGAAGTCTGGTGAAAACATAAGAAAGATAATTAAGGAAACACACTGGACACCTGAAGTTAAAAGATCATCTGCCATAGACTCTGAGATTGTCAAATCTATCAGAAAAATGCTACATAAAAATGCTGGTTATAGAAAGAAGTTTCTTCATCAACTTGGTGAGAAAATATATTCTCCCATGAAGGAAGTTGAATGGATTCGTGTTACAGGTCTAGGGGGATTTAGAGAAGTTGGTCGTAGCTGCATACTCTTGAAAACACCACAATCTCAAGTTTTGCTTGACTGTGGAATTTCTGTTTCCGGTTCAAGACCTTATCCTTATTTGGAGGTTGATGAATTTAATATTCAGAAGATAGATGCGGTAATTTTATCTCATGCTCATTTAGATCACTGTGGATTAATTCCCATGCTTTACAAATATGGATTTAGAGGACCCGTTTATTTAACAGAGCCTACAAGAGATTTGATGGCACTACTTGCAATAGACTACATAGAGGTTACGCAAAAGGAACATAAAGAACCCCCATATAACATAAAGGATATTGAAACTGCTATAAAACATTCTGTTGCACTAGACTATGGCGTTGTGACAGACATAGCACCTGATTTAAGGTTGACATTAGAAAATGCAGGTCACATGCTTGGTTCTAGCGTTGTCCATTTAAACATAGGTAATGGTCTTTACAATCTCTTGTATACAGGAGACATAAAATATGGAAGGACTCAAATGTTTGAACCGGCAAGAACGAACTTTACAAGGGTAGAAGGCGTTATAATGGAATCTACTTACGGTTCAAGTGAGCCTATGCCTTCGAGAGAAGAAGCCGAACAAAAACTCATTGAGACTGTTGAGAGGGTTATTGGACGTGGTGGAAAGGTTTTGATTCCAAGTTTTGCTGCAGAGAGAGGTCAGGAAGTCGCTGCAATCTTGACTAATACTAATTTAGATGTCAAAATTTACTTAGATGGAATGCTCTGGGACGCAACAGCTATTCATACAGCATATCCAGAGTTTATGTCTAAGGAAATGCAGAGAAAGATACTCAAGCTTGGAAAAAATCCTTTCTTAGATCCTAGATTGAAATCTGTAGGTTCACAGAAGGAGCGAGAAAAGGTTTTGAGTGAGTCATCACCGTCAGTTATCATCTCCACATCCGGTATGCTTAACGGAGGACCTATTCTCGAATACTTAGAAAAAATGGCTGAAAACGAAAGAAATGCCTTGGTGTTCGTTGGTTATCAAGCAGAGGGTAGTCTGGGAAGAAGAATTCAGAAGGGGTGGAAACATGTTGTTATTAATGATAAGACTGTTGATATAAATCTTGAAGTTGTTACAATCGAAGGTTTATCGGGTCACTCTCCACAGAAGGAACTGATTAGTTATATCGGTCATTTGAAAACAAAACCTAAGAAAATACTAATTTGTCATGGAGAGCCATCTAGAGCTAGAGAGCTGGCTAGAACTTTACATAAAACCTTCAAAGTAGAAACTTATGCCCCCATGATATTAGAAACCATAAGGTTCAGATAAATTTCTGGTTTACTCGATATGTTTTTTCATCCACTCTCTTACAAAGCCCTCTGGTCTTAATCCGACGAATTCATCTACAATCTGCCCGTTCTTAAACATCTTTACATTGGGTATGCTCATTATTCCGTATTTTACTGCTAGTTCCTGATTAGCTTGTACATCAACCTTTGCTAGTAGTATTTTTCCTCCGAATTCCTTAGCGACTTTCTCTATGATTGGACTTAGCAGCGTACAAGGAGCGCACCATGATGCCCAAAAATCCACTACTACTGGCTTCTCCTTTGATTGCTCTATTACATCTTTCTCAAATGTTTCCTTATCAGTTGAAAAAATTATTTCGTTCATAGCCTTCTATTTGGAATTCAAAATTTATAAATGTTTAATAAATCCTAAATGAACTTATTATTATGTTCAAAAAGCTTGTAATAAAACTCGGTAATTGGGGAATAGAAAAATTTCCATCATATTTCAAGCCATTAGACGAGGTTATTCGCCTTGCAGATATTCGTATGCTTCTTGAAACTTATGTAGGAAGAATGATTTTCTTTTCAATCTTAACGTTCATTTCAATCTTCATATCTATTGTTGTTTCATTCACATATCTAAAGATTTCAATCATTATTACTATACCAGCTGCTTTTATGTTGAGCACAATTGGTGCACTTCTTATGCTTATCTTCTTTCATTCTTATCCATTTCAGATACTTTCGAAAAGAAAGGCCAGTATTGAGAACAATTTACCATTTGCATTGAACCATATGTCTGCAATAGCTGCAGCTGGGGTACCGCCGTTTACGATCTTTAAGCTTCTAAGTGAGGTAGAGGAATATGGAGAGATTTCGAGATCAGCTAAGACTATAGTTAGAAATATGGAGACGTTTGGAATGGATATGATATCTGCAATAAAACAGGTTGCAGATCATTCTCCATCAAAAAAGTTTAAGGAGTTTCTATATTCTATGATTTCCATAGTAGAAAGTGGAGGTGATATGAAGAGGTTTCTAAAAAGTGTAACACAAGATGCTCTCTTTGATTATAGATTGAGAAGAGAAAAATATCTTTCAACTTTAACTACTTATGCAGACGTCTATACAGCGGTTCTGATTGCAGCACCTTTATTTTTCATAGCTATTTTATCGGTTATGTCTATGGTTGGTGGTACTATTGGTGGTATGCCTATAGTTCAGGTAATGCGGTTAGGTATCTATGCATTTATCCCATTATTAAATATATCATTTATAGCGTTTGTTCACTTTACACAACCAACGGTGTGAAAAATATGAAAAGGATTAATGTAAATCTCAGCTTGACGCTTGCATCCTTCATAAGCATTACAATAGGAACGGTAATGGTTGCCATAAATTTTGTTCTATTTATGAAAAATGTGAAGATATTTACCATAATAAACTTTTTTGCTATAATTGCAGCTCTTGGCATACCTTTAGCTGTTAAATATATAGAAACGAATAGAAGAAGGGAAGTTGAAAAATATTTTCCAATATTTCTTAGAGATGTAGCAGATGCAATAGCTACTGGAATGACCTTACCGCAGGCATTTAGATCTGTTCAACAAAATGATTACGGAATTCTTACCAGTTATGTTAGGGAAATGGCTGCTAAGATGGACTGGGGTATAAGCTTTGAAAAAATTCTTAGTGATTTTACTAAAAAGGTCGGTTCTCCTACCATAAAGAGATCTGTGAAGGCGATTATAGAAACTCATAGATCTGGTGGGGAAATAACTACAATTCTTACAGCAGTAGCAGAGACCCAGGGAATTGTTGAGAAAATAAAAAAGGAAAGGGCATCAGGTGTATATGCACAGATGGTCAATGGATATATAATCTTCTTTGTATTCCTTGGTATAATGGTAGGTCTTTCAAAATTTTTGATACCTTCATTTCACTGGGAAGGATTTGAAACGGGTATGGCTGAAACGTATAATCAAATCTTTCGAGATCTTGTTTTAATTCAAGGAGTGTTTGCAGGTCTTGCCATAGGTAAAATGGCAGAGGGAAGTATAATATCTGGAGTGAAACACTCACTTGTGTTAGCTACAGTAGGATTCATGACCTTTATGCTACTCATTTAAGTAAAGAATTTGACCTTTCTAAAGTCTATAGTCTTTTTTGGATAAACAATTAGACCTTTCTTGTCAAGAATTTCGTATTCATAAAATTTATTGCTATGTTCGGTTTCTCTTAATTTCCAAATATGTATCGCTCTTTTGTATTCATTGTTTATAAGAAGCTTTCTTAGAACGATAACACCGTCAAATACAAATTCTTCTACTCCAAATTTTGAGAGAGCATGACTTTGTGGAGGATTTTCACATGTGAGTATAGCAGTAGTTTTATTTTTCTTGAGAATATCATAAAGTTCCAACAGGGTTGATCTCACTTCTCTTTCTCCACGTAGATGTATTGAGAATGCAGAGATGGAATCTATAACAACACGAGTTGCTTTTATTTCTCTGATATTATTTTCTATCATTGTGAATATATCTTCTAGTCTAAACGGTTCGTATTTGAGAATTCTTAGTTTGTTTTCATTTTCCAGCTTTTCTAAGTTCCAACCGAAACAGTTAGCTTGATTTTTTAATTCTTGTATCTGATCTTCAAATGTCACAAAAACACTGGGCTCTTTTGAAAGGTAGAGGTATTCTAATCCAAAAATGGTTTTTCCGGTTCCGGTAGTTCCTGAAAGAAGTATTAATTCACCTCTTGGAACGCCGTGCTTTATTAACGTGTCAAGACCAGGTATATTTAACTTTACTCTTTCGATTACCATAGATAATTATTATAATAATTTTAGTATAAATTGATTTTTTGAAATACTTACGAAAAACTTTTAGAATTTATGAAAATTACCTAGCACCTGCCGCTTCTTGTTCTATTCTTTCTTTCTCACGAACAGCGAATGATTTGTTGGAACCTTCATAAGCATTTATTATTTCTTCTGCCAGTGCCTCTGCTGTTGTGACCTTCTTGTTGAATGCTGTATGGTAAGCTCCTTGAGCAAAATATCGAAGCGTCTTGTCAATGCGACGCTGCGGTGAAGTAACTACAGCCTGTCTTGCTATTATACCTCCTAACTGGAAGGACGCAACCTCTTCTCTAATGGATGCATTCTCTATTGCTCTTATAAGAACTTCTAAAGGATTTTTCTTAGTCCTCTTTTCAACAATTTCTAATGCCCTTTCTACAACCTTTAGTGCTGTAGAGAACCCTCCTCCGAATCTTCCAGAAGTGATCTTATGTTTTTTACCAGAATGACCACTCTGCATAATATGCGCCACAAGCCTTTCTACTATATTGGTCTTGTATTTGTAAAATGGTTTAGTTAACCTACCACCTGTCTTTGGAATAATCATGGGCTTTACAGAGAGGTATCTTTTAAGCCCATGATCCTTTACTTCTATTTCTTCTACAGGCCATTTATCGAAAAGCAGTAGTTTGGGAGTTTCTACATTTTTTGCCATATGAACCACTCTAATGAGGTAGATTATATAAATTAAACTTAAAAAAGTTTTTATTTGAAGAATTCAAAAGATAATCATGAAACAACAGTCCTCATGGTTAGTGTTCCTTATTATATCCATTATCTTCATTGGCCTTATAGGTATCTTTCTCATTATATTTCGACCATTTCCAAGAGTCGAAAGTAAAAACCTTGATGAAGCAATTCTAATGGGTCTAAAGTACTATGATCCTGATACGTACATAAACCCATATATGGATGGAATAGAATTCATAAGTTTTAAGGTTCTTTATACGAATTTTGTACCAAATAAAGAAATAGAAAGAAAATACATGGAACTTCTGGATAATCCGGAAATTACCAAAAAGTATCAGGGATATTTGGTTTATTTCTTTAATCTAACACTGAATGATACACCAGTTTTTAAACCTATTCTTCAATCAGAATTTTTGAGTACAGGTTACGATTCCATAAGTGAAATTACAATAAGATCGATGTTTTGTCGGGATTATCCTCTTCCAGACGGGTTCTTTGATAAGATAGAGGAGATAGGATCTCGTGGTGGCTATGATTTGACACATATTTATGGTGCTGTTCAAATTTTAGAAGAGAGGGGCTGTGAACCTGAAAAAACAGAAAAAGTAAAGGAAGATTTAGTAAAAAAAGTATATGAGGAGCAACTTCAAGATGGGAATAATATTAAGGATTTCAGTCTTTACGCGGAAAGAGTCTTCATACTCATCAGTTCGGGCCATTATGAATTAGTAAAGAAGAGTTGGATAGATGCAATAATCAGAGCTCAGAATCCTGATGGTGGTTGGCCGAGTCACAAGTTGGGAGAACCTTCATTTACTCATTCTACTTATTATGGACTTCTGGTGCTTCTTTCATATAATAAGTACATAGTTCAAGGAAAACCACTAGACTACAGTGTTTTTAGACCTCTTAATATAAAAATTGCAAGAATTTCTCAAGATGTTGAAGACGAACTCAGAGCAAAAGGATCGGCTGAGACAATAATAAAGGTTTCATCTGACAAAGATAGGCAAGAACTTCTATCAAAATTTGGAGGTGAAGAACTTAGTGATGATCTGGTAAAAGTTAAAATTACGGAGAATGATGCTAAGCAGCTTTCTCACTTTTCTAGTGTTGATTATGTTTATCCTGATTATCAAACTAAGGTTCTTGGTGACTATCTCTCACAGATAAAATATCAAGAAGCCCTCAACGAATTCAACCTTACAGGAAAAGGAATCAAGATATGCATTCTTGATACTGGTGTCAACAAGAGTGTAGTACCTTACTCCGTTGGTTATGACTTCGTCAACAACGATAATGATCCAAGCGATGACAACGGACATGGAACTCAGGTTGCATCGATAATCAAGTCCATTGCACCAGATGCAGAACTGATTGTTGGAAAGGTTGTGGATAAAAATGGTGTAGGTAGGATATCTCAAGCAATAAGAGGTGTAGTCTATTGTTGGAGGCATGGTGCTAACATAATTCACATAAGTATTGGTGGTCATCTAAATGATGGTTTTTGTGATTACGACCCGATTTCTATTGTTCTAAACAAAGCGGTTGAAAAAGGAATGATTGTGGTATCTTCAACTGGTAACGATAATTCTACCACATCGATAGTTGCTCCGGCTTGTGCCCGTCACGTCATCGCCGTTTCAGCTGTTGATGATCAAGATCACATTGCATCCTTTGCCAATGTGAATCCCCTCACAGACGTTCTAGCACCAGGTGTTAACATCTCCACACAAGCTGGTTCTCTAACTGGAACATCAGCTGCAGCACCTCAGGTATCAGCTTCCGTTGCTTTGCTCTTAGAGAAGGAACCAGCCCTTACGCCAGACGACATCGAGTATCGACTGCGCAGTACAGGTAAGCCGATAGAGTTCCAGTACAACGACTCTCTAACGGTAAACATTTCTCGCCTTAATGTCTACAACCTTCTCATAAACAACAAGACCATGGAACCGTATGACTATTCTGGATGGTGGGAATCAAGAAGATTTAGACCATCAATATTCTTGAGAATTGAAGCAACATCTACACCAATTACACCAATTACTATAGAGGGAACATGTTTCCTTGCAGGTACCAAAATCCTTATGACAGACGGATCTTACAAGAACATTGAAGATGTCAAGGTAGGAGATTGGATTATGTCTTACGATGAAAAAACAGGAAAATTGGTTCCATCAAGAGTTACAAAAACATTTTACCATTCACCATCCCAGATGGGAGATTATTACTTAGTCATAAATGGTAATATAAAAGTCACACCAAATCATCCTATGTATGTTAATGGTGTATGGAAGTCTGCTGGTCGAATAAAAGTCGGTGATTATCTTTTAGATTCATCTGGGTATTCAGTTAGAGTACTATCCATAAAGAAAGTCTATAAGAAAGTTCCTACATACAACCTAGAAGTAGATAAGTACCACAACTACTTTGCAGAGGGAATATTGGTTCACAACAAGGCTAGTACAACAACATCAGTTATAACTACTACTGTCTGTTTCCTTGCAGGTACCAAAATCCTTATGACAGACGGATCTTACAAGAACATTGAAGATGTCAAGGTAGGAGATTGGATTATGTCTTACGATGAAAAAACAGGAAAATTGGTTCCATCAAGAGTTA
>Ga0190313_1000034_pt1 | contig 105209 bp, 111 predicted proteins | sample 4870071011_MG_FD_169989 | JGI IMG/M metagenome (GOLD analysis project Ga0190313, IMG submission 169989) | Hydrothermal vent sediment bacterial communities from Southern Trench, Guaymas Basin, Mexico - 4870-07-10-11_MG | ecosystem: Environmental > Aquatic > Marine > Hydrothermal vents >...
GTAACCTTTAAATACATTTTAATCTATTATATCTAATGCTTCCTTGAGAGCACGGAAGTGCTCAATGAAAAGCCGTGAAGGTTTAAAATTATATTTTAAACCGGATGTAGGTTAGTTTTGTCACGATATGAAAAGTGGAGCAGGATCATCTAAATGATCCCGCCAATTCCGGCTGATCCCGCCGGAGACCACTGCTATCGGAGTTCGACTAAGCCATGCGAGGCGTTCGCTCCTTGTGGGCGAGCCGAACTGCTCAGTAACACGTAGCCAACCTACCCTGAGGACGGGGATAACCCTGGGAAACTGGGAATAATCCCCGATAGACAAGGAGTGCTGGAAGGCACCTTGTCTAAATGGTTCGGTCCTCTGACCGCGCCGCCTCAGGATGGGGCTGCGGCGGATTAGGTTGTTGCTAGGGTAACGTCCTGGCAAGCCGATAATCCGTACGGGCCTTGAGAGAGGGAGCCCGGAGATGGGTTCTGAGACATGAACCCAGGCCCTATGGGGCGCAGCAGGCGCGAAACCTCCGCAATGCGTGAAAGCGCGACGGGGGAACTCCGAGTGCTCTCTGCTTTGCAGGGAGCTTTTGCTGAGTGTAAACAGCTCAGCGAATAAGGGGTGGGTAAGATCGGTGCCAGCCGCCGCGGTAATACCGGCGCCCCGAGTGGTGGTCACGATTATTGGGCCTAAAGCACCCGTAGCCGGCCTGGTAAGTTCTCAGTGAAATCCTCCTGTTGACAGAAGGATTTGCTGGGAATACTGCCAAGCTAGGGACCGGGAGAGGCCTGGGGTACTCCCGGGGTAGGGGTAAAAATTCTACATGTAAGCAAAGAGCTATTTCTTGCATGTAGAATTTCAATCCGTTAATCCCGGGGGGACCACCTGTGGCGACGACAAGAAGTAAGCAAAAAATATCATAACTTGCTTCTTGTTGTCATAAAAGGCGCCAGGCCAGAACGGTTCCGACGGTGAGGGGTGAAAGCCAGGGGAGCGATCGGGATTAGATACCCCGGTAGTCCTGGCCGTAAACGATGCCCACTTGGTGTTGTCCCTCCTTCGGGGAGGGACAGTGCCGAAGGGAAGCCGTTAAGTGGGCCGCCTGGGGAGTACGGCCGCAAGGCTGAAACTTAAGGGAATTGGCGGGGGAGCACTACAAGGGGTGGAGCCTACGGTTCAATTGGATGCAACGCCGGGAACCTCACCTGGGAAGACAGCAGAATGAAGGTCAGCCCAAAGGGCTTACCTGACACGCTGAGAGGTGGTGCATGGCCGTCGTCAGCTCGTGCCATGAGGTGTCCGCTTAAGTGCGGCAACGAGCGAGACCCGCGCCCCTAGTTGCGACAGATCTCTCCGGAGATCTGGCACTCTAGGGGGACCGCCAGCGATAAGCTGGAGGAAGGAGCGGGCAACGGCAGGTCAGTATGCCCCGAAATCCCAGGGCTACACGTGGGCTACAATGCGTGGGACAATGGGCTGCGACGCCGTAAGGTGGAGCTAATCCCCTAAACCCACGCCCAGTTCGGATCGAGGGCTGCAACTCGCCCTCGTGAAGCCGAAATCCCTAGTAAGCGAGTGTCACCATCACTCGCTGAATACGTCCCTGCTCCTTGCACACACCGCCCGTCAAGCCAGCCGATCGGAGGTTTGGTGAGGCCTAGCCGTATTCGGGCTCATTCGAGCCTGCTACGGCTAGGTCGAGCCAGATCTTTGTTAAGGCGGGCTAAGTCGTAAAGTGGCGACGGGCGATATGAGGCGTAAGCCAATGACAAATCTTGTCGTCGCTCGACAAACAAGGTAGCCGTACCGGAAGGTGCGGCTGGATCACCTCAATTTTACTCATAAAATCGTGACAAGACTAACCTTGAATATGCAACTCATGAGAGAAGATCTCGTGGGTGAAGTGCCCTTAGAGTTTTATACTCAATGAGGGCAGTCATAGGCGAAGTTAGAGCTGGTTCCCAAGCCACCTGGTGGATGGCTTGGCTCAGATCGCGATGAAGGTCGTGGCAAGCTGCGATAAGCCCCGGCGAGGCGCATGCAGCCATAGAACCGGGGATTGCCGAATGGGACATCCTGCCACACCTTAAGTGTGTCACTCGCGGTGTAAACTGTGAGGGCTGACGGGGGGAATTGAAACATCTTAGTACCCCCAGGAAAAGAAAGCAAACGCGATGCCGTGAGTAAGGGCGACCGAAAGCGGCACAGGGCAAACTGAATCCTCTAGTGATGAGCTAGAGGAGATGTGGGGTTTGGACCGAGGGTACAGCCTAACTCACCGAGTCGAAGTCCGCTGGAAAGCGGTGCCATAGAGGGTGATAGCCCCGTAGGCGAAGGTGAGAAGGCTGATTCCTCGCGTTCCAGAGTACGGTTGGTCGAATTTCCAGCCGGAATATGGGGGTCATCTACCTCCAACCCTAAATATGGATCTGAGACCGATAGCGCACTAGTACCGTGAGGGAAAGCTGAAAAGAACCCTTGAAAGGGCGTGAAAAGAACCTGAAACCAGGTGGCTACAGTTAGGCGGCCAAGCCTTGCGCAAGCAAAGGTTAAACCGCCGTCCGTTTCGAAAAACGGGCCAGGGAGTTAGCCTCTGTGGCGAGGTGAAAGCCGAAGCGAAAGCGAATCGAGCGCAACCTCCTTGAGAGGTGAGGCTCGTCCGTGTGAAAGCGCGGTAAGTCACAGGGGCTAGACCAGAAGCCGGGCGATCTACCCCGGGGTAGGGCGAAGCGTCGCGAAAGCGGCGTGGAGGCCCGATAGGGTTGCTGGGATCACATCCGCTCCCGTGACCTCGGGGTAGGGGTGAAATGCCAATCGTGCCCGGCGATAGCTGGTTCCTCCCGAAATGTGTCTCAGCACAGCCCTGCCTGAGCCTGTCGTGGGGTAGAGTGACTGACTAGGTTGTTAAGGGGAGAAATCCCCGGCAACCTTGTCAAACTCCGAATCCATGGCAGGTATAGACGGCAGGAGTGAGATCAAGGGGGTAATCTCCTTGGTCGAGAGGGAAACAACCCAGACCAGCGGCTAAGGCCCCGAAGTACCGGCTAAGTGTTCTGAAGGTGGTCCTGAACCTAAGACAGCGGGGAGGTTGGCTTAGAAGCAGCCATCCTTTAAACAACGCGTAACAGCGGACCCGCCGAGGTTCAGGGCGCCGAAAATGGACGGGACTAAGCCGGTCGCCGAGGCCCTGGATCTGGCCTTCTTGGCCAGGTGGTAGGGAGGCGTTTCACAAGGGTAGAAGCATTCGCGTGAGCGAATGTGGACCTTGTGAGAATGAGAATCCTGGTGGGAGTAGCAGCAAAAGCCGGGTGAAAAACCCGGTCACCTGACGGGTAAGGGTTCCTCCTAAAGGTTAATCCAAGGAGGGTTAGCCGGTCCTAAGCCAGTCCGTAACTCGGCGCTGGCGAAGGGGAAGCCGGTTAATATTCCGGCGCCACCTATTTTTTATGATCCATATGGGGACGCCTCGGGATAGTCCAAGTGGAACTGTCGTTCCATCCAAGCGGCGAAGTCCAGGGAGTGTCGTAATGACGAGAACTGGACGAAACCGTGATAGGACCTCCTATGGAGGTTTTGGATGACTCCTGGGGCCCATGAAAACCTATATGGTGAGAAACTAGGTGACCGTACCCAGAACCGACACAGGTGCCCACGCTGAGAAGGCGAGGGTGTACGGGTGAACCCGGTCCAGGGAATTCGGCAAATTGGTCCCATACGTTCGCAAGAAGGGATGCCTGCCCCTCTCGTTTATGCGGGAACGGGCAGGTCGCAGTGACAAGAGGGGCCCGACTGTTTATTAAAAACATAGCCGGCTGCAAAGTGGAAACGCCTTGTATAGCCGGTGAATCGTGGCCACTGCCAGTGTGTGAAACCCGGTTTCAACCGGGCCAAGCCCTGGTATAGGCCGGCGGTAACCCTGACCGTCTTATCTGAACGGTCATTCGAGCAATGCGATGAGAAAACCGTCAAGGGATACAGGTAGCGTAATCCCTTGCCGCTTAAATGGCGGCCTGCATGATGGATCAACGAGGTCCCTGCTGTCCCGGACCGGGACCCGGCGAAACCGGCTTTCTGGTGAATAGGCCAGAGACCCTCGGTGGGAAGAAAAGACCCCGTAGAGCTTTACTGCAGCCTGGTGTTGTAGTGAAGTTGCGGGTGTATAGCGTAGGTAGGAGCCGTCGAAGTTCAGACGCTAGTCTGGATGGAGGCGTCAATGTAACACTACCCATTCGCAACTTCACTGCTAACCCTGCAAAGCAGGGAACAGCACCAGGTGGGCAGTTTGGCTGGGGCGGTACGCCTCCGAAAAGATATCGGAGGTCCCCAAAGCCCAGCTCAGTCGGGTCGGAAATCCGACGTTGAGTGCAAGGGCAAAAGCTGGGTTGATTGGATCCCGAACAGTAAGGGATCCAAAGGTTAACGCCTGGCCTAGCGATCCGCGATCTCTCATAGATGGGGGATCGTGGCAAGAGAAAAGCTACCTCGGGGATAATGGTGTCGTGGCGGGCGAGAGTTCATATCGACCCCGCGCATTGCGGCGTCGATGTTGGCTCCTCCTCTCCTGGGCGTGCAGCAGCGCCCAAGGGTGCAGGAGTCCACTGATTAAAAGGAGACGTTAGCTGAGTTTAGTACGTCGTGAGACAGTACGGACTATATCTGCCGAGGGTGTTCGAGTCTGAGAGGAAGGAGGAATAAGTACGAAAGGAACATCCCTCCGCGGCCTCTGGTGTACCGGTTGTCCGACAGGGCATTGCCGGGTAGCTACGCCGCAGGGGATAAGGGCTGAAAGCATCTAAGCCCGAAGCCCCCCTCGAAAATAGACTCGAGGCAGCGGGTAGACGAGCGCTTATGGAACGGGGGTGTAAGTACCGAGGCAACGAGGTACTCAGCCCACCGTTTCCTACGCCAATGCCAGCTCCTTTAAAGCCTATGACTGCCCTGAGAATTTTTAGCGGTAGTATATATTGGAAAGAAAAGCTAAGTGTATGCTTCTTGGTGATATAATTTAAAAGTCCTACTTAACCTTCTCCAAAATTATTGCAGGACAAACTCTCGTAACGCCTCGTAATTTTCTTAGAGCTTTGACAAAGTTTCTCATTTCTTTAGAAGTTTTAAACCAACATTCAAGAAGAAGCATGTGATCACCTTGAGAAAGATAGAGAGAACGGATTTTTCTGTTTTTTTCCAACTTTTCCGTTACGCCGACAAGATACTCGGGTTTTGTGTCAATACCGATTAAAGCGTGGACCTTATATCCGATTTTTCTCGGATTGATCTCTATTGTATATTTTTTTATTATTCCTTGCTCTTCCATTCGTCTAACGCGTTTCCTCACAGCCGTTTCACTAATTTGTAACCGTTTTGCTATTTTCATAAATGGTGTCCTTGAATTCTTTTTTAATATATCTAAAATTATTATGTTCGAATTTCGAACCATAAAGTATTTATATTCGAACATATATAAATATTTTAATTGGGTGATAAATGTGGAAGAAAACTATGAAGGTATGCCTCTTATAGGAGACAAATTTCCAGAGATGGAAATACAAACAACACGTGGAAAAATGAAATTACCAGATGCGTTCAAGGAAAAGTGGTTCATACTTTTCAGTCATCCGGCAGACTTTACTCCTGTATGTACAACAGAATTCGTAGCATTTCAGAAGAGATATGAAGAATTTCAAAAACTAAACACTGAGTTAATTGGTCTCAGTATAGATCAAGTATTCAGCCATATGAAGTGGACTGAATGGATAAAGGAGAAACTGAATACAGAAATAAAATTCCCAATAATTGCAGATGACACAGGGATGGTAGCATGTCAACTTGGTCTAATCCATCCAAACAAAGGAACTAACACAGTAAGGGCTGTATTCATCGTAGATCCTAAGGGTATGATAAGAGCAATTCTTTACTATCCACAGGAACTAGGAAGAAATATAGATGAAATTTTGAGAATGGTAAAAGGTTTTCAGACTGCGGACAAGTATGGAGTAGCAATACCAGCAAATTGGCCAAACAATGAGATCGTTGGTGACCATGTAATTATACCTCCTGCAAGCAGTGAGGAAGAGAAGAAAGACAGGCTAGAAAAAGCAGAGAAAGGTGAGATCGAGTGTTTTGATTGGTGGCTCTGTCATAAAAAGGTGGAATAAAATGATGTCAAACATAATTCCAGATAAAGAAAAATTTGGGAAAGAGAATGTTGACAAAGAAATACTACGAGTTGGGCTAATAGCAGAACTAGACGCTATAAACCTTTACGAGCAGTTAGCAACAATGACAGATGATGAAGAGATCAAAAAGGTCTTAGAAGACATAGCAGATGAAGAGAAGACACACGTTGGAGAGTTTTTAGAGCTCTTAAAAAGATTTGACAAGAAGCAGATAGAAGAGATAGAGAAAGGTGCTAAAGAAGTGCAAGAAATTACTGGTGAGTAAATTTTTGATTTCTTTTTTATTTTTCATTTATCAAATTCATTATCAAAAATCAATAGGAGGAGATTAAATGTCGTTTCGAACATCGTACCAGTGAGAACGGTGATTTAATTGTCTGTCAATGACTTGATCGAAAAAATAAAGAAATTGAAAAGAAGTAAAATAAAAAATCTGATACAAAAACGGATCAAAGAATTTAAGAAAATTGGTAAATCTTCTTCTAATGAAATTTTTAAAGAGCTCTGTTTTTGTATTCTCACTGCAAATTTCAGCGCAGAACGTGGTATAGAGATTCAACAGAAGATTGGAAATGAGTTTCTGACATTAGAGGAAAGATTGTTAGCGAGAAGACTCAAAGAGTTGGGACATCGTTACCCAAATACGCGGGCAAGGTATATTGTTGGCGCAAGGAAACAAAAAGATAAAATTGTTCATGCTATCAAATCTTTGACTAATGAAATAGAACTAAGAGAGTGGTTAGTAAAAAATGTTAAAGGTCTTGGTTATAAAGAAGCGAGTCACTTCTTGAGAAATATTGGTTACAAAAACGTTGCAATTATCGACTTTCATATTTTAGATTTACTGGAACGGTTTAAAATTATCAACAAAGCGAGATCATTGACAAAAAGAAATTACCTCGAAATCGAAGGAATTTTAAGAAAAATTGCAAACACTGCTGGTTTAACGCTAGCAGAACTGGATCTGTATTTATGGTACATGGAAACGGGAAAAATATTAAAATAATTAGATTGTAAGTACTATCTTTCTAGATTCAGGGCTCAGATAACCACCAATTTTGTGAATATCCTTTCCCATCTCACCTATTCTTTTTTCCCATTTCTTAGATTCAATAACATATTCCCAAGTAAGCGGCTCTCCTTTTATTATTCTTTTAGCTTCGTTGAAATAATCTTTTAGAGTTTCTAGTATCCCTTTATGCGATACCATAAATCTTGTTATTTTAGAAACTTTTTATTTCTGCGATATTGATTTTAACTCAGCAAAAAATAATTTACGATTAATAACAAAATGAACTAAAACTAATATTATTGAAATAAAACCAGAAAGTGTATGAATTTTTTCTAACTCCCACTTATTTAATCCAAAAAAAGTCCATCCTGTTTGTATCGCTACTCTTCCATATGGAGCAATATATAACCCTATTCCTGAAATAAACACTATTGTAAATAGAACAATCAGCAAAAGAGAAACGATAGGTCTTACCTTTGATAAATTCATAAAAACCACTATATATTTATACCAAAATCTTTATTAATCTCTTCAACATATCATCATATTACGGTGACCAGGAAAGCGACCGTCGCCCTTTAGGGGTGAGGAAGTTCCGCCCACCCATTATGGCGCTTATGGGGTCGAGAGGCCCTTACCTGAGATCAGAAACGATACTCCGTCAGGGACCGATTAGTGAGGTCTCGGTTTTGCCTCAAAGGGCAAACGGGGGTGAAACGGCTCAGGTAGTGTCGGGTGCAAGTCAGATGACGCTAAGACAAATGGTCGCAGCCCTTTCAATGATCCTATCTAGTAGGTGAGAGGGTTCACAGAAGGCGGGTTATTTCCTGGTCACCCTTTTCTTACCTTTACTATATTTTTTAGAAATAACTGTTACAATTAACCAACCAATCACGCCAAAAACAAGTAAAACAATTCCAACATTCATTTCGTGTCTCAATATCTCGTTGATAAAGTCTAAAGCTGTGTTTATTCCAGGAGCATTAGCTGGTACCGACTGAAGTACGAAGCCTTGAATAGTTTCCTTCAAGAAATAAGGAATGATAAAAACTACTCCTGTGAATATAGAGGAAGATGATAACATCTTTAATGTAGTTGGTACAGATTTTGAAACCAGATAAATCAGCCCTATAATTACGAGAAGCGCAACTATGCTAAACTTCCAGAGTTTTGAGGAAACGTTGTGAATATCAGATAATGAGAAACCGGAAAGAATCTTCTGATTGTATATAGCTTTTTTCTGAGCACTTATGCTCTCCCCTACTTGCTTAAGTTGCATACAAACATTTTTTGCCTGATTTATTTTACTTTTTGCATCAGTCAATGCATTACATGCATCCTTTAATCCAAAACCACATATCTTATTTATGGCATCATCAAGATCTACACAAGTCATGTTAAGCATGTTGCACGCGTTAATGGCTTGGGTCGTTAGATTTCTCTCTATTGTAGAAGATATATTACAAACCATCTCGGTAGTTTCTTGAAGATTTGTGCAGTTCCTACCAAGATACTGTATACATTCTGTCTGGTATTGAGCTACCTCATTTTGAAATTGCTCCTGGACTACGGAATCTATCAAGGTGGATATTGTTTCCTGAGAAGTGACAGAGGAGTAATAATTTCCATCAACAGCAAATATCAGGGCAAACGGTAGTATTATTCCAAGAATACCTATTAGTATCTTTGAAAGTATACTACTCATAGTTTACTTTTCTTTTAGAAGTTTAAAAAGATGGGGTCGGGAGGAATCGAACCCCCGTCAACCGGTTTCTTCGTACATCATCCTTACGTCAGAGCTCCAACGTATACGCTGGAGCCGGCCGTTCTACCGCTAAACTACGACCCCATTGTTATTCATTTTATATGAAAAAGTTTAAAATAAGATTATGTTAGAATGGATTATTTTAATTTTCTCCTTAATATTAAATTTTTTCTTAATCAAAAAGTTAATCGAATTGGAGAGAAGAAAGAAAAGTATGGAAGTTATACATGGGAAATCTCTAGAGCAATTTATTCCGCTTCTAAAATCTTACCCATACGACAGAAAAAATTTTAGATTTATTGGTTCACCTATAGATGGTATTCAATTTAACGACAATGAAATTGTATTCGTAGAATTTAAGACTGGTAGATCGAGCCTGACGAAAAAACAAAGAAGAATTAAAGATTTAATAAAGAAGAAAAAAGTAAAATTCTCGGAATTAAAGGCTTAGCTTGATGGTGTTCCTACGATAGTAAATGTTGTTGATGTTTCTGTATAATAGGTGTAGTTTGTCATAAAAATTATTCTGAACGAATCATACAATTCTGGTACTGAATCTATATTAACTGTACACGGTATTGTTACTGTTTCACCGTGCCTTAATACTATATCCCCATCGACAGTTTTCTTATCTGTACTGTATGTTGGGTTTTTCATTACTTCACATCCCTCAAACGAAACGTTCAACGGAGATAATAGCTGAAGTTTTATATGCATAGGTCCTATTTCATATCCTTTTATTGGTGCACCAGAACCAACGTTCTTTATGTAAACTCTAACTTGTGTTGTATCGGCACTAGTCAAAATTATAGGAAGCCCTGCTTTATCAATGTCTATGTGAATTGGCCCGTCTGAGTTTTTAACATTAAGTACCTGTGGAATTTCTTTGTTTTGTTTTATCAACATTTTATAGTATTCCTTGTTCAAAACCGGAACTGCTACTTCTCCATTACTTGAATAGTTATACACTATTCTTGCTTTTACAGTAACTGGTAATTCAATCCCTTCAGGAAGATTCTTGTATGAGTCTAATGTCCAACTAGCTATCTTAAAGTCCCCTGGAACAGGTGGCTGTGTTGACAAATCTGGTGGACTCATTGAATCACTGAGTGTATATGAGTCACATGACACATTTCCTGGACATGGTGTATCGTCCCAAGAAGCCCCAAGTATATAAAGCTTTACATCATTCGCTGTTGTTCCTCCAACATTTTCTATATCGAGATACAATGGTATCGGTTCTGCTTTCTCATATCTATCAAGATCCGTAGAGAATTCCTTTATTACTATTCCATCAGTCGAAGAAACGGTTACCGTTCTGTTTCCTCCTTGAATACATCCAGCGCTGAAGACTGTTAACGATAGCGCTATTGCAATTAACAAAATTGGAATTACCTTTCTCATAGGTCTAGACCTCTATCTTAATTTGCGCAGACCTGCGCAAATCATATCTATACCACAAATTAATTATCGATATAACGTTTAAATAATTTGTATTTACTGGGAACGGTCCTATCTTACAGGTAATCTGAGGGAATGTATCTCCATTTATGTAAAGATAATCTGTATCGTTCAGACCACAGTCTCTCCTAGGATTTACTTGTATCGTATGACCACCATAAGAAAGAGATATACTCAGCTTATCAACATCTATTTTATCGATATATCCATCTCCTACATTTTTTATAGTAATATACATATAGGTTTGCTTTTCTGCGGGTTTTATGATGAACGGATTGTCCTTGAATCTCACTATCGCTTCCAGCTCATCGTTTCTCTTTGTAAACAAGTTTGTGATCGATGGTAATGAATTAGTCTTTTCCCTTAGTCTATACTCCTTTTCGGATAACACAATAAGTTGCGCTGCAGAATTTAGATATCCATCATAAGAAACACTGGCATAAATATTTCGAATAGTGGACTTTTCAATATTAGAAATAGGATATCTAAGTTTACATTCCAGTATCTTTATCTCCTTTTTCTTTATGTCCCATGTAGCCTTACATGGTGATAACTTCTCGAACCCGTCAGTATCAAAAAACGATGCGTCCACTGCGTTATAAGTTTTATTTCCTAAGTTGTTTATATCAAGATATACAGAAAAGTTCTCTCCCATAAAAACACTTTCTGGTGCATCTAAAGTAACCTCTAATAATTTTCCAAGTGCTGGAGTACTACCATTTTTGACGCATCCAGCGCTGAAGACTGTTAACGATACAAGTATGAGAACTAAGAATTCATAACGTCTCATAAATGTTATTAATGCCGAAGAATGTATAAAATATTATGCTTTACAAAGAACTAGTAGAGATTTATGAAAATTTGGAGAAAACAACAAAAAAGTTAGAAAAAAGAGACATTCTCGCTCAACTCTACAAAAAATGTAGCAATAAAGATCTGTATCCTGTTGTACTTCTTTCAATGGGTGATGTATATCCGGTAAGTGAACTTGAATTAGGAATAGCTACAGAACTGATGAAAAAAATTATAGCAGATACCTTTGGCATTCCCACCTCTCATGTTGAAGAGTTATTTAAGGGATATGGAGATCTTGGGTCTGTAGCTGAAACTCTCTCCAAAAAGAAAAAACAGACGACCCTTCTTAGAAAAGAGTTAACTGTAGAGCATGTTTTTGAAAATTTAAGAGAACTTCCAAAAATCACTGGAGAAAAAAGTCAAGAAAGAAAGGCATCTTTAATAAAAGAATTGCTTCTTCACGCAGAGCCAAGGGAAGCAAAATATATTGTTAGGACTATTCTAGGAGAGCTAAGAATTGGTGTAGCAGAGGGAATTATAAGAGATGCTATCGCAAAAGCATTTAATAAGGACCCTAAGAAAGTAGAAGAAGTTTTTGATGTGATTGGTGATTATGGAAAGGTTGCAGAGATGACGAGAAAAGGAGAGTTGAAAGCAGAGATAAAACCTGGTATGCCAATCCGAGTCATGCTAGCTGAACGGGCCATGAATCTTGAAGAAGCTATGAACGCATTCGAAAATCCATGTATAGAAGTTAAGTATGATGGTTTTAGAATTCTCATACATAAAGATGGGGAAAAAATAAAGTTATTCTCTAGAAGACTCGATGAAGTTACGAAACAATTTCCAGAAATTGTAAAATGGGCTAAAACACATGTTCTAGCAGAAAGTGCAATATTAGATGGGGAAGCTCTTGCTATCGACCTTAAGACAGGGAAACCTTTGCCATTTCAGAAATTATCTAGGAGAATTCAAAGAAAGTACGATATAGAAAAAATGATAAAGGAGATTCCGGTTCAGGTAAATCTCTTTGATTTGGTATATGTAGATGGAGAAAATTGGATGAAAAGGCCCTTGAAAGAAAGGTGGAAAAAATTAAACTCGATTATAAAGGTTTTGAAAGGTAGATTTAAGACGGCTGATCATATTGAAACAAAAGACCTGAAAAAAGCTAAAAAATTCTATAAAAAGGCATTGGAGATGGGTGAGGAGGGTATAATGGTAAAAAACCTTGATGCTCATTATAAACCAGGAAAGAGGGTTGGTTATTGGCTAAAAGTAAAACCAATAATGGAACCGTTAGACTTAGTCATTATTGGAGGTGAGTGGGGGGAAGGAAAAAGAGCTAAATGGATAAGTTCTATCATATTAGCTGCTAAGAACGAAGAAGGTAATTTCTTACCGACGGGTATGATGGGATCTGGACTTACTGAGGAGCAATTTGAAGAATTAACAAAGAGAGTGAAAAAAATCATAATCAAGGAGAGTGGAAGAAAGGTTGAGGTATCACCTGAAATTGTTGTCGAGGTTGCATATCAAGAAATTCAAAAGTCCACAAAATATCCAACGGGTTATGCACTACGATTTCCAAGACTTCTTAGGTTTAGGGATGATAAAAGATCTGATGATATAAATACTGTTAGTGACATAGAAAGACTTTATAAAATGCAGAAGACCACGAAGAAAACATTTAAATAAGATAATTTCAAAAAATTATCTTGCTATGAATATGCTTCTAGTGGAAGCTCAGAAAAAATTGCTTGAGCTAAAGATTAAATTCAATGATAATGGAATAAAAATCGAGGATATTCAGACTATAGACCATAAAAATTATGGATATGTTGTAGCAATGGTCAACACACAAGATGATATCCATGAAGAAGTCATTAAAACAAAGTTAACTGAGATAAATGGAAAACAAGTTATGCCTGACCTATGGGTCTTCGGTCCATTCATAAAAGAAGAAAAAAGTAAATCATCTACTTCAAGATCCTCTTGATCTCATTCTGATCAAGTTTTCTGAACTTTTTACCTTCGATGATTCCACCTTCTAGTTCCCTAGGCCCAATTTTTTGTTCAGCTGCCTTTAACGCCTTAAAAGCTAATGTTATTGCCTGATCTTTATTGAGTCCAGATCTCCATCCCTTTTCAAGAATTTTATTTGCAACTGCCGCTCCCCTTCCAATAGAGTGGGCTAACCATTCTCTCATTGAACCAGATGGATCAGTTTCAAATAAATGCTCTTTAGTATCAAACCCACCTATTAAAAGCGATACACCAAATGGTCGTATACCACCAACTTGTGTGAACTTTTGCTTTCTATCTGCAATTTCTTTTGTAAGCGACCTTACATCAATGGGTTCACCATATGTTACCCTGTTAATTTGGGATTTTACTCTTGCATAGTCAATCAAAACTCTTGCATCTGCAACTAATCCACAAAATGCAGTGCCTATATGATCATCTATTTTAACTACTTTTTCTATAGAATCTGGTATCAACAGCTTTGCTGCCGTTTTTGCAGCCAACAGAACCACTCCGCCTTTAAAAGTAACTCCAACACATGTAGTAGCGTTTTCAACTGCCTTAAATGCATATTCTACTTGATACAGTCTACCTTCCGGTGAGAATACGACTATCGCTCTGTCATAAGCCATTTTTGATGCCATTTCCGAAACTTCTACCTGAACCATAAAACCACTTATTTATTATTCATAATTGAAGTTTTTAAAGACATACGTTATTTGAAGATATCTAAAATAAGTCTTTTTATATCATATTTCATTTTTTCAACAGAAACCTCTTCTCCTGTTATCGATACTTTAATAAAATTCAAAAGTTTATGTATGACATCGGTTCCAAGTATCTGACTAATTTCAACTAAATTTGGATATAACGAGACATCATATACTTTTTTTGAACCGACAGTGACCAACAGAAAATCTGTGTTTAGTGCATTAGCAACATTTAAAGCAATTGTTTTTTCATCACTGTTCAGCTTCTTCTTTTTAGCAGATCCACGACCCAAGTAAATGTCCTTTTTCTCTTTTGGTTTTCTTTGTATCCCAAATACTTCCCTTCCTATTACTAGAATTTGTGAGTAAGTCCTTGAATAAAATTCTTCTATACAAATTGGTGACGAATATCCAAGACTATCAACCATGGTCTTTAGTTCTGTTTTATTCGTAGCAAACATAATTCCCTTTTCCTCAGAAGATCTTATCACCAAAGGCATCTTTATGTTTTTCATTCTTAACAATGCCTTTCTAGAATTTATTAGAAATACCTTAGGCGTTTCAATCTCATGACTTTTTAAAAATTCGAGCATTAAAAATCGATTACTTGTGTATAGGAAAGACTCTGATCTTATTGGTGTAAAGATATTTTGAAGTTTATTAAGAAGAGTATATGCAAATAAAGAATCTTTCTTTTTTATTAACGATAAAACTGCATCAAATGATGGTAAATCAGCTTTGTATTCCAGTCCTTCGTTACTCAAGCCTATCTCTGGATAAGGAATATAGAGAACTGTTTCAAATAATTTTTTTGCGCCTTCTATAATTTTTACTTCGTTCTCAGTTCTTTTTTCAGGGCCTATTATGCACAATTTCATTTTTCCACCTGATCAGCTATCCATTCAACTATAATTTTAGCTACATTTACATATGATTGAATTCCTTTAAGACCTGAATTTAAATTAACTTCAACAACTCTAGGACCTTTATCACTCGGTATTATATCCACTGCTAAAATATCGCTACCAACAGCGGCTGCAGCCTTTATAGCTATATCCTTCATTTCTTCAGATAAGTTTGTATATTCAGCGGTTCCACCAACTAACATGTTTGAACGCAACTCGTCTCTAGCACATTTTCTTTTATAACCAGCAACTACTCTTCCGCCAACTACGTAAGCCCTGTTATCTTCACCGGGATTCTTAAGGAATTCCTCGATAAGTACCTGATGTTTTCTCTCAATCATAGTTTCAACTGCACTAAGAGCAGCACTTCTATCTTCAAAAAACATAACTCCCATGCCACCGTATCCAGAAGCTATTTTTACCACAATTGGATATTTCATCTTCTTCAAAACTTGCTCTGCCGATTCTATTGATGAAACCAGATATGTTTCCGGTATTGGCACACCCGCTTGTCGTAAAACATCTAAACTCAAGAACTTATTATGTGCTATGATTATAGATTCTGCTGAGTACGGTTTCTTCATTCCCAATATATCCATAAACTTTATAACATGGTATCCATGAGATGCTCTTTTAGAATCTATTCGAGGTAGACAGTAGTCATACTTTGTTAAATCTTCACCTTTATATGTAATTTCGAACTTTTTGTTCACTCTAAGAACTATATCGTTAACTGGAACGAACTTGACTTTATCAAAAATCTTTTCAGCCTCCTCTATAATCTTTTTAGTACTGACACCTGGTTTTTCAGCTCCTATTATTAATAAAGATTTTTTCATCTCTTCACCCCAAGGACCTCCCTTATTTTTTTCAGTTTTTTGAAATCATCCTTCAGATAGTCTTTTAAATCTATACTACTGGGACTATTATTTGTTTTTTCAACATCTACTATAAAATTTCTAAATATTAGATTTCTTCCGACCAAAAACAGATAATTTAATTTACTTCTATCTGCCATCGTTGCCTTCACATCAAATCTTCTTCCATATATCTCCATCTTTAATTCCACAAGCATCCTTTTTTGTTTCCCAAGAGAACTTTTTACTTTTTTCTCTTTAATAACCTTAACACCAAGCTTCTTCGCAAGTCTCTTGTCTATTGAAGACCACTTTGCACCAGTATCAAACTTAGCAAGAGTTGTTAAACTTTTCTTTCTACCGATCAGTTTTACCTTTTCGATCAAACCAACAACCATCTTCATAATAAATCCTCATTTGTCAATCCTTTATAAATTCAAGTATCCTTCTTTGTGAAAACCCGATTTTCTTATAAATATCAACCTCTCGAATCCTATTTATTAAGTTTATGACGATCTCGGTTGTGATATCAGGGTAAAACCTTGAAAGGAATTCATTTATTTCAATCTCAATTGCAATCCTATTTCCAGATTTTAGCAACTGTTTGAGAGGAGCTATCGCGTATTCAGCTGAGAATATTCCTTCTAGTGTTATCTGTGGTTTAGGTGCGTTTTTTAGGGCAGTCTTAAAAATTCTAAGCATTTTATATTGAACGTCTTCCTGGGTTATTCTATTTAATACTTTTTTATCAAGTAAAAATCTCTTAAAGTCTCTATCCTTACCTATAGAGAGAGTTTTTTTAGTCTTCTTGGATTCATAACACCAAGGAAGAACTTTATTTATATCATTCATTACCGCCTCTTTATCATTTATACACATAACACGCTTTTCTTCCAATAGAAGAAATTTTTTAAAATCCTTCTCAATTTTTCTGAAGAAACTTTTGTATGTATTGTTTATTTCTTCAACAATTCCCTGAAGTATTTCTTTCTTTATTCCAATATCTTTGAATGTTATGATATCTATTAGAGAAGGGTAGTTCTTTATTCTTGCATAATGGCGATGAAGAAAAACAAAAAAATCCCCAGCAGTTCTTATGTAAGACCAAAGATTGTTATAAATTCTTAGTTTCTGTAGATACTGGGACCGAGAATTTGCAACAAAAGCGTACCTTTTCTTAAACTGGGTTATGTCTTTCGTTCTATTCTCAATAAATTTATTGTATGCATCTAAAGCAACATCATAAGGTGGTATATCTCGATTAAAATCTATTCCATAAACCCTGTCCCGCGTTATCGATGAGAGTATTAAGGTCCCTCCATATTTTCCCCAACATCTAACAGAGATTACATCAGAGTTATCGTCTCTACCAAGTACATCACCAAAGGCATGACCAGAATGTAGTGCAACAAATACAGGCCCGTATCCATCTTTGTATACAAGAAATCCTGGCTGAGTTTCAAATTCCATATTTACTTAATTGTACTTTGAAATTAAAACATTTTAGCAAAAATAGATTTATGGATAAATGTAAATGTGGTAAGAAAGCTGTAATATGTAAATCTTATGAAGGTAGATGTTACTGTAGAGATCACTTCCTTAGATATGTGGAAAGAAAAGTAAAGAAAACCGTTGGAAAAAATAATCTGGTTGAATATGGCGATAAAATAGCAGTTGGTGTTTCTGGTGGCAAAGACTCTATGCTAATGTTATACTTAATTCACAAAATTTTCAAAAATGTAAAAAAAGTTGAATATTTTGCAGTAACTATAGATGAAGGTATCGGCGGTCATAGAGAAAAATGGAATAAAAAAATAGATGAGTTCATAAGAAAGTTAGGAGTTGAATATCATAAGATAAGTTACAAAGAATTTTTTGGATTTACATTAGATGAATTAGATGAAAAGCTAAGAGAAATGAAAAGTAGTGAAAAAGTATGTACATGGTGCGGAATTCTCAAAAGATATGTACTAAATAAATTTTCTAGGGAATTAGGAGCAACTAAAGTAGCGATTGGACACACATTAGATGACGAGGCGGAATCTATTATGATGAACTTCGTAAGGGGAGACTTCAACAGATTCATAAAGTTGGGTGTATTTCCTGTCTTGAAAATGAACAAAAAATTCGTACCAAGAATAAAACCTCTAAGAGAAGTTATGACAGAAGATGTGATCCTATATGATAAAATTAGAAAAATTCCATATATACCTGGAAGATGCCCACATGCAAAAGATAACATTAGATTGAGTGTCCAAAACATTCTAAATGAATTGGAGGAAAAGTATCCCGGAACAAAATATCAGATTGTTAGATTTTATGACACAATCCAACCACTTATAGTTAAAAATATAAAGATCGAGAAAGAATTCAAATATTGTAAAATCTGTGGTGAACCGTCGAGCACTGAAATATGTCGAGTTTGTCAACTGCTTAAGAAAATTGAAAGGTATGATTCAAAATCTCATTCTTCTGCCGAATAATATTCTCTATAGTATAATCGCTAAACTTTAGCTTTCTAAGTTTTTTATCTGTAATATCTTGTATTGTGATGATACCATTCTCCATCATCTTTGAAAGAACTGATCTTTTTACCTTTAGAACTGTAACAGGATATACATCGCTTTTTTGAACCATTACCTCAATTCCATTGGTCTCTGGATAATGCCACCCAGTTAATTTCATTCCTTTTGCCATTGTATATCTTATTGCATGATCCGATACTTTAGAATTTGTGAATATCCAAGCATTTGTAAAGTTGTATTTATTTTTACTTTTTTTAAATCCGTCATCGATATCCTCCATTCTTGCATAAACCTGTAGAGCAACGTCTAAACCAGAAAATCTGTGAAAGTTTTTATGATGTTTGCATTCAACTAATATTAGTTCATCTCCTTTTTTGGCGACAACATCTACTTCATGGTCGACGCAAAGACCTTCTATAATAATATTGTGCTCAGTTTGATACCCAAACGCCCCTAAAAGTTTTGCTGTAAATAATTCAAATGCATGTGGCTCTATCAAAGAAAGTGATTCTCTTAGTTTGTAAATAGAAGATTTTGGCCGATGAAATGTTTCAAGTTCCTTGAGAATCATATGATAGATTTCTTTCGTAGTTATCCCATCGTAAACATTCCGAGATATTCTATCCACTATTTCTCTAGCATTTTTTCGGTCAACACCAACTCTCAGGCATGTCCTTAGAATTTTACTCTTCTTAAACGGCTCCCTCCTACCATCAAACTTTGTAACGTATATCATTTCACCACAAGCTTTTAGATGTCATTTCCCTTGGTTTCTCCAAACCCATAAGCTTTAGTAAGGTCGGTGCGACGTTTGAAAGGCCACCGCGCTTTAGTATAATATTTTTTTCGTAGTTAATAATTATAAATGGAACTGGATTAAATGTATGAGATGTTATTGGTTGGCCGGTCTTATAATCTATCATTTGTTCTGCATTTCCATGGTCGCCAACAATAGCAACAACCATATCATTCCTCAAAGCAGAATCGACGACAACTCCCAGACACTTATCAACTACTTTTATTGCTTTGATTGTAGCTTTAAGATTTCCTGTATGACCGACCATATCAGGGTTCGCATAGTTAACGAGAATAAAATCGTATTTATGCATGACTCTTAGAAGTTTTTTGGTTATTTTGTAAGCACTCATCTCTGGTTTTTTATCATATGTTGAAACTCTCGGTGACGGTATTAATACTCTATCTTCATCCCTGAACGGCTTTTCAGCACCACCGTTGAAAAAATAAGTTACATGAGCATACTTTTCAGTTTCAGCAATCCTTAGTTGTTTTAAACCAAGCCCTGAAATCCACTCACCAAATGTATTTTTTATCTCAAGTGGTTTGAACGCAACTTTTGCATTAAGACCTTTTTCATATTCTGTGAATGTTACAAACATCACCTTTGGTCTTTTAACTCTCCTAAATGCACCAAATCTTTTCTTGGTGAAGGCCTCCGTAAGTTGTCTCGCTCTATCACTTCTAAAGTTAACAAAGATAATAGAATCTCCGTCCTTTATCAACGAATTTGAATCTATCAATGTCGGTTTTACAAATTCGTCTGTTTCTCCTAGTTTGTATGCAAGGTGTAAAGCCTCGAATACGTTGGAAGCCTTACGGCCTTTTCCAATAGTCAAAAGATCATAAACTAGTTTGACTCTTTTCCATCTTGTATCTCTGTCCATAGCATAGTATCTTCCAGATATGGAAGCGATTTTTCCGATACCAATCTTCTTTATTTCCTTCTCTAGAATTTTTAGATATTTTTCAGCACTTTTAGGAGGTGTATCTCTTCCATCTAAAAATACATCAATAAAAACGTTTTTCAAATTGAATTTCTTAGCAAGTTTTAGAACTGCAAAAAAATGAGATATATGCGAATGAACTCCCGCATCAGATAGTAATCCGAGTATGTGAAGAGATGAATGCTTCTTTATAACATTTTTTATAGCAGATATCAGTGCCTTGTTTTTAAAAAAATTACCACTTTTTATTGATTTGTTTATTCTTGTTAAATCTTGAGGAACTATCCTACCAGCACCTAGATGAAGATGCCCAACTTCACTACCCCCAAGCATACCTCCTGGTAAGCCGACCGCAGTTCCAAATGCTTTCAGCTGAGTGTGTGGATTTCCTTTCCATAATCTATCAAAATTCTTTGGCTTCGCCAGGGCTATTGCATTTCCATCTACCTTCTTATTAATACCCCAACCATCTAAAACAATGAGAATCAGTGAATTCATGATTATTAGATTATTCGATCTAGTTTAAAGCTTTAAATACGTTTATAAATAACTATTTGTAGCGTGAAGTGATAGAAATGGTAGAGTTTGAGAGTTTGAAAGCTGAAGAAATAAAGTTTGGAAAGAACAACTTCTTTGAAGTTGCAAAGAAAATAGCAAAGACACCAAACGGTGAAAGTGAATTTATTTCTCTCTCTAAAGGTTTCTTCTTGCCTGATGGAGAGAAGCGATACAAAAGATCTATTGCAGTACCTATAAACGAAGATGTAGTAAATTTCATAGCAGAAAAGATAAAGGAAATGTTATAAGAAACATTACAAGCAAAAATAGAAAGTTTTATTCTTTTTCTTCTTCATCTGGTTTCTTTTCTCGTTTAATTGTTGTATTAGCTGGCATAGCTATAACTAGGTCATCAGTTAATCCTGCAATGTCGCCACCAATTGCCATACAGGTCTTTTTTATCCTTGAAATTGCCCTCTTTAGCTCTTCAAGGTCTTTCTCCTTAAGATCCTTTATCTTTATCAAGACTATATACCCCTCTCTCAGTCTTCTCTGAATCCTATCAGAATCCGCGTAGGTTTTGAGATCCTCTACAGCGATCATAATTTTTCCTTTGTTTTCCTCTGGCTCCTCCTCAAATTTTAGCTCAATATATTCATCCTCTTCTGGAGTCTCAGATTTTAATTTTTTCAAAAAGTCGAACGGCATTCAAAACACCTCTGATTATAATTAAACAGAAAAGCTTTAAAATCTATTTATGATTCGATCTCACTGCCTCAAGACGAGAGACTATGTTCCAGATCTTTGTTCTTGCAAAGACTGGAAGATTTGGATCGTTAGATATTTCATCCATTGTAGCTATAACCGTTCCTATTCTCGTTTCCAAATCCTTACTTTCGTCTTCTAAATATTTTATAGATTCTTCTATTTTCGCTCTTACGTTCCTAGGAGCCATGCCTTCCTGAAGAAGCTCGTTCATCATATTTATGATTTCCTCTAACATAACTCATCACTCTTTTATTTTTCTCTTCAAAAGCTTAAAAATTAATTTAAGGATCATAATATATGAAGTATGGGAATAAAGGAAGATGTTGCTTCACTAAAAATTCAGAGCGCAAACACAACTGCGATAAAAGTTCTTCGATACCTTAAAGTTGTTGCAAGAAGATATGGTTTTAGTTATAAATTCAGAGGAGAGGCATTGGAACTTGCGAGAATAAGAAAAACACCTGTTCTTCTTTATAACCTTGTTAAAATCATTCTCGAGGAAAAACGATTAGAAATTTTCGATGAACTTATAGAGAGAATTCAAAAAGATAATGAAAAAATTGCCAAGATAGGTTCGCAACTAATAAAAAATAACTATGTTGTCCACACACATTGTCATTCGACAACAGCTGTTGGAGTTTTGAAAGAGGCAGGTAAAAGCAAGAGATTCATGGTAATTGTGGATGAAACTAGACCGAAGTTACAAGGTCTAAAAACAGCGAGAGAACTATCTATGATTAAAAACATAAAGGTAGTTTTGATCACAGATGATGCTGCTGGTGTAATGTTGTCTCCATTCATTCCACCTAACGACGACATCGTCATTGTTGGTGCTGATGCGCTCAGACCAGAAGGGCTCGTGAACAAGATAGGAACATATCTGATAGCAGTTGCCGCACATGGACAGAAAATACCATTCTACGTTGCATCTTCAACATTGAAGTATGACCGGCGGAAAAAACTCGTTATTGAGGAAAGAGCAAAGTCAGAGGTTTACAAAGGACTGAAAGGGGTGATGATAAAAAACCCTGCATTCGATCTAACACCATGGAAGTATATAACAGGAGTAATAACGGAAGAAGGAATTAAAAAACCTCGAGACATAATAAAAGATATAAGGGTGAAAAGATGGGATATGTTGATCTAAAATATAAACCTACTAAAGATGACCTCATCACACTATTCAGGGTCGAACCTGCTAAAGGATATTCGATGAAAAAAGTTGCAGAGCATATAGCATCGGAAAGTTCTATAGGTACATGGACAGAAGTAAAGACGATGAAAAAACAGATAAGAAAGCTTGGTGCAAAAGTTTTCTCCATAAAAGGTAGATGGATAAAGGTCGCATATCCGTCGGAACTTTTTGAAGGTGGGAATATGCCTGAGATTCTCAGCTCTATTGCCGGAAATATTTTTGGTATGAAGGTTATTGAAAAACTACGCCTTCAAGATATTCAATGGCCAAACTCAATCATAAAGAGTTTTCGTGGTCCACAGTTTGGTATCCCAGGTGTTAGAAGAACTCTCAGAGTAAAGAAAAGACCATTGGTCGGAACTATCGTTAAACCAAAACTCGGTCTAAACGAGAAGGAACATGCAAAGGTTGCATACGATGCATGGCTGGGTGGTTGCGACCTCGTGAAGGATGATGAAAATCTTTCCAGTCAAAAATTCAATCGATTTGAGAAAAGAGTTGTTGAAACATTGAAGTTGAGAGATAAAGCAGAGAGGGAAACCGGTGAAAGAAAGGCCTATATGCCGAACATTACAGCAGAGACAAACGAGATGACAAAAAGAGCTAAGTTTGTAAAAAAGAATGGCGGAGAGTATGTGATGGTTGATATCTTAACGGTTGGTTGGTCTGCTCTTCAGACAATAAGAGAGATTACTGAAGATTTAGGTCTAATTATTCATGCTCATCGTGCTGGCCATGCAGCCTTTACAAGGGGAAATCATGGAATCTCTATGATAGTCGTTGCTGACATAGCAAGAATCATCGGTGTTGACCAACTTCATATTGGGACTGTGATAGGAAAGATGGAAGGAAAGAAAGAGGAAGTTTTGGAAATTGAAGAGGAAATCGAGCATGAATTCATAAAGGAGAGGGCTAGAAAGTTATCAGAAAAGTGGTACGGACTGAAGCCTGTGTTTGCGGTTTGTTCTGGTGGTCTTTATCCGGGTCTCGTTCCACGTCTGTTGAAACTCATGGGTAGAAATATAATCATTCAGGCTGGTGGTGGTATTCACGGCCATCCATTAGGAACTATTGCGGGTGCAATGGCGATGCGACAGGCAGTTGATGCATCGCTGAGAGGCATTGATCTCAGAGATTACGCAAACTCACATAAGGAATTGAAGCTTGCAATAGAGAAATGGGGAGTTCTGAAATGAAACTGAAAGTAAAATGTCTTGATTTGGAAGCTGGTGGTAAGACTATTGCTATTCTAAATAAAGATGATGCACTTGATTTAGGAGTACACCCATTGGATAGAATTGCAATAACAAAAGGTAAGAAAAAAATAACAGTTGTAGTAAATGATACAACTCAACTTGTTAAGAAAGGTGAAATAGTAGTCTACAACGAAGTTCGCCTTATTCTTGGATTGAAAAACAATGATATAGTAGAAGTTGAAAAAAGAGGGGAATTAAAATCAAAAATATCGATAAGAAGAAAAATTGATGGTCATAGATTGACGGAGGATGAGATAAGATCAATAGTTAAAGATCTTGTTGAAAGAGACCTTAATGATATCGAAGTTGCAGCATTCGTGACTTCTCTATACATTCACGGATTATCAGTGGATGAAATAGTTGCTCTAACAAAAGCGATGGTAGAGACCGGCAAGACACTAGAGTTAAAGAAAAAAATAATTGTCGATAAACATAGTCTAGGTGGTGTTCCTGGTGATAAAACAACTATCCTCCTTATTCCAACAATTGCAAGTCTGGGACTAACGATACCGAAAACCTCGTCTAGAGCTATAACCTCTCCTGCCGGAACAGCTGATAGATTTGAAAACATAGCACCTGTAAACCTAAGTATAAAGGAGATGAAGAAAGTTGTAGAAAAAACAAACGGTTGTATAGTTTGGGGAGGATCGTTAGAATTGGCGCCTGCAGATGATCTGTTCATACAAATTGAAAGACCGTTAAATTTGGATCCACTTTATATTCCTTCAATTCTTGCAAAGAAAAAATCGGTAGGGTCAAAATACTTAGTTATAGATCTGCCAACTGGACGTGGAGCAAAATTAAAAACCTTTGGGGAAGCCCATGATGTCGCATCAGAATTTATAGAAGTCTCGCGGAAACTTGGAATAAAAACTACGTGTTGCATAACATTCGGAGAGCAACCTATTGGTTATGCAATTGGACCAGCATTAGAAGCGAGAGAGGCTCTTAGTGCTATAATGACTGGTGAGCCGAAAGACCTAATAAACAAGGTGGTCGGGCTTGCAGGTTCGTTACTAAAACTTATTGGTAAAGGAGATGAAAAAACAGCTAGAAGAGTTATTCTATCACATAAGGCAGAGAAGAAGCTAAGGGAAATAATTGATGCACAAGGTGGAAATAGAAACATCAAACCAGAAGATATTCCAGTAGGTGATAAAAGGGTTGATATAATATCTAAGAATGATGGTATAGTAAGATGGGTACGAAATAATAAAATTAGAGAGATAGCAAAGATAGCAGGTGCTCCTAAAGATAAAGGCGCTGGAATATTACTCCATGTAAAAATTGGTGATAAGGTAAAGAAAGGTGATAGGTTGTTCACAATATTTAGCGAGAACTCAATAAAACTTAGAGAAGCGGAAAAATTTGCTAGAGAAAACAACCCAGTTATGGTTATAAAGGACCTAACAACTTATATGCTAATAAAGAGAATAGAAGATAGAGCACATGAAAAATCATTCTTAATTGATAGATAAAGATTAATAACTAACAAGATAATTTCTATTCATGAACATTAAACAAGGTGAAAAACTAGTCAAGATTGCTAGAGAAGTTATAGAAAATTTTGTTCATGGTAAAGAGGAAATAGACATAGAAGTTGAGGAATGGATGACGGAAAAACAAGGTGTTTTCACTACACTCAATACATATCCGGAAAATGAGTTAAGAGGATGCATCGGTCTACCCTATCCAGATCAACCACTTTATGTGGCACTAATAGAGTCTGCAAAAGGAGCCACAGAAGATCCTAGATTCCCCCCACTAGAAGAAGATGAGTTAGATAAAATAGTTGTAGAGGTGTCTGTACTTTCGAAACCTAAAAAAATAGAATTTGATTCACCAGAGGATCTATTAAAGAAAATAACACCAAAAAAGGATGGATTAATATTAAGATATGGACCATATAGTGGTTTGTTCCTCCCTCAAGTCTGGGATGAAATTAAAGAAAAAGAAAATTTTCTTGATAACTTATGTTTAAAAGCATCGCTCCCACCGGGTTATTGGCGAAAGACTGGAGTAGAAATATTCAAATTCAACGCACAGATATTTAAAGAAGCAGAACCAAGAGGAGAAGTGATTGAGGTGAAAGAATGAATATTCTTGATGAAGTAATCGAAATTTTAAGAACAGGTTATGTTTGTGATCATTGCCTTGGTAGAGAGTTTGCACAAATTCTAAGTGGATATAGTAATGCCGAAAGGGGGAAAATGTTAAGGGCTCTTGCTGCTATGTATGCTGATTCGATTCAATCGCTTGATGATATGGACCCTTCAAACTTCTCTGAATTTAAATTTAGAACAGATAAGCTCAACCAACAAAAGGCTGAGAAGAAAACGTGCTGGATTTGTAACGGATTTTTTGATAGAATAGATGAGTTCGTGAAAAAAATATTAAAGAAGATAAAAAAGTGTGAATTCAATTCGTTTTTGGTTGGATCAAAACTCAGTTCCGACCTCATTGAAAACGAGGAAAAATTATGGGATAAGATAGGTATTGAACATTGTGAGCCAATAAAGGCTGAAATAAATAGAGAAGTCGGAAAAAGGATAGAAAAGATCTTAGAAATAAAAGCTGATCTTAGAAAACCTGATCTCGTGATTCTCTTAGATTTGAAAAACGACGATATTGAAATTAAAATTAATCCATTATTTATCTATGGAGAATATCAAAAATTAGTCCGAGATATTCCACAAACAAAATGGCCATCTGGAAAATATAAAACCAGTGTCGAAGAGATTATAGCAAAGCCAGTAATGAAATTAACAAAAGGTACTGGTCATAAGTTGCATGGCCTTGGTAGAGAAGATATAGATGCGAGATGCCTTGGTTGGCGACCGTTTGTATTAGAAATTCTAGAGCCAAGAAAGAGATTCATAGATTTAAAGAGTATAGAATCTTCTATAAACAAAGGTACAAAAGTCAAAGTTAGAAACCTAAGATTTTCTAATATCGATGAAGTAAGGAAGATAAAAGAAATTCGATCCGATAAAACTTACAGAGTTGAAATTATTTGTGAGCGAGAAATAACAAAAAACGATATAAGAAAGATTCTTTCACTTAAGGGAAGAATTATAACACAGCGGACACCGAATAGAGTTTTACATAGAAGATCGGATCTTGTTAGAAAAAGGAAGCTTAAGGATATAAAGATCAAAATGATAAACAAAAAGAAACTCATTGCAACATTGACAACCGAGGCAGGGTTTTATGTTAAAGAGTTTATTCATGGCGATAACGGAAGGACAAAGCCATCCATATCATCAATATTGAATACGAATTGTGAACCAAAAAATTTGGATGTTGTAAAAATTCATTATAAAAACAAGAGATAGATATTCTATTTATGAAAGGATATGTATACACACTAGAGGTTATAATAGCTTCTCTACTTATTTCATCCGCACTCATCTACACATTCAAAACATCTATCCCAACTGTCGACTATTCAGTTGCATTAATAAAATCTAAATGTTACGACACATTGAAATATCTTGACGATAGAGGCTTGTTAAGGAAATATATCGATGAAGGTTACGAATCTGAGATAGAGTCTGAACTTTCATCAGTTTTACCAGTTAATCTACACATAGATGCCTTGATATGTGATGCTAATTGCGCACCAGACTACATACCAACAGATAGAAACGTCATCATAATAGACTACTATAGTTCTGGGTATAGAAGTTACAATTTTAAAAAATTGAGAATATTCATATGGGAGAGTTATTAAGTGGTATAATCTCTCTTCCAATAAGCTGATGTACATTGAAACCTATGTTATTGTTTTCTAAAACAATTAAATTTCCTTTAACAGAGATCACTTTTCCTTTTATAACTGTCCCCTCATCAAGATTTATGAATTTTGTTTTTATGTCTTTAATTCTATAATAGTGTCGAAGATCACAAATTGTAGGAGAAAAATTATACTTCTTCTTCAAAAGTTCTATCGCCTTTTTTATTATGTTTATACTCTCATCATCATTTCCATTCAAATGTCTATGCTTTTCATTTCCGTTAACTCTATCCACAATATTTAGATATTTTCTTATTTTCTGTTCCTCGATTCTAGCTAATGCTCCATCTGTTATTGTAAACAATCTAACACCAAAATCTGCTCCCTGTTCAACCAGCCTTTGTCTGATTCGGTGTTCTATGGAGATACCTACCTTAAGCATGCTTCCGAATACAGCTAAGTAAAGATAATAAGTTTCTTTCATACATTTTGGTCTTCTCTTAGGATTTCGACATATTCCAACGCATTGGACACATGGTAAATTTTCATCCAATCTCTTACATAACTCACATTGATATCCATGCCTAACTTCGTTATTTTCGGGACATGGGTGCCTCTTTCCATTTTTATAATAACCTATACAATACCTCTTACCAAGCTTGAAATGAAGGTATTGATCAAAAAGAGGTAGCTTTCTTCCATCGTCAAATACAATTATTGGTTCAAAATTTTTCCATTTGAAGGAAATGACCCTCATATTAAATAATTAGAAATCATGGTAAAAAGTCTTTCTTTTCGATTTTTTCTGGGAGATATACCTCTGAAATAAACTTAAATCCATGAGACGCTAAAGCCTGTAACTCTGCCTTGTAACCCTTCTTTAACATTAATTTTACCTCCCTTTGCCATAATGGATGTTGGAACCATTTATAATTCATCAACTCTTTTGCCCTTTTCATATCCTGCTCGGTTGCTTTAATTGTATGTTTCTTCAAATTGTAGTTTTCTATATCAGTCATCGTAAGACCAATGAACCTTGCCTCTGGTGTTGCAAGCATATCCGACGTATGCGCTAAGTTCATAGATCCTGCCTTTATAACAGAGTAGATATACCATCCATATGCATCACAGTCGCTGAAAACAAACACAGGAAGCCCAAATTCTTTATTTAACCTTCTGATTAATCTTCTAGTGCCTCGAGCTGCTTGACCGTGTGTACTGATAAGAATGCAGTTGTGCTTTTTCCAAAATTTATCTTCATTCAGCCGCTCGAATGCTGCATCTTTTTCAACTACTAAAACAAATTCAGCATACACGCTCTTAAATTCTATATCCTCCACGTTACTTGGAATATGCCAACCACCGCTACCAAGTTGATTCCATTTTATAGTATCGCCAGAATCAACTATTGTAACATTACCAACTACTCTACCGCTTGCATCTGCATTTACATGCAACTGCTCTCTAAGAACACCTAAAATAACTTCCAAATCTTCTAAAACAGCATCAGATTCTGTCTGCTCGTCGAATGTATTTTCATGACTATTCGGAAAGGTTCTTTTTACATTATAGAAAACTTCTCTTAAACTTGCGTGAATGTCTTCATCCAAAAGTTCTTTAGCCTTTGATGCAACAATCATAGTTTGTGTGAATTTTTTAGCATGGGCAACATTGAAAAAGTATCGTTTAGCGACCTTGCTTCCAAGCCTCAATAGTTTTGTTTTTTCATCATAGATAACATTAGATATAGATCTTACGGGCACTGTTATATATGGATTTTCCTTCTTCTCGATTTGTTTTATTATACTCTCTCCCAATTCCTCCAGAGCTTCCTTGGCATCACTTCTTCTTTCCATATTATTCACCTAACATATATTGCAGGTTTAAGTGGCAATGAAAGTTTTGCCTTTTCAATCTTTATCTTCTGATTTATATAAACTTTAAGACCTGTTTGTTCCTCTATAAATTTCTCCATTTCCTTCAGAACAGAAGATTCATCAATCTTAACAAAATCTTCCTTCCACAATCCTCTCTTTACAATAGTTTGAACTGTCTTAATACCTTCCTCGCCAAACTCCTTTCCATACACCTTCATGACGTTTTTGACATTCCCTTTCGCCCTTTTAACATCTGCAAGTGCAGACCATTTCCAATCTTCCGCAGTTATGATATAGGCCTCATTAGGTCTTCTTCCTACGAGTTTCATTATGTGCTTTATATCGTCGATTAGATTCCTAACATAATCCCATGCTGTTTCGGCTTCTTCATCTATTTTATTTTTGTCGATCAACGGCCATCTCTCCTTAAATATAGAATCTTTATTACCAAGTTTTCGCCATAACTCTTCAGCTATATGGGGAACTATTGGTGAAAGTATTATCAACCATTTTTCTACAATACTCCTCAACGTCATCTTATCATCGCTAACCGAAAGAAATTCTGCTATATCATTCATTAGATCATAGAACGATGTCTGTGAATATTTTCTTAGGTTGAAAGATTCAATAAACTTCTCTACACTCTGTAAATTTTTGTTAAACCTTGAAACGATCCACCTTGACGCCAAATCGTTCTTTGGTTTACCGTTTGCCTTAGCAATATCTTCAACTAAATCAATAAAACTCAACAGATGCTTTCGTAAATCCGCTGCCTCTTTCTCTCTCCAATCAATTTTAGAACCGAATTCTGCCTTTGAAACGATATAGAACCTAAAGAGATCAGCACCGTAACGCTCTCCGATTTCACACAACGGTATTACATTTCCTTTTGATTTACTTATCTTCGCTCCTTCGAGTATTACTGGTTCGATCAACGTGAAAGCTCTTGGCCAATATTTCTCAGAGAAGATTGCAACGTGATGGAATATCAGAAAGCTTAAATGGTTAGAAATATGCATGACTCCAGTATGCCTTTGATCCAGTGGGTACCAATATTCAAACTCTTCTCTCATTTCTTTTAGTATTCCATCCAGAATACCAGACTTTTTAGACACATCCTCTATTTTACCCTTTCTGAGAAATACATAATCAAAGACCTCTGGTGTCAACTTCGCTGCGTCAACCTTTCTAAGAATATGTGCTATTGTGTAGAACGCTGGATAGATTGTTGAGTCTGAGAGACTTTCAATAATCCATTCTCTGTTAAATGGGAACCTTGTACCAAGACCTCTCTTTCTTACACACGGCCGTTTGTCCAGCCAATCAAACGTTGCCTCGAACATTTGCCTGTACTTTTCAGGATATATTATCATCTTGTTCAAACATTTTCTTGCTATATTCTTCCAACCAGGTGAGTTATAGTCTATAAACCACTGTCCTTTAAGTTTTGCTACAATAATCTTTCCACCACAACGACATCTTGCCTTTCTCGAAGTTTCGTAGAGAATAATCGCCTTTCCTTCCTTCAACAATTCATCCTTCATCTTCTCCTTTGCTTCACTTGCCTTCATACCAGCATACTTACCACATGTAGAAAGCATAATACCTGAATGAAAACCTTCCTTGTAAACAAAATTTGTCAATTCCTCCAAACGCTCGTCTGTCTGACTTGTTATTTTGTTTTCCTCAACGACTTTTATTGCACTCAACTCACCTAGGGACGTTTTTATTATTGGTATTGGTTTTATCTTCTCTATCTCATCTACAAGGCTAAATTTTTCTAATGTCTCTTTATCACCCTTCAACTCTTTCAAGGCAACGTAGTCATATGGGGCATCTGATGGCACAGACGTCACAATTCCTGTACCAACATCAGGATCACAGAACTTTGCCGACAATATCGGTATTTCTCTTTCAATAACCGGTGCGACAACTTTTTTACCTATAAGATCTTTACCTAAGACCTTACCAATCTTTTCAATCTTATAACCCTGATATTCTAATTTCACAACACATTCAGAGGAAACGATCCAAATCTCATCATTAACTTTGATCTTGTCATATGTAACATCGGAATTAACCCATAAATTTGTCTGACCGAACATTGTTTCCGGCCTTAGCGTAGCGGCTAAGAGGTATTCGCCACTGTCTAGAAGACGAAACTTCAGGACAGTATAGTCTACAATATGAACTGGATTAGTATCACCATCTTTTATATCATCTTCACCAACGGCATTTTGACATGAAAGACAGTAAGTTATTGGATAATCTCCCTTAACCAAATAACCTTTTTCGTTGAGTTTATAGTATTGCCATTCCACAAAACGATTATAGATTGGCTCGCCAGTGTTGAACTCTCGGAACCAATCAATACCGAGACCTATCGATTTGAAGTCCTCTTTCATCTTTTCAGAGAAAAACTTGTATATGTTCATCGGCTCCTTGAATGACTCGACTATCTCATTGATTTTTTTCTCATCCTTTACATAAAGTGAGACATATCTTCTAAACAAGTTGATCGTCTTCTCGTCTCCATTTGATATCGATTTTGCTATTGCTAACACAGGCGTCCCTGTGATGTGAAAAGCCATCGGAAACAGGACGTTGTAACCTTTCAATAGTTTGTATTTTGCAAATACATCACCACAGACGTAGGAACGTCCATGACCGATGTGTAAAGGACCTGAGACGTAAGGATAGGGTACCGTAATAAAAAACTTCTTTCCCTTCCTTTCCCTTGGTGTAAATATCTTTTCATTTTCCCAATACTCCTGCCATTTTTTATCTATCTTAGCAAAGTCCATATTGATTGTTTTGGATGAGAATTTTAAATTTGTTTGATTAATATTTTACTTTTAAATCCAAGTCATATAGAAAGCAAAATCAATCCAATTATAATTCCAACGATCCCGATTTTCTGATTTATACCTAATCTTTCTTTCAAGAATATTCTTGCTAGTATGATTGTGATTAGTGGGAACGATGCTGCAACGGGTGAGACGATAGAAACATATCCAGAACTTACTCCAAGCCCAAATCCTAGAAATGCAGAGACATCACATACACCAATTAGGATAAGCCATGGAATTACTTTCCTTTCATTGAACGTAATTTTCTCTCTCTTTATACTAGAAAAACACAATAAGAAAAATATCATAAAAAGCCTTAGAAAGAATATAGGAATAAACCAATTGAACTTAGAAACCAAGAAGCCAATTATAACAAAATTAATACCCCACAAAGACATTGAAATTAGATCTTCTGGAACGCCAGGAAGAAGATTTTTTAGTTTTAGCCTTTTCAGATCTTTGTACTTAAAGGAAACTAAAATTATCCCAAGAATTGTTATAGCTATCGTAATAGCTTGGAAATTACCTAAAACCTCATTAAGAAAAATTACACTCAAAATCACTGTGATCACTACCCAAGATGCTTGAATCGGTGATAAAATAGAGACCTGACCTTTTTTCAAAGCTCTATAGAAAAGTAAATATGCAGATGACCCTAGCAGACCTATAAGAGCAAAAATAATAATATCTCCAATCGTGTAATTAAATTGAGGGGCAAAAACAAAATAAGCAGAGGTAAGTATGATGAAACCAACAATCTGTGTCCAGAAAAGTGTTCTAAAATCTCCAATTTTTTCTACAGTCTTTTTTGCGAAGAAATCTGCAAGACCCCAACCAAACATAGCAATTAAACCGAACAGTACACCCAGAGGAAATGACATAAATTTATTTTAATTTCTATTTTTTTTAAATCATTTTTATCTCTTCCCATCAAAAACCTTATCATGTCAATGCTCGTCGGTTTAGTAGGGAAAGCAAACGTAGGGAAATCAACATTCCTAAAGGCAGCTACGCTTGCGGATGTTAAAATAGCAAATTATCCATTCACGACAATAGACCCAAACATAGCTACTGGTTATGTTACATCTCAGTGTCCATGTAAGGAACTTGGTGTAAAATGTAATCCACAAAATTCACAATGTATCGATGGAAGAAGGTTAATACCGGTTCAACTCATTGATGTTGCTGGTCTCGTCCCTGGTGCGCATAAGGGACGTGGTCTAGGAAATAAATTCCTAGACGATCTAAGACAAGCTTCTGTTCTAATTCATGTACTGGATGTCTCCGGCACAACTGATGAGGAGGGTCGCCCTACAAAAGGATACGACCCTGTTAGAGATGTTGAATTTTTGGAAGTAGAAATCCGAGAGTGGTTTTTTGGAATTTTAAAACGTGCGTTGGAAAAGTTCGAAAGGAAAATCATGCATGGTAATGTAGATGTCAAACAGATTATTAGTGAACAGGTTGCCGGACTCGGGATTAACACTAAACAGGTGGAGAAAGTTTTTGAGGAACTTGGTGTTGAAAAACTCTCCATTGATGAACTTCATAACTTTTCTGACCTCCTTTTGAAAAAATCAAAACCGATACTCATTGCTGCCAATAAAATAGATGTTGAAGGTGCTGAAGATAATTTCAAAAGACTAAAAGAAACCTACAGTGACAAGGTTATTATTCCGACAAGTGCTGATGCTGAACTTGCCTTACGTATCGCGGCAAAAAATGGCTTCATTAAGTACTTCCCTGGTAACAACGACTTTGAAATATTAAAATCATTGGACAAAAAACAAGAAGAGGCGTTGGAAAAAATACGATCTTTATTGAAACGATTTGGTTCTACAGGAGTACAGCGTTGCCTTAATGAAGCCGTTTTCGATTTATTAGGTTATATTGTTGTTTATCCCGTAGAAAATGAAAATAAGTTCACAAACAAGAAAGGTCAAATTTTACCCGACGCGATACTAATGCCTCCAGACTCTACGCCACGAGACTTGGCTGCTGTTATTCATACAGATCTTGCCGATCGTTTCATCTGTGCGATTGATGCCCGGACAAAACGTCGACTACCGGCAGATTACAAATTAAAGAGTGGGGACGTAATTAAGATTGTAACGAGAGGATAGTCTGAAAGTTAAAAATTCTCAAGAATAATTTAAATCATGTATGTGATTGAAAAATTTCAACGAGAATGTGAAGAACTGGTAGAGAAGGTTATCGGTAGACGCGTGTCGTTGAAAAAACCGTCTGAAAAAATTGATGCTGATTTATGTTTACCTTGTTTCTCACTAGGCAAAGATCCAGAAAAAGTTGCAGAGAAACTAACAGAAAAAATAAAATCACTACTAAAGAAAAAAAGAAAAGCACTTGTTGGTGACGTTAGAGCTATTGGTAGTTATGTTAATTTCTATATCAATTTAGACCGATTTACTAACGAGACTATAAAAGAAGTCTTGAAAATGAAAGACAAATATGGAAGTGGAAAGAGAAAGAACGAAATAATACTCATTGACTACTCGTCGCCAAATATAGCAAAACCGATGAGTGTTGGTCATTTACGATCGACCATTATTGGTCAGGCTTTATATAACATTTTTTCATTTCTAGGATATCGTTGTATTGGTGATAATCATCTTGGTGATATTGGAACTCAGTTTGGAAAGTTGATCGCAGCATACAAGTTATGGGGTAATAGAGAGAGGATAAAAAAAGATCCGATAAGGGAACTATTGAATCTATATGTGAAATTTCACAAGGAAGTTGAAAGAAATAAGGACCTTGAAGATCTGGCAAAGGAATGGTCTAAAAAATTAGAAAGGAGTGATAAGGAGGCTGTAAGATTATGGAAATGGTTTATAAAATTAAGTAAAGGTGAATTTGAAAAAATATACAGAACACTTGGTGTTCGATTTGATCTACAACTTGGAGAAAGTTTCTATATAAAGATGGCAAAGGATGTTGTGGAGGAAGCGTTGGAGGAAAGCGTTGCAACCGTTTCCGACGGTGCTGTAATAATCCCTCTTGATAAATTTAACTTACCTCCTTTAGTTATCAGAAGAGCTGATGGCGCTACATTGTACGCAGCAAGGGATCTCGCTGCAATAAAACATCGGATGAAGGAATTCAATCCGAAAAAAATACTCTATGTGGTTGGTTCTGAGCAAAAACTATACTTTAGACAACTCTTTAAGGCAGCAGAGATGTTGGGCTATACCACAGAAGACCGTCTTATTCATGTAGATTTCGGCTTAGTGAGACTCGGAGAAGGAAAGATGTCGACGAGAAAAGGACGTGTTGTTTTTCTAGAGGATGTGATAAACAAAGCGATCTCATTAGCAGGGAAAATTATAGAGGAGAAAAATCCAAAATTAAAAAAGAAGAAAGAAGTAGCAAAGATTGTTGGTGTTGGTTCAATTATATTCAACGACTTAAAACAAGACAGGACGAAGAATATAAGATTTGATTGGAATAAAATGCTAAGCTTTGAAGGTGATGCATGTCCTTATATTCAGTACGTGTATGTTAGAGGGAAATCGATAATAGAAAAATATGGAAAACCTATAAAGTATAGAAGAATAAAAGTAGAGACGGAAGTGGAAACAAGACTTATGAGAAAACTTGCAGAGTTTCCTACAATTATTAAAGAGGCTGCACATCAATTCAAACCACATACCATAGCCCAATATCTACTTGATCTAACTACCATGTTCAATATATTCTACACTAAAGAAAGGATAATAGGAAGTGGCCGAGAAGATGAACTAATCCTACTTGTTTGGGCGACTATGAACGTAGTAAAAGTTGGTTTAAACTTGTTAGGTATCAAAGTGCCCGAACGAATGTGATTTCTTATTTAAATTTTTCTAGTTGTTCGAGAATTATGGAGTTAGATAAAATATTGGTCGGAGCTATATCAGGTATATTTATCATTTCTCTATTGAATCCTGTAGTTTCAACATTTGGATTTAACAAAATAACTTACATGATACTTCTCTATTCTATACCAATAACTGGTATGCTATCTGTAATGGCTGTAGATCTTTTTTCAAAAAGAAAAGTTGGGCAAAAGGTAGAAAAAGATGTTACCCGGCCCAATTTGAGCGGCAAATATGTGATAGTAAGAACTAGATTTGGGGCTGTCCATAAGGGTAGAGTTAGAGCTGTGAATGAACATATGTTATTACTTGATGATGTAATGCAGATTGATACTCCTGAATCGACAAAATTAGATCACTTGTTTATATCAAAAGATGAAATTAAAAGTATAGAAGTTAGCAGTTAGACGACCCCGGCGTCAAATGATCTAATATTTCCCATATATCAGATCCGTCTGGGCATCTTCCTATACTTCTGTTTTCTCCAGGATCATATGAATATGAAAATTCATCTATAAGTTTTCCATAGCTATCAAATAACCTTATAGTGTCACCATGATTATTCAAAGAAAATTTCTGATTTCCGTTTCTATAAAGGACAATAAAATCATTTGGTTGAATTACCATATTCTCTGTGTTATCATTCGTTATTTGTAGAATGTGTGAAGAATCGCTGTCTGTTAGATACCAACCAGAGAGATTTATTGGAGATGAAGTTGGATTGTATAGCTCGATCCACTCACCGTTTGGTTTTAGTGCATCATCATCTCCTATAGGGTTCGATAAGAACTCGTTTATCAAAACCTTATTTACACTACCTGTAAATTGAATCGAAATATTATTCATAATAGATACTGTTTTGTTGAGCTGTTGGAATGCAAGATTATACAATGATTTTAAATTCGTATAATTAAACCCGTACCATGATTCGTGTATTTCACCAAGTTCTCTAATAAGTCTCATCCAACCATTAGGAGTAACAAAATATGTAACAGACTTGTAAGGTGTCTTTGTTATATTGATCGAGAAATCGCTGGTCTTCAATTCCCAATATACAGTGGTAGAGTTTTTTATTATTGTTGTTATAGAGTCGGGTCTGATTAAATTCTCTTCCAATTGATTCGAGTTCATAGTAAGAACGAACTTACCATAAGGAGTTTTTATCTCCTTTCTTAATTCATCTGGTGATAATATTGTATTTTCGGTCTGTGGGATTTGATTAGTAAAATTATTTATCCCAACTATTTGGCCTGTAATACGTGGTGATGCATCAAAATTAGGGCTAATAAATGGGATTGAAAAAAGTCCAACTAGTACTGTAGTGAGGAGTGCTATAGTACTAGACTCCATGGATTAATTTTTATCCTTTCCTTAATATATAAATTAGAATCAAGGTGGTTATATGAGCAAAAAATTAAAGAAAATCGTTCCAGACACATCTGTTTTAATAAGTGGTATTATCTCTGATAAAGTGGAAAAGAGTGAGTTGAATAATGTTCATATACTTGTACCTGGGTTTGTTCTCGGAGAACTTCAAACTCAAGCATCTAAAGGTTTACCCATTGGTTTCAAGGGATTAGAAGAATTGGAGCGACTCCGAGCACTATCCAAGAAGAAAAATATTCGAGTAACTAAGAAAGGTAGATTACAAACATTAGAGGAAATTCGATTAGCAAAGTCCGGTCGAATAGATGCGTTGATTATAGATTTTGCTAAGAAAGAGGGAGCGACTCTTTATACTTCTGATATGGTTCAACATATGGTAGCTAAGGTGCAGGGAGTTGATGTAGTATACTTCAAACCATATGAAAAGAAAAGATCGTTGAGAATAGAGAAAATGATGACAAAGGACACTCTATCATTACACCTAAAGGAGGGTATAAAGCCGATGAGGAAGAGAGGGAGGCCTGGAAATTTCAAACTAGAAGTATTCAGGAAGAAAAAATTAACTGTTGAAGAAATGGAAGAAATGACAAGAGAGATTTTAGATGCGTGTAGATATGAGGATGGATTCATAGAGTTTAATGATAACTCCGCTATGGTTGTTCAGATAAGAGATTTGAGAATAACAATAGCGAGACCACCGTTCTCTGATGGTGTAGAAATAACAGTTGTAAGACCGGTGGCTAAACTCACATTAGATGATTACAAAGTAGATGAAAAATTGAAAGATCGAATAAAGGAAGGTAGTGGTATCATAATTGCAGGTCCGCCCGGCTCTGGTAAATCTACATTAGCAGCAAGTATAGCAGAATTTTATGAATCATTAGGAAGAATCGTTAAGACTATGGAGCAACCAAGAGATCTCCAAGTGAAGGATGAAATAACACAGTATACAAAGCTGAAGGGAAATTTTGAACAAACAGCCGAGCTCCTGTTACTTGTTAGACCTGACTACACTATATATGATGAAATGAGAACTAGTAGAGATTTTTCGATATTTAGAGACCTTCGATTAGCGGGAATTGGTATGGTTGGTGTTGTCCACGGAAACTCCCCTATAGATGCCGTTCAAAGATTTTTGGGTAGAGTTGAGCTCGGGCAGTTACCACATGTTGTGGACACGGTTATATTCATATATGGCGGTGAAATAAAGAAGGTCTACAAACTACAACTTGTAGTAAGGGTTCCGACAGGTATGACAGAGTCTGATCTAGCTAGACCTATAGTTGAAGTTAGAGATTTCTATACAGAAAAATTGGAGTATGAAATTTATACATACGGTGAAGAAAATGTTTTAGTACCTGTACAAGAAGAGAAGGAAGATATAATACACAAATTAGCAAAGCAAAAAATTCTGGAAGAAGTAAGAAAGTTTGATAAAAAACCAGAAATATTTATCCAACCAGATCGAGTAATAGTAAGGGTTGAGAATGATTCTATACCGTTCATCATAGGTAAGAAGGGTAGAAACATACAAGCATTAGAGAAAAAATTGGAAGTGAAAATAGAAATTCTCCCGAAGATTGCATCGACTGGCAAGAAAGTTAGTCTTTCTGTTTCAGATAAAGGAAAATATCTCATCTTTGAGTTTGATAAAAAATATGAAAACAAAGTGCTGAATTTCTATGTTGATGGTGAATTTATATTTTCCGCTGTTGTTGGTAAGAATGGTGTTGTTAAAGTTAGGAAAAACAGTGAACAGGGTAAAAGGCTTATGTCTGGTATGTTGAAGAACAACATAAAGGTGTTTGAATGAAATTAAACAAGAGATACAAAATTGTTCTTATTTCATTAATTATTGTTGTTGTTTTGATTGGCTCATATTTTGTCACAAAAAGTTTGTTCGTTAGAACCAAAGCCGAAGTCTCGTATGTAATAGATGGAGATACTATCGTCTTGAAAAATAAACAACGTGTTAGATTGATTGGAATGAATGCCCCAGAAATTGGTGATTTCTATGCTAATGACGCAAAAAAATATCTATGTGGTCTTGTGTGTAATAAGACCATTATATTAGAATCTGATAAAATAGATCGAGATCAGTACGGTAGACTCTTAAGATATGTGTGGATTGGTGACGAGCTGGTAAATGAAGAAATGTTAAGAGCTGGATTAGCGTTCACGGATTTTGATGAAGATAATAGAAAATATTGGGATCGAATGACAAAAGCAGAAGTTAATGCTATGAACGATAAAAAGGGGTTATGGAAGTCTAACTTTGGTTGCTTAACAATACACGAATTTAACTACAACGCTGAGGGTGATGATTGCAAAAACCCGAATGATGAATATATTATATTTAGAAATTTCTGTCTACATCCAATAAATCTTGGTGGATATTCGATTAGAGATAAGGATGGAAACCTCTATAGATTCCCAAACATTACTTTAGAAACCGATCAGTATATTACGCTTCACTCAGGTAGTGGTAATGATAATTCAACAGATATCTTCTGGAATTCTAATAAAAAATGTCCAGCCGTCTGGAATAATGACCATGATAGAATGTTCATCCGTGATAAAGATGGTTTGTTGGTCTTATTCTATGAATATTAATTATTTCTATTTTCACCGATTTTTTCTTCTTGATAATACCCATTATATAGTTGTGAAGGTTCTTTAGCGTCTATAAACACTAACTGAAACCATGGCTCGTTAACATGAATTTTGGCTTTTTTAACTGAAACAAAAACCGTTTGTGTTCCATAACCAGAATAACCACTATCCCATAATGCAGTTTCTGATTTTATTATTCCCAACCTATTAAATGTAGAGCGCGGTAAAAGCAAACCTATGGCGTTCTTTGGTATAGTCACCTTAGATGCTATTCTTACCTCATAAACACCTCTCTCTAAAATCCAGAAATCGTTTTCAGGTTTTATTACCTCTTTTCTTGGAGTTATAGATCTTATCTTTCCATTTATCTCTATTTCTGCATCTTCATTTATTTTCCACACTTCGGAAACGCCTATATCAACACCATTTGGATTTATTTTTACATCTCCATCTACATACTTCGTTACATCAATACCTCTCCATATCATAATATCACATGCCCCGGGCCGGATTCGAACCGACGACACCCAGCTGTCTCCTCATCCCGGTAATGCCGGTCAGCTCACCTCTGTTAGGAGGCTGGCGCTCTATTTGCCCCGATCGGTCCCTATGTATTTATGTTAGAGAGACCTCACCGTCCAGGCTGAGCTACCGGGGCTCAAATGTTATTTTTGTTAAAAGATTTAAATTAAAAATATGAAGTTATTTTAAGTGATTATGATGATGAAAAAAATTTTACTTATTTTGATCATACTCTCGATTTTTTCAATACCTGGATTTGCAACACAATTGTATGTTAATAAAACAGATGTGTCGTTTGGTAAGTATGTGAACACTGGTACAAATCTAACTATGTTAAATTTAACATTCAACTTAACTGGTGTAAATAATATTACGATATATCAAATTACAGTTGCGCTCAATACAACTTCTGGAAAAAATGCAAATGAAACAAACCTAACTGTTTGCGCTTATGAAACGGACTTGTCCAATTTACTTGGTTGTTCCGGTAACTGGACAAATAACCAGACAAATATATCATTCTCTACTAATATGACTGTGAATAATACGAATATCAGTAACATGTTAATTGTCGCTCATCTAAACACAACTGTTTATACTCCATTAAACTTTTCTCTTTACATTCCTGCCAACACAAGTATTGAGAGAAATGACACGAGTGTGCTGGTTAATGGGACATTTCCAATATCTTCTGAGTTCACAGAGGTTCATGATTTGCATGCAACCGCTTATGTATCACCACATTATGTTGATACGAATGTTGTGAATCAGACGATAAAGTTAATATTAAACTCAACTGGAAGGGATAATATAACGTTTGTTGAAATTAAAATTCCTTCGGTGTTACCTTCCGAAAAAGTAAATGGAACGATTATCGAAACTTCGGGTGATTTTAATACATTACATGAAAATGACTGTACTCCAACAGGTAACACATGTAATTACAATTCAACTACAAATATAATAAGAATTAACATAAGTGCAAGTGACACTATTCCTGACATAAAGGGCTTAACTCTCTATATTCTATCAAACACATCATCATCTCCATCAAATTCCACCTTCACTGTAAACATCTCCAACCAATATCTCAACACCACTGCAACTGAAGCATCTTCGGGTGCGCTCAACGTGACTACGAAACAACTCCTTCAAGTAACCAAGCAAGGTATAATGAAAAATTCTGCCGTTGTCAACGGTACAGATTACTGGTTATTCAACATAACATTTAATTTAACTGCACCTGTGAATGGAACGCTACAATTTAAGATGGATAATTGGACAATACCAAGCAATGAAAACATATCAATGCTCCTTGTAAACTCAAGTGAAGATTACTATGCATGGATTGGAACAAATCTAACAACACTGAGAGCACAGCAACCGGCAAACAGTACCAATGCAACAGATAGAACATATATTACAAATGATTATGGTGAAGCAACACACGGTCTTTCGATATCTAATTTAAGTTCATTTATCGTTTATGTAAAAATGATAATACCGACGAATGCCCCATGTTGCTACCCTAACTGGTATACACAATTTTGGGCATTGTTTAGAGTTTTACCATAAATGGTGTTTTAAATGAGATTATGGGTTGTATTCCTCTCTCTTTTAGTATTTTCGTTCTTGGTTCATGGAGAAGTTAATTCTACGTTCAACACGACCTGTGTTGGGTGTTTATATGGAGAAACGGTCTCGTCATCGACCACAACAATGACGACTACAACTACCACCACAACACTCCAACAGCAGTCTCAAAACCTTACAACAACTACGACTGTCACCACAACTACTACAATTTTGGAAGAAAATCAAACAAGCACAACGACGACAACCATTAAAACCGAGACTTATACATTTAATCAAAGTTATAGTGAGAAAAACATCAAAGATTCACTTTCTTCAGAGAGCCTGAAAAATAAAATAAAGGAAATATTCAAAGATGTAGACACAAATAAAATTCCTAAGTTATCGGAAGAAATCAAAAAAGACATAAACATCAAAAGAACAATAATTGTTTCTGGTAATAATACTATTGTTATACTCTCAATAGACTACCATGGAGATAAAACGCTTAAGAAATTCATGATATACGAAGATATACCAAAGAATATAGCAAAAGATGCATCAAAAGTTCATATAAGTACGAACCTCAATTATGTTGTTGTAAATTCTGACCCAAGCTTTTTGTTTTATATTGAAGAAACAAGTCAAACAATAAAATCAATAACATATAGGATAGATAAGCCTGTAAATAAGGACCTATTTAACGGTGTACAAACTGTTGTAATGGTCGGAGAAATAAAAGGTGCTAACTATAGTTGGTTAGTCTGGATTGTTGTGATAATAGTTGTAGCAGCTGTATTGTATATATTCAAAGATAAAATAATCAGCTACTATGAGAGAAAGATCTATGTAATGCGTGGATTAGGTAAGAAAGAACCTAAATATTTGGCTGATTTAAGAGATAAGATAAATGAATTCATAGAAAGGTTTAGGGGAAAGAAAAAGAGGAAGTTTGCGTTTAAACCTAAACGGTGATATAATGAACGAAAAATGGCTAAAGGCAATAATGATCTTGTTTAGTTTATATATTATTTGTGATGGAATAGGCTCAATTCTCATATACAACCACCAAACATTTATAGAACACGTTCCAAGAACAATAAGAACTATTATTGGACTGATGATTCTATTTCTAAACATAAGGAGATAGATTACTAAGTGGTAGATAACGCAATTGATTTAAAGTTCAGAGTTATAATTAAGACTATGCGCGTAAAACTTCAAGTTCTAGATGTTGATTATATTCAAAATGATAAACCAATAATAAGAATATTTGGAAAGACAGAAAGAAATGAGCCGATGGTTGCATTCTATCATGGATTTCTTCCATATTTTTATGTTGATGGTGATTTTGAAAAGATAAAAGACAGTCTCATAAACAAACCAGAGATACTTAATATAGAAGCTGTTGAAAAATTTCCTGCAATTGGTTATCATGAAACTCCTGAGAGGGTCTTAAAAATAACATTAAGGAGCCCGATGGAAGTAACAAAGATAAGAGATTTTCTAACTAAACAGCCATTTGTAAATAAGACGTATGAAGCGGATATTCTGTTCAAATATAGGTTCATGATCGATAATAAGATCCATGGCTTAGATTGGATAGAAGTAGAAGGTAAAAAAACATTTACACAGACGGTCAAATGTCCAGTGATAGAAATTGAAAAATTAAAAAGATTGGATAAAACAGAAAACAGTGAATTTAAATATTTGTCATTTGATATTGAGTGTCTCCCTACGGAAACGACACGACCACTAGACCCAAAAAAAGATCCAATAATAATGATTTCTCTTGCATTTCGTCCAGAATATAAAGGAAAGAAAAATTTGGTTTTGTTAACAAAAAGTGTGAATGAAAAAAATGTGATCTCCTTTATAGATGAGAAAGAAATGTTAGAGAAATTTTTAGAGATTATAGATGAGTATGATCCTGATATAATAACCGGTTACAACATTGAAGGTTTTGACCTTCCTTATGTCGCTGAAAGATTAAAATTCTACAAATTACCATCTACTCTAGGTAGAGCTAATGATAAGTTTATGAGTGTTAGAAAGCTGAATGTTGTGTACCAAGTCTCTGTACCCGGGAGAGTTATCGTAGACCCATATCAAATAATAAAGAATGATGTTTACCTCAAATTCAAGAGATATGATTTAAATACAGTTGCACAAGAGATGTTAGGCGATTATAAAATTGATATAAAATATAAGGACATGCCTAAGTATTGGAATGGTAATATTGAAAAATTAAAAAAGTTTGTCGAATACTCGAGAAAAGATGCTGTGCTGGCATTGAGAATTGTTGTTGAGAAGGGTTTGTTAGATAAATTTTTCGAGTTGGCAAAAATTTCAGGACTTCTACTACAAGATGTTTTCGGTGGTCAGTCTCATCGTGTAGAAACGAAGTTGCTACACGAGTTTAGAGAAAGGAATATGATAATGCCAACAAAACCAACACAAAAGGCGATAGAGCAAAGACTTAAGGAGAGGGAAGAAAAAGGATTAAAGGGCGCTACTGTTCTCGAACCCGTTAAAGGATTACACACAAAGGGCTGTGTCTTGGTATTGGATTTTGCATCTTTATACCCAAACTTAATAAGAACATATAACATCTCGCCTGATACTTTGATATTAAATGAGGGTGTTGGTAAAAAAACGATAACATCACCAACTGGAGCGAAGTTCATCCATTCTGATATTTATGTTGGTGTACTACCAAAGGTCCTTGCTACCTTACTTGAAACTAGAAAGAATGTAAAGAAAAAAATGAAGGAAGAAACTAACCCTGAATTAAAAAGAATTTTAGATGCGAAACAACTCGCTATCAAAATATTAGCTAATAGCTTCTATGGTTATGCAGGATTCCCTATGTCTCGTCTTTACCTTTTGGACGTTGCTAATTCTATAACTGGTTTTGGTAGGGAAAATTTACAGAAAACAAAAAAACTCATTGAAGAAAAATTCCCATATAAGGTTATATATGGAGATACTGATTCTGTATTCCTTGGGACAGATATTAAGGATTTAGATAAAGCTAAGAGAGTTGGCGAGGAAGTTTCAAAATATGTGACAGAGAATTTACCGGGTTATTTAGTCTTGGAATTCGAAAAAATATTTAGAACGTTCCTCATTCTAACTAAGAAAAGATATGCCGGTTGGAGTTTTGAACTCACAAAAGAAGGTTGGAAAGATAAAATAGAGATGAAAGGTATTGAAACTGTAAGACGTGATTGGTGTGATTTAGTCTCTGAAACTATGAATATTATACTTGAATTGGTTTTGAAAAAAGGTGATATAAAAGGTGCAACTGAGTATGTAAAAAATATAATAGAAAAGTTAAGGAATGGGGAAATTCCATTGGAGAAACTTACGATAGTAAAAAGTATTACCAAGTTTTTAGATGGTTATAAAGGAATGCTACCACATATAGAGCTTGCAAAAAAATTAGCTAGGAGGCATCCTGAAAACCCACCACAAATCGGAGACCGTATAAGCTTTGTTATAGTTGCAGGAAATGCCATGTTAAGTAAAAGAGCTGAGGATCCAGAATATGTAAAGGAAAATAATCTAAAAATAGATTCTGAATATTATATCAACTCTCAGTTATTACCAGCCATTGGACGTATTTTAAATGCAGTTGGTGTTTCTGAAGACGAATTACTTGGGAAGGGAAGACAAGTATCTATAACAGATATAATGAATGGAAATAAGAGGGAAAATAGAAAAATTGAAATAAACTACAAAAAATTTGATATTCTTGATGGATGGGAAGAATTTGTTTGTGAAAAATGTAAGCGAAGTTATAGAAGGCTTCCTTTAACAGGAAAATGTGAGTGTGGTGGTAATATCCTAATTTCATACCATGGATCATTATCTAACTCCTGTAAGAATACGATCAAAATATTTTAAGGATAAATGTTTTGAGAGTGAACTTCTAAATATGGATAGAAAATATATTGTAAGAAAATTTTTGGAAATGGGATATCTATTAACACCAGAGGCGTTGGAATTTTTAGAAAAAAACAAAAACATTGAAAAAATCTTAGAAACATTTCACTCTAAGAATTTTATAATCACAATAGATGAGTTAACAAGTTTTGAAGTACCAAAGATCGATCGAATAAAAATACTAAAAAATATACTTTCCTTTCCGGATAAATTAAAGAAAAATGATTTTTTGAAATTTTATTTAAGCAGATATGAGCAATATAAAAAGATCATAGAAGAAAGAATAAGTTTAAATTTCACTTCAATTTCATCACTAAAAAACGGGATGAAAGATGTTTCAATAATTTCAATGATACATGAGATAAAGGAATCTGATAGTTTTGTAAAATTGTTGGTCGATGACCCAACAGGGGAAATTATAGCTATTGTTGATAAAAAAATATATGATGAGTTAGTTAATGTAGATGATGTTCTTGTATTAACCGGAGATGTAAGGATGGAGAATGGAAAAGCTGTGTTAGAAGTAAAGAAGATTTTGTGGCCTGATGTGCCGTTACGCTCACCAATAAAGGGTTATGGAAGAATTTGTGTTATATCAGATTTACATTTAGATGAAGCACCGATATCATCTTTCATTAATTTTTTGAAGTGGTTTAATGAGCAGGATATAAAATATTTATTTGTACTTGGTGATCTTGGAGATATTAAGAAGTTTGAGGAATTAATTAACGAGCACTTAATAAGAGAAAAAATAATATTTACTATTCCCGGAGAAAGAGATGAAAAAAGATATCCTGGAATACCAATACATTTTGAGAACGAAAATATAGTATCATTAAGTAACCCTAGCCTTGTTGAATTAAACGGTGTTAAGATTCTTCTCATACATAAGTTTGATAGAAATATGATTAAGAAAAGGTGTTTAGGAAAACCTAATTATATTCTGGAAAAGGATTTTCTAGTCTTAGATGAAATACCTGACTTAATACTTTTTGGTCATACACATAACCAAGAAATTACAAACTATAAATCAATAACAATAGTCAATCCAGGTTCATTACTAACTGAGTTCGTTCCAACAATCATAGATTTAGAAACAAGAAACTATGAACAAAGAAGATTTTAATCAAATATTGGAGAGATTATTTTCTTAACATAATCAAGAATGTCTTGAGTAATATTAAGGGATATTTCTCTAGTTCTTCCATATCTTCCTTTTGAAATCACTTTGGCATTTATTATTCCCAACATATCTAATTCACCTATCAAATCACTTATCCTTCTCTGAGTTAGAACTCTTAGTCCAGACCTCTTACATAAGTCTTTATATCTATCAAACACATCACCAGTAAGGATTTTTTCAAACCCTTCCTCAGTGAGTTTCATCACACTATATAAAACAGCTTGTGATTGTCTTGGTAGAGATCTAACAGACTCTATAATATGGTCTAAATCTATTTTTTGGTCAGCTAAATCAACATCTTCTTCTGTTATTTTATCCTTTCCACTTCTTTCTGCTATTTCACCCGCAACCCTTAAAAGATCTAAGGCCCGCCTCGCGTCACCATGCTCTTGTGCCGCTAGAGCGGCACATTTGTTTATTATTCCTTTAGAAACAACACCTAGATAGAATGCCTCTTTAGCTCTATCTTCTAAAATATCCCTTAATTGAACTGCATTATATGGATGAAATATTATTTCTTCCTCACCTAAAGATGATTTAACACGAGCATCAAGTTCATTTGAAAAAACTAAATTATTAGTAATACCCACTAAAGAAACATTTGCCCTCTCCAATTCTGAATTGATTCGAGTAAAGTTATATAAAAATTCATCTCCAACTTTCTTGACAAGCGCGTCAATCTCATCCAAGACTATTATAACTACTTGTCGTTTCTTATCAATTTCATCAAAAAATTTTCTATAAAGTACATCAGTTGGAAGTCCTGTATCTGGAACAGAAACACCAATCTCATTCAACAATTGAGCTAACAATCTATATTCTGTATCAGCAACCTTTTTTAGTTTACAGTTAATATAGATTGTTTTTATATCGATTTTATTTTCCATAGCAATTAGATTCAAATCATTCAAAACTTGTTTAACACATATGGTTTTTCCCGTCCCAACACTTCCATAAATGAAAAGATTTGATGGTTGATAATACTTTAAGGCAGGTGCTAATATAGATGATATTTGAGTTATTTCCTTATCCCTATGAAATATTTTTTTTGGTATATAAGAATGGGTCAAAACTTTCTTATTCTTAAAGATTGATTTTTCTGAAAGATATTTTTTAAAAATCTCTTTAGTATCACCATTACTAAAAGAAATGAGAGTTTTTTGCTGCATAACCTTTATTTCTCATGAAGTATATTTAAGGTTTTCTCCATTTGAAAATAAGGTTAATATAGTATTCTTCTTATATGTGAAAACTCACCCTTTTATTTCATATGGAAGAATAGCTTATTTATATATTTTATTATTACATTGTTATATGAATATATGGTATATAAAAAATATAAAATGTTTGCAGACATATTAATCATATATTTTAAAAGAAATAGAGGGGTGAGTAACTTATATCAATTTCCTAAGCTTTAATATTAAGCTCTCTACATTAAGCTCATGGCTTACAGCAAGAGTTATCCCTTCAACTTCTGCTATCTTCTTTGCTAGTTCATCGACCTTATTTGTGCCATGAAGAATAACTAACGGTGGTTTCAATCCAGCAACCTTTATCGCAACCATAGGACTTCTTCCACTAGAAACTTTTGTAAATATCATTACTCTCTCTGTTGTAGTTCCATATAATTTTACTAATTCAGAAGGTGGGTAATTTACTATAGCTTTTAATGAATCAATGATTGTATATCCATAGATTTTCCTTGATTTATTTCCAATTATTAATTTAGAGTTAGTTACTTTAAGAATTTTTTCTATTGAGATCGGTTCAATAAACTCTCTTATATCTAATATTACATTCACAATAGATCCACTTTCTCTTAAAAATTGATTTATTATCTTACCACCACGTTGCATTTCTAACTCAATCATAGCATTGATAATTTTTTGAATCATTTTTATTCCAGGAGACTTTCTTCTCCCAGATTCATAATCACTTATCACAGAGGAAGAAATCCCTAAATAATCAGCCAAATCTTTCTGAGGTATTTTCATTAATTCTCTCCATTTTTTCAAGGCCTTACCTGGATTATTTGAGATAATAATTTCTCCACCAATCTTTTTAGTTAATGATTCAACCATGAAGCTGTTCTTCAAATCCCCACTCATAATATCACATAGATTATTGTCGTATTATAATTATTTATTTGACGAAAGTTTTTTATTTATTCTAATACTTTCTCAACCATTTGGGCAAATGCGGGTCTGGTTATGAACACACCAATTATAACCCCTATTGCTGTTGTTAGTGCAAAACCACGTAATAAACCAAAACCAATAGTCATTAAAGGAAGCATAGCAGCAAACGTTGTTCCAGCCGCACCAAATATAATAAAGAATGCTTGCTTAATCTTTCTTCTTAAAGATAATTCTTTTCCAGTTCTAATTTCATCAATAATCATGATTTGTTGATCTACACCAGTTCCAACCACAGATAGTATAGCTGCGAGTGCCGCTAAATCGATAGTCCAATTTATAATCACAGATGCTCCCAACAATATTATAATTTCTGATATCATGGTGGTTATGACAATTAATGATACTTTTAGATTCCTATATCTCGCATAAATTATTGATGAAACAACAATCAATGCCACCACCGCAACTAGATATATATTATTTAAGAAATTCGGACCCAATTTTGGTGATATCTGTTTCATCGATACGATTTTTAGTTTAGTTGGTAGTGCGCCAGATCGTAAGATAAGTTGGAGAAATCGTTTTTCACTTCGCGCTTCTTCTAGGGTCTTCGCACCACCATTTACAGTCGCTATAGTTATTGACCTTTGCCTTAAAGATGATCCTATAGAAAGATTGCTCATTGGTTTATTATCTAAATATAAAAATAGTTTTGAGCTAAGATAACTTTCTCCATTGCTATAAATAACATCTAAATTTCGAACAACATTATAAAATCTTTGTGCCGCTTCTGGTGTAACTTCAACATCAAATCTCCATTGATAACCATAGCTACTTGGTCTTATGTATGAATGTTCTGGGTCGTCATAAACCTTGATAATATCCTTTCTATTTCCAGCATTTTTATAAACAGTTGTTAGAAAGTCAATTTCACTCTTTGATATATTTGTTATTTGAATATCAATGTCTTTATATTGAAAACTATTGTTGAGGTTGTAGGTTTTATTTTCAATTTTTATAGTATCATTATTTATATAAATAACATCTAACCATTCGGTTTTATCTCCAATCTTTAATTTTCCACCACCATTACTAAGTCTAGTGATTATTGGTATTTTTCCCTCAAAAATTCCAGTTGTATTTATCAACTTTCTTAGTTCCTCTTCAGTACCTCCAGCTATTTGTATTTGTATAAATCTTTGATCTTGATATCTCACTATCTGAAAGCTCGCTTCTCTTAAACTAGACGTTCTCTGAACTAGAATCTCCTTCACATCGTTTAGAGTATCAAAGCTGACATTACCCTCTGGCTGAACTATTGCCCATAAACCACCTTGAATATCCAAACCAAAATGTATTTGTGGTTTTACTGGGTTTATTACAACGATAGATATGAATACGAAAAATATCCAAATCCAGATTTTCCAATTCTTCAACCAATTCATAACAATCAACTATATCTTCCCTTCCTCTTCAACCATATTTTCAATATTTCAGCATTTTGTATCCATGTGTTTGGTAGATCTATTAGTAGTCCTATAATTAATACCAATGCTATTTGCTCTAAAACAAAATTTTGTGAAAATAAAAATATTGAAAGTAGTGCTGAGAGTGATGTTGCATTCATGGTTAAACCAGTCTTCATAGCTGATTTTAACTTCTCTTCAAATGTTCCCTGGCGTTTCAACATTCTAGTTGTTAATAGAATATCCGTATCAATAGAATAACCTATTAACATAAGTAATGCTGCTAGTGTAGCGAGTGATAATCTAATTCCTAAAATATCCATAACAGCTATTGTAGAAATTATATCAGAAAACGCAGCTAAAATGACTGCTGTAGACGGTGCAACACTTCTAAACAAGAGAAACACAACTGATGCCATAAATACAAATGCTAGAAATATAGCTATTTTTGCCTGCCTCCAGAAAATATCACCTACAACAGGATCCACCTTCCCAATCGTTACAGTTTCCTTATCAAAACTTACAACACTCTCTAATGTATTTAATATTTTATTTTTTTCTTCGTCTGTTGTGCTTTGTGTCTGAATTATGATAGTGTTTTTACTATTAGAGCTTGCTATTCTTATGAATGTGTTTGGTAGAAGTTTTTCGAGTTGATTTATATCAACACTTTGATTTGTATCCACCATAATTGTCATACCTCCAGTGAGTTCCACATCTTTGTCGATGAATGATCCAAATTTCAAGTAATGATATGAAAGCATAGATATAGCAAATACAAGGATTAAAACTGGGATTAATATCAGTAAATTTCTACTCCTCATAAGAATTACTTTTTGAATTTTAAGTTTAAAAATAAGTTTATGAGTATTTACGACGTTGTAATTATTGGAGCTGGTGTTGCCGGTTCTAATGTAGGTTATTTATTAGGTGATGATTTTGAAGTTCTTACAATTGAAAGATCGAAGGAACTGAAACTAGATTCTGGAATAGTTTCTAATAAAATATTTGATCTTATTAGACTACCTGATAACCTGATAAAACTATCTATAAGTAAGATGGAGTTTCGTTCACCGTCTAATAAATCATTTTTCTTTAAATCAAGAAGACCGTTTGCCTATATATTAAAAAGGCTAAGGTTTGGAAAATGGTTAAGGAATAGATTGCAAAAGAGATCAAAAATAATTAATGGCGAATTCCTCTCACTAAGGCATAGATCTAATTATGTTGAAGTTAGGATAAGAGATCAAAAAATAAAGGCTAAGGTTTTGGTTGGTGCTGATGGTGCTCTTTCCTCTGTTAGAAATTCGTTAGGCATTCTACCACCTAGAATAGCTTTTGGTGTAATGATGCGCGGGCCCAAATCAAAACTAAAACATCCTGTGGTATGGTTTAATAAAAAATATTCGAATAATTTTTTTGCTTGGTTTTCTCCTCATAATGAGTACGGTTTAATGGACTTTGGCAAGATTCGTGAGAGAATATTAAACCTTTCAACTGATTTAAACCTTGCTCCAACCGATATCTATGTTAGACCAATTCCTATTGGTGTAACAAAAACATATTCTAAAAGAGTAATTTTGGTTGGTGATGCTGCAGGACAAGTTAAACCAATGACTGGGGGCGGAATTATTTTTTCTCTTTTGGGGAGTAAGATTGCTACTGATGTAGTAAGAGAGTTTCTAGGAACAGGGGATTTCACACTATTCCGAGAATATGAAAAGAGATGGAAGAGGGTACTTTATAATGAAATCAGAGTTCAACTTTTGTTAAGGAGTATGTACTCTACTATTTCAAATAAAAAGATAGATGCTTTATTCCAAGGTCTTAAGTTGTCTAATAAATACTTTAATAATTTTGAATATGATAGAATAATAACAATACTAAAAGAGATCTCTATAATTGATATATTGAAGCTCATGGTTAGATTAATATGACCGAGATTGAAATTGAAGTTAAATTTAAACCGATAAAAGATTTCTTGAAAAAATATTGGGTTCCATTACTTCTCCTTGTTGTATTCATTCTTTCGATGTACATTCGATTGTTCAACTTTCACTGGCCATATCTTCTAAATATAGACTCTTACTTCCAGTACAGAAGAATGGAATATATAATAAACGGTCATACCGAACTACTTACTTTAGAAAGAAACGGTCAGTTGATCAATTCCACTGATCTTAAATATGATCCATTGATGATCGCACCAAACGGAGCTAAACTTCAATTTACTGCCTATCAATACTTTGGTGCCTATACATATATGTTAATTCATTTACTCTTCCCAAACTTGCCGTTTTGGAGATTTTTGATTTACTTACCGGCTTTTTTAGCCAGTTTAATGGTAATACCCGCTTATTATCTCGGAAAGGTAATTTATGATAGAAAGGCTGGTATCATATTTGCATTTCTATCTGTTTTTAATCCAGCTATAATGTCTAGAACTCTTGGCGGTGACCCAGATAGTGATGCTTGGGTCCTGTTATGGCCGCTTATCGTCTTGGCCCTCTACTTTATTACTTATAAAACAATCGATGGTAATCTGAAAAATAAAAAATCAATAATTTTATCAATACTAACTGGTATAGCATTCACAATATTTGCATACAGTTGGGTGAGTTGGTATATATTCTACCTTATAATCGGGTTTGTTGTTTTAGTGTCTATTCTGAAGTATATCCTCAGAGAGAACAGGAAACAAATAATTCATATCTTACTATCAACATTCATTATCTTCCTAACATTCTTTATAATTTCTTATCCAATATCCGGTCTAGAAAAGATTAATGCTAATATTTTTGGACCTTTCAACTCACTGAAGTTAAAATCAGAGGCAGGTCAATTCCCTAACGTATATGTATCAGTCGCAGAGCTTATGTCTGGTGGTAATTTACATACAATTGCAACAAGAGTCGGTGTATTATTGTTTCTACTTGGAACACTTTCTATAGCACTTTTAGTGTATTTATTTTATAAGAAAAGAATGGAAGATCCGTTAGTGCTTCTCGGTATTTGGATCATCGCTCCATTGTATGCATCTTGGGTAGCTATAAGATTTACCATACTTTTGGCCCTGCCACTCTCACTAGGTGCATCGATTTTACTTTCTTGGTTATGGGCTAAGTCATATCATAAAGAAGATAAAAGTAATTTAAATTGGTTCTGGTTTGTTTTAGCACTTCTCTTAACAATCGGTCTTGCCTGGTCCTCTATATATTCTAGTTATTTAACGGCTAAGTATTCTGGTCCTGTTTTGACGGATAATTGGTGGAATGCTATGAACTGGATGAGAGATAATACACTAAATTGTTCAACAATCGCTACCTATTGGGATCCAGGGCACTTTATTACCGGAATAGCTAAACGACCATGTGTCTTTGATGGGGCAAGTCAGAATGCAAAAAGGACTGTTACTTATGATGGTAACTTAACAAAGGATGAAATAATAAAGAAAATCGGAATAGAAAATTTCATATCTAAAACATTTGTTAAGGATGATAAAGTTTATACAAACGTCACAATGGAAAGAATTCAAGATATAGCAACAGTGCTTCTAACGGATAATGAAACACAGGCAGTGACAATACTGAAGCGTTATGTCATACCTAGATGTAATAACAGCATGTATTTCATAGCAAGTTCTGATCTTATAGGTAAGTCACAATGGTGGTCGTATTTCTCTACATGGTCACCTAAGACGCACTCGGGGCACAAGTACTTCTATTATGTTCTCAGATTAGGTGATACTAGACGTCTTGGTAATAAAACGGTTTATGTATATCCAATAACAGAAACACAGGCAATTTTGGTGACCCTAGGAAATAATACAATAAATGTTTATATGCAGCAAAATCAAGAACTTTTCTCTGTAAGTGAATTTTCGTTTCTCACAAACAACGGCTTTAAGATAATGAAGAATGAAAATTCGACTATTCCTGGCTTGATTTGGATAGACCCAAGTCTAAGTCTTGTGATATATGTTCCTGAAGAACTTAAGAACTCCCTATTCACAAGAATGTATCTTTTCAACGGCCAAGGGTTAAAACACTTTAAATTCGTTAAGAATTTTGGTGGAGAGGTCAAGCTCTTTAAAGTAATTTTTGACTAATTTCTTCAAACTTTCTCAAATTTGGCTCATCGTTAACTGGTATCCACACCTCTGTGGGTATCAATACCTTAAAGGTTTTCCCCTTTCTTGCCAAGTCTTTTAGGATAGTTCTTTCTAATTTAACTTCCTTTGAGTAATCAAGTTTTAAGATATCCTCAAAAACATCTCTATGAACTGCCAAAATTCCAGTTGAGGTATCTTTTTTTATAAATGGCTTTTCTATAAAGTCTACAACTTCATTATTTTCGTCAATAACCTCACCGTACGGATATCTTGCACCAGGAACGCAAACTAGTACAATTTTATATCCATTACTGAAGGCAAAATTAACGGCTCTCACAAAATCAATAGGAAATTCATCATAACCTATTATTTGATCGTCTGGAAAGTGACTGACAAAACTATCTGATATTATACCATCTTCTATTGCTTTTTTGAGGGCACCTCCTGATCCAAGCTTCCTTTCCTCAACAGAGTATTTTATTTCTACATTGAATTTACTTCCATCACCATAGAATTCTTTTATCGATTTTCCTCTATGTGTGTTATCTATCAATAATAAGAATCTCTTAAAGCCATTCTTTCTCCATAGGTCGAATGTATATTGGGAAAGTGGTCTATCATTTATTTGAATCATATGTTTGGAATATTTATCATTCGTTATATGGAGAAGTCGGGACCCAGCGCCTCCCATCATGAAGACTACATCAAGTATTTTAGGTTCATAATTAGAAATATCTATTTTCTTTCTAGTGTACATCTTTTTTCCAATTTTATAGCATTCCTTTTCTAAGAGGTTTTCCGTGTTTTCAACTTCTAGTATCTCGTGCATATAAAACACTTAATATATTTTAATCTTATATTGTATTATGCGATTGATATTTTATTTGGTAATATCTTTTTTATTTCTTTCTACACTAGGATTTTCATCTCATATATCTTTTGTTATAAATGTAGCTGGTGGGTCGATCCATGAAAACAAAACTAAATTTAACATAGAAATTCTAAATATTGGTGACGAGCCAGCTTTTAAAATAGTCGTTGAACCACTTACTAATTTTAATCATACTCGAATTTTTAGTGATCATTTAGATCCTAAAAATTATCTTGAAGGGAGTATCTTTATAAACACAACCAGCGGTTTGAAACGTGGTTCTTATCTTATACCAATTCTTGTGAAATACAGCGATTCAAATGGTTATTCATTCTCCGTTATCACAGAGGGAGTAATGGTTAATGTATATAATATAAGGGGTAATGTCTGGGCATTCCCTCAATCTATTCATATAGAGGAAAAGGCCAGTAAGAAATTATCTATCAAAGTAATGAACGAGGATGATAAACCACATAATGTAACCATAAAAATATTTCATCCGTTAGAAATTGAAATAGATCCGAATATACTAAATATATCTTTAAGACCATCTGATAGCAAAGATGTGGATTTCAAGGTAACCAATTTAGGAGGTCTCTATGGTAGTACATATAATTATATTGTTTCTATTGAATATGAAGATGAACTAAGTCATTATCTAAGATACACAACAGGGAAGATAGTTGTCGGCTATAAAAATAGAGACATGTTTGTAATAGGTTTTGTTACTTTGATCATCATTCAGGTGTTTTTATTGGTTTATTTGAAAATTATTTATAGATCGAAATGGAGAAGGAGAAGATATCGATAGTTATACCGACTTTAAATGAAGAAAAAAATCTTAAGATAGTTCTACCACAGCTAGTAAAGTTCATGAATGATCGTGGTTTTAGGTATGAAATTATAATCGTAGATGGATATTCGGAAGATAAAACAGTAGATGTAACAAAAAAATTCGGTGCTGTAATATTATTTGATAATAAAGGTAAGGGATCTGCAATTAGAAAAGGGTTAAAATGGGCTAAAGGAGACATAATCGTAACTATGGATGCTGATTGCTCTCATTCTATTAATGAGATAGGACTTTTAATAGAAGGTATTAGAACAGGTTACGATATATGTATGGGTTCTCGTTTTATTCAAGGAGGCGGGACAAATGATATGCCTTTAATTCGAAAGATTGGTAATAAATTTTTCGTTTTTCTAGTTAATTTTTTCTGGGGTATGAGGTATTCAGATCTTTGTTATGGTTATAGATCTTTTAGGAGATCTGTAGTTAGACGTATCGACTTACGAAGAGACGGTTTTGGTATCGAAACAGAAATATCGATCCAAGCTGCTAAAAAACATCTAAAAGTATTGGAGGTACCTAGCTTTGAAAAAGCCCGAAAATATGGAAAAGGTAAGTTAAGGTCAATTAGGGATGGATTTAACATATTGAAAACTATTTTAATGGAACTATTTCGTGGTTAGTATGTATGAATTGGTATCTCTCTTATGGAACTCCTTTAAATCAAACTTTATTGATTTGAAATATCCATATAAGTTGACGATCGCGGTCACATATCATTGTAATGCAAGATGTAAGATGTGTGATATTTGGAAAAGAAAATCTAAAGGTGAGATGAGAAAGGATGAATGGGTGGAATTTTTCTCAAAAAACAGAATTCCATGGATAAATCTAACGGGGGGTGAACCATTTCTTCGTAATGACTTAATTGATATAGTTAAAAGCATGAAAGATATCTATCTTCTTAATACAACAACAAACGGTTTCCTAACGGAGAGAATAGTATCATACAGCCTTGAAATGAAAAGATTTGTTAAAAGATATATTATCACAGTAAGTATTGATGGTCCTGAGAAACTTCATAATTATTTAAGGGGTATCGATGTTTGGCAAAAAGCTGTGAATACATTTAAGTTATTGAGAGAAAATGGTGTAGAATCGTATATTGGTTATACGATAACACCATTTAATGTGGGCATGTTAAAAGAAACATACAAAAGTCTAAAAAGGATCATTCCTTGGTTGAAGTACCAAGATTTTCATCTCAATTTTTATCATGAGTCTGAAGTTTATTATGATAATAAAGGTTCTCTTAATATCAACGAAGATTTTTACAAGCTTCTCATACGAGATATAAAATTCATAAAATCCAAAAAGATAGGTATAACACCTGTTATGTTTTTAGAGCATATATATCTTTCATTAGTTAGGAAATATCTAAAAACCAGAAAGTCTCCACTGCCATGTAAGTCGCTTTCTTCATCTTGTTTTATCGATTCGTATGGAAATGTTTATCCATGTACGATATTTGGAATTAAGATTGGAAATTTGAGGGAGAGTGACTTTAATCTTAGAAAGATATTTTCTTCATCGAAAGCTAGAGTGATTAGACAAATGATAAAGAGCAATAAATGCCCTGGGTGTTGGACGCCATGCGAAGCTTATCAAACGATATTAGGAAATATTTTGAGAATTTTATAAAAAATAGGTTTACTTTGATTATACTACTAGCTATTTTAGTATTTGCCTTCTTACTCCGGATTCATTTTTTCGTTGGTATGGGATTTAATGATGACACATCTTACACAGAGTATGCCAACAGTTTAATGAAAAATAAATTAGATCCATTAATTCATGAAAAGACTACATGGGTTACTAGGGTAGGTGTTTATTTACCAATATATCTAACTTGGAAGTTATTTGGTGTCTCAGAATTTTCTACATCTCTTTACTTCTTACTATCCTCCATAGGAAGTATTGTTGTTTGTTATTTACTTGGGAAAAAATTATTTGATAGTAATGTTGGTTTGATCTCAGCATTCCTTCTCTCAATCTTCCCATTGAACATTATATATTCAACTCAAATTGGACCTGATATACCATTTCAATTTTTATCCACTCTCAGTGTTTTGGTGTTTATTTTGTTTGAGACAACATTAAGAAGAAAATATGCGATTTTTACAGGGTTTTTATTTGGAGTTTTATATCTAATAAAATCAACGGTTTTTTTGATATTTCCGATTCTCATTCTCTACAGCTTTATAACATATCTTTCCAATCCTAAAGGATTCTTTTCAAAAGAAAGGGTAGTGGGATATTCTTTTGTTTTATTATCTTTCTTCTTGGTTTTTTCACTTCAACTCGTTTATTTTCATAACCTTACTGGTAGGTGGTTCTTTTTAGAAGATACGAGAAGATATTCTTTGACACATGATATGAACTCGAACTCTGATGTTTTCTGGTATATAAGAGATATGTTCAACTTAAAATCTAAGTATTTCACATGGATACACGATTTACCTCTTTTTGGTTTTATATTTTATTTTGTCCTTTTGGCGTCTATTTACTTAGTTATAAAGAGGAATGTGAATGGAATTTTCCTTGTTTTATGGATATTATTTATTTTTTCATTTTTTGAGTTTGGCATACAGTTTATATGCACTAAAGTTTTCAGTTATTGTTTATACGCAAGGCATCCTAGATTTCTAACAATAATCTCTATACCATCGATAATACTCGTTGGTAAATTTCTATCAGGGCTTTATAAAAAACACAAGTTTATAGTTATCTTTCTTTTGATCTTCATTCTTACAACTAATATGTTTTATACGTACTATACTCATACATTTTTGCGAAGTGAAATGAATAGGTTTGAGAAGCTTGCTACATTTATTAAAGAGAATAAAATAACTGAAATATACGTTCCTGATAGTTGGTCAGTCTCAAAACTTAGATTTTTTATCGGTTATAACGATTCGATAAGGATTAAGTCATATTCATGTGATATTATAGAATGCTCTAAGAGATACTATAATTATAGTTTATTTCTGAATAGAACGTATGTTGTAGTTAATATAAGCCCATATGAGGTATCAAATCCGACATCCTACCCTCTTTTTAAATTTGAAATACCGAGTAAATGGAAATTAATCAGAGAGATTGGTTACAGTAGTTATGGAATCTTTAATGGTTTTTCAACTAAAATATTTTATACGAATTGAATACTACGGATGATTTTATGATATTGGGTATATGGGATGGGCATGATGCAGGCGCTGCAATAGTTGATAATAATGAGGTTAAAGTAGCCGTAAATGAGGAAAGATTTACTAGAAGAAAACTTGATGTCGGATTTCCAAAAGAATCTATTATTCAATCACTTAAATATCTAGGGATCAGACCTAGTGATATAGAGTATATAGCTATTTCAACTTCAGATTTTGCTAAAACTATGAGTAGGTTACTACCATTTCTAAAAGATCGGTACTATTTAATTAGAAGAAGAAAGGTTTATTCTAGATTTGTAGAGTTTCAAAAATTATGGAAGTATAGACTGACAAGGTATGGGCCGTCTTTTATTACAAGAAGTTTAACGGATCTTATAATTCGACACCAATTAAATTCTCTCGGTTTTAGAGATTATAAACTCTTTATAGTAGATCATCACGCTGCTCATGCAGCAACAGCAGCATTTTCATCTAATTTTAGTAAGGCAAGTGTTGTAACAATTGATGGTGTTGGTGATGGATTATCAGGTACCGTCAATATTTTTGAAGATGGTGAGTTGAGAAGAGTTGAATCATTACCTCCTGAGGGTTCATTAGGAATTTTCTTTGAGCATGTAACAAATTTGTTAGGCATGAGAGAACTTGAGGATGAGGGTAAGGTTATGGCATTATCAGATTTTGCATATCCAATCCCAGATAGTAAAAATCCGATGTTGAGTTTCTTCGATATCAAAGGAACTAAAATAAAAGGTAAATATTCATGGACTCAGCTTTATCATAAACTTAAAAAAATTTTGTGGTCGACGCCGAGAGAGCAATTTTCATGGATGGCACAAAGAACATTAGAAAAGATTTTATTACAATTTTTTGAAAATGTGGTTAAGGCGACTGGTTTTGATAAGGTAGCATGGGCTGGGGGTGTTGCATCTAACATAAAGGCAAATCAAAAAATTAGATTGTTGAAGAATGTTAAGGATTGGTTTGTGTTTCCACATATGGGTGATGGTGGATTGGCATTAGGGGCAGCTATGATGTTGAACTACGAGTTAAACGGGATTACTAAATATAAATTCAATGATGTTTATTTTGGTTTAGATTATGATAATGAAGAGATTGAGAATGAGCTTAGAAAGTCACGTATGGATTTTGAATATGATAAAAACATTGAAAGTGTAGCGTCAGATCTTATATTAGATAATGAGATTGTTTTTTGGTTTCAGGGGAGAATGGAATATGGTCCTAGAGCTCTTGGTAATAGGAGCATCTTAGCCCATCCTGGAAATGAAAAAGTTAAAGATACACTTAATTTAAAGATTAAGAAACGTGTTTGGTATCAGCCATTCTGCCCTTCAATATTAGATATAGACGCAAAGAAGGTGTTTTACGATTATGATAAGACGTCACGGTTTATGACTATGGGATACACAGTTAGGAAAGACTTTTCAGATAAATTAAAATCTGTCGTTCATGTTGATATGTCTTCAAGGCCTCAAATGGTTGTTGGTGACGAAAATATAAAATATACAAGACTCTTGAAAAAAATAAGGAGAAGATACGGGATAGGTATTGTTTTGAATACAAGCTTAAACATTCACGGTGCACCTATTGTTTGTTCACCGAGGGATGCTATCAACACCATGAAAAAGACAAAAAACAGATATATGATATTAGGTAATTATCTTGTAACGCTTTAGGTGATGTGTTTGGAAAAAATAAAAAAAGTGTTAGATTTCATCTCTATAAGTCTTATAGTTACAATATCAATATTTTTTATCTATATTTCATGGAATCCTCATATACTTGGTATAGGTAAATACGAGTTGATATATATATCTCCTTGGTTTTTAGCGATTAATTTCTTTTTAATCCTCGTGTTTATAATTTTTGGCTTCGGAACAATTCGTCGATATTTAAGAGGAGTGGATAAAAGATCTTTGTTAATTTTACTGGTAATTCTCATCATCGCTTTCTCATTGAGACAATTTCTTGTCCCTCACACGCATAGAGTATTTTTTGATGAAGATCTTTACTTAGGTGTTGGAAATTCACTAGCTACAGAATTTAGAAATATTTTATGCAACTACGGAACTCCGACACACTGTTTTGATGGAATCCTTAATAAAGATCCATCTGGTTTTCCGTTTTTGGTAAGTCTTATCTATAGAATAGTCGGTCCAGGAGAGCCGCAGATATTTTTCCTTTCAACTATTGTTGGTACTCTAACGGTATTTGTTGTCTTTCTTCTTGTGTACTTTATAACAAGAGATAAAAATATCTCATTAATTGCTAGTTTTCTGTTTGCTATAACCCCTATTCACCTTGTTTGGTCGGGCTCGACCGCTACTGAGATATTTTTCACGTTTTTTTCACTCTTATCTTTATCTATGATGGTTCTTTACTTGAAGAGTAGACGTTATATGATTTTGTTATTATCATTGGCATCGGCTGCCTATAGTGCCCAGATAAGGCCAGAAGGTATATTTTTCTTATTTATATTAGGTCTGTTTGTACTTTTGATGGAACGTAATTTGTTAAGATTGTTGCGCTCGAAAAAAAATTGGCTAAGTATTTTATTTTTGGTAGTTCTTTTAATGTCTCAAATTATGCAACTTTCGATTTTTAAAAATGAAGATTGGGGAGCTCCAGATGGCAAAAAATTTGGATTATTATATTTTGAGGAAAATTCTCTGCCGAATATAAGCTTTTGGTTCACAAATAAGTATCATCCATTGATCTTTACAATTCTTTCTATTGTTGGATTCATTTATTCAATTAGAAAAAATTTAAGACTCTCCTTATTCTTAGTTCTATGGTGGATTTCTTATTTTGTTCTATTCAGTTCGTTCTATGCTGGTAGTTTCTCTAGTGGTGGTATTGGGTCAAGATACATAGTAATGTATTTTACGCCCATGATAGTATTTGCTGCATTTGGTTTTAATGAGATAATGAATCTGAGAAGACGCTACAAGTTTATTACCATAATTTCTCTTCTGCTCATTATCGCTATATCATTCTTACCTATTTTACCCTTCATAACAATTCCAGACCAGCAGGCTCAATATGTTAGAGATATGCACGACTTTGTAATGGAACATGTACATGATATAAATTCATCTTGCTGGGTATTGACTCATAATCCAAGTATATTTTTAGTTCAAAGAATGAATTCCCTTCAGACATGGTATTCATCCAATAAATTCGTGATGGATAGAATTTATAATAAGACTAACTGTGTCTTGTGGTTAGAGGGTGCGTGGTGTTTATTTGAGCCACATAAATCAGGTGTTTGTAAGTATATACACGACAACTATAAACTAAAAGTTCTCTATAGATTGGTTAGAGAGGGGAATCCGAATCAAGTCTTCACAATATATCAAGTTTATAGAAAATAAAAACATGGAGAATAATTAATTATGAAGGTCGCAATAAAAATTGGAGGTTCTGTCTCTATTGATGAGTTCGGTCCTAAAGTGAAGTATTTTAAGAAGTTGATCCCGGTTCTGGATATTCTAAAGAAAAAGGTAGATAAATTAATTGTTGGAATTGGTGGAGGGAAATTTGTCAGAAATTACTATTCAGCAATTGGAAGTCTTCTATGTGATTATAGAAAAGAGCTATTAGCTATAGATCTCTTAAAGGCTAACGTCAGATTTTTGTCTTATTTGATTGGTGGAAAACCCGTTTTTTCTTTTGATAAAATACCAAGGTCGAAAATTCTATGTATTGGTGGTATAAAACCAGGAAGGAGTACGGATGCTAATACATCATATCTTGCGGCTAAATTTGGTGTAGATTATTTAATTTTTCTCACAGATGTTAATGGAATATATAACAGAAATCCAAAAAAATTCAGAAATGCTAAATTAATCAAATATCTCCATTTTAAGGATTTAGATGAAATCATACAGAAAAAAACCAGTCCAGGTAATTACGGTGTTATAGATCCTGTTGCTATAAAAATTATAAAACAGAATAAAATCCATACATTCGTTGTAAATGGCAATGATCCAAAAAGCATTTTAAGAGTACTTGATGGAGAAAAAATAGGAACAGAGATCTATGGATAAATCTTGATTGTTATTTTCTTTTCATTGTTATCAATATTTTCTGTAATGCTAATCAGTCCACCCGGTGCAGTTCCATATAGTGAGATGTTGGAGGTCACATAACACTTATAGTCTACATTGTTTATTTTTACATCAATTTCATTTCCATTTAGAAATATTCTATATTTTGCATCACCAATTTTGTTTGGTAACTTAATTATCATATATCCAAATTTTTCGTCTGAAAGAACAGAAACTCCATCTGGGTTTATATTGGAAATTCTTTCTATGGATTGTTTCAACAGTGAACATATCTCTCTCCCAGATATTTTACTTGAGAAATTAACCATATCACTCTTAATATTGTTGAATGTCATTGTGACGAAAAGTAAGATCACTAGCGAAAACGCAAGTAGAAAGCTGTGTGTTAGTAATTGTGAAGCGCCTTTCATAACTACACCTTATATATCGCAAGTGGTGATTCACCTGCATGCCATGATTGTCGTGGTCTTATTTTAACTTTGTATAACCGCTCTGAATTATCGTCTAAAATAATGGCCGTTCCTGGAATTTTTGGTAGCTCTTCTATATACTTCTCTATATCGAATAATACATAGGCCTGCATGGCTGCCTTCAAGGAATCTATATCGTTTTTTGATGTGATTCTATGCGAAATTATTAAGTCCGCTTGTGATATCACGTCCCTATGAATTTTTTCTACCTGTTGCGTTGCTAAAAATAGAGATATACCAGGTTGTCTACCTTCCTTTACAATTTTTAAAATAATTTCAGATGATGCCACTGTTTTATTAGAAGGGACAAAATTATGTGCCTCGTCTATAAATATCCATATCATTGGCTTTTCTCTGATTTCACCACCTTCTATCTTTGTTGTTTCCTCGATTCTTCTTGCCTCGGTCCTCTCCTCAAAAATTTTTCTACCTAAAATTGAGACAAGAAGTGTTCTTATGGCTTGTGACATGAGTGATACATCTAATATGTTAACAACACCACCTTCCAATAGTTCAGGCATTTTTCCCTCTCCAAATATCCCCCAATATTTCGCTCCTTCGAGTAGATTTAATAAAATCTCTCTGGTTTTTTCTTCAGCTTTCACTTTCTTAGCTTCATTTATCATATCATCTAGATTGAAATCATTTGGTAGATTGTCAAGAATCTTTCTGAGGAGAATCGATACTGGGTTATTTATTTCAAGCTCAAATAGAGAAATCCAATCCGTGTAGCTAAGTTGGCTTGGTCTAATCGAAAAAACTCCATCAAATGGTATACCAGCGTCACTGAATTTATCAGATACACCTACTGGGACGTACACTTTAACTGGAAATCCTTGAGGCACTAGTTTCCATTCTGAGAGCATTGGTGAATACTCTGCTGGAGTTTTCATAGACCAAAATATACCCTGAGTATCAATCACGAGTGCAGATAAACGAAATTTTACATCTTCTGGTAGTTTTAAGATTTCCTCTATAAATACACCCATTGTATAAGACTTTCCAGATCCTCTTTTTCCACAAACAAGGGTTACGTGAGGTCTTAATATATCAACCAAAACAGGGGATGTAAGGTTAAATTCCCCACCACTAACTACTAGATGCCTTCCAATATTTACTGTGTTCGAAGAACCAAATCTTTCTAAATCCTCTAAATTTCTTCCAATAACAATTTGTAACATTTCTATCTAATATCAATATTTATCTAATTATTATTTATTATCTAACTGTAAAAAACAGTAAAATGATACCAGATACCAACAACAATCCCCACATTTTTTTATCCCAAATTAAAATCTTTTCTCCATCCAATGGAGGAAATGGTATTAGGTTGAATATTCCTAAGAAGGCATTTAGGTATGCTGCAGAATATAATATTGGATGATTCCACAGCAGATTACTCAATATGAAAACAAAAGAAACAATAAAATTAGCTACTGGCCCGGCGGCTGCTATAATTCCAGACTCTTTTCTCGTCAATGTTTTTATCCGCCCCCATAGATCTATTCTTGGGTGTATTACAACAGCTCCTGGTGCAGCGAAGAGAAATCCAAATAATGATGTAAGTAATGATATTAACAAGCCTGTTTTCCACATTCTATATTCCGCATAACAACCAAACCTTCTCGCAGTAAACCTATGTGCTAGTTCGTGTAGAATAAATCCAATTGATACAGCTATTGTGGAATATAAGAATCCTATCAGGAGGGATGCTGGATGTAATAAGGAAGATATTCCACCATTTGAAGCTATGGCAAATGCTATTGCTATTATAAGTGCAGAGATTGTAAGCTCTCTTATTTCTTCAGGCTCCATATTTCATCTCCTCAAACCCGATAAAATATCTAATTTTTTATTTAAATAAAGAAACGATATGTACCCAAGAATCATTCCATAACCAAGTGTTAATGCTCTACCAACAAAAACTATTGCAGCTGCAATAGTTTTAGCTGTTCCTATTAGTGAAAATATAATAATAAAAGATGCCTCGGTTCCTCCTAAACCACCTGGTAACATGCTAGAAATTCCTATAACAATTGAAATTGAAAGTAGTGCTGGAAATATTATAACATATTCAGCTCCTACCGGAGATAAAGAGCTAAATAAAACAAAGTATACCAAACCATCTAAGAACCATGTAATTACGGTTAGGATAAACGAAATGATTATTTTTTCTTTTTTTATTTTTGAATTATAAAAAGCATCCACAAACTCTTCGTTTATGTATTTTCTTATCCATTTTATTTTTGAGAATTTTCTTCCTATTTTTTCAGACCTTGCTACCAGGATTAGTAATGTTATCACTATTATAGATATGAAGATACCAACAATACTGAATTTCAAGAGCTTTGAAAATAAAACAATCCCGATTAATGTGAAAATAAGAAGAACGATCAAGTCGAGCGTTCTTTCCCATATAATAGATTGTAAGCTCTCAGACACGTTTATTCCTTTCAAAGATTTTAGAATGAATGCCTTTATTGGTTCGCCTACCTTTCCTGGGGTCAGATTACTTATCATCATACCAGCTAGTTGAATAGGGATCAATTCCTTAATCGAGATATTGTCTATAAGAACCCACCATTTAAGAACTCTAAATAGTGTTGCTATATTTGCTAATAGAAAGGCTATAAAAATAGCTTCTGTATGAATTTTTTTTATTTCTATGATAAGTTTTGATGGATTCACGTAAAGAATGAGCTCTATGAGTATCAATAAGCTGATTAAACTAAGTATAAGTTTTCCTATATTTTCTCTTTTCATAGTTTATAATTAAGGTTATAATAATTAATTTATGAATCCAACGATCTCTACGATGTTCATAGTTCTGTTTACTATTACAGCAATAGGTCTTATTATGATGACAGCTAACGAACTCCTTTCTAATTCTAGAATTGTACAATCTATAAATGAAATTAAAGAATCTATGAAGTTATTAGATTCTAACATTCAGGAAACCTATTATGAAGGGAACGGTAGTGTAAGGAAAATTAATATTAATTTCCACGATGCATATTATACAGTTCATTCTAATGACGATACTATAGAGGCTAAGGTTTCAGGTCCAACCGTTCTAGAATATTTTTCTAGAAGAATAGAGGGAAATCTTATTACAATAAGTGGTGGTGATGTTGATTGTTATAGGGACGGTAATTATTTGATAATGAAAAATAGTTTTCTCAAACTCAATTTTACATCGTTCGGATCAGTATCAGATCAGACATTAGTTGATACATCAAAAATTCTAAACTCTATTGAGTTTGAAGGAGAGGCTATTGATTTTGTAAATACTAGTATAATGATTAATGATGATGGATCTACAAGTGTTGGAAATGGGTATGTTGACCTTCTTGAAACCGGTAATTCACGACCATTTTGCACCGTAGAAGCATTTGTTAATTCATCAACACCTTATAGAGTGAAATATACATTATTCTCTGGCACTGATTTTATTTTCATAAATATAATATCTGATGGACTGAATGTTTCAGAGAGATTTGATTTTAAAAACAAGACAGGCTTTTCTGTTAAGGGTAGTTCAAAATATCTTTCCTATGTCAGTTCATCGAAAGTTTTTTCTATTTTGCTCGACGGCTCGAACCTACTCTCGCTTGATAATTCAACATATATATCGAATGGTTATTTAATAAACTCGTTCTTATTAAAGCAGGATATAGAAGGCAATGGTTTATTATTAATATTTACTAATTCTTCCTACACAGAATTTGAAAATAAAGTAAAATGTATGCGATATGATAAAATACCACAAACAAGATTTGGTAAAATCTTCTTCAGCGTACCCAATGAGGCTAACTTCTATATTGTTTTGTTATACGATAACATAGATTTAGAAAATAGCTTAAGGTGGAAGGGGGGAAGCCATGATATAATCATAATGAACGATGATGAGAGAATAAAATTAAAGATTAGCTAGGTGAGATTATATTTATTTCATCGTAGCTTGATGGGCAATTTGCTGGGGTTATTCTTATCTTTTTTGGATAGTTATGAGAGAACGTAAAATTAAAGGTATGAACATCACCGGGTTTTAACGTGAGATTTGCTAATGTTGTGCTATCTTGTTGGCAATATGACTTGGTTGTGTCTATTGGTTCGTTATATGATGGATTATCATAGAATAGGTAACCTCTAAAGTCTTTCAATGATGTACTACTAGGATTTTCAATTGTAAAGTATCCTACATTATCAATTATTTTTGCATTCGATAGAATTATTTGTGCACCAAAGCACATTGCCTCTGATTGATTCTGTGCGGTTCTTATTTGGGTCTTTACAAAAGAAGACGCCCACGATGCCATTATACCAGCTATAGTCATAGTTACCGCTATTAATAATACAGCCGCAATTAATGGTGATATACCCTTCATATTCATAAATATCATTTTTTGAGTTTTATTTAAATCTTTAGAATTAACCTCTTTAAGTCATTTGGACCTTTCACTTCAGTTTTTAGATAATTAATATCAATAATCGGTATTTCTACATTAATTTTAGTCTCTTTATTTTTTGTAATTATGAATGCAGGCTCTTCAACAAAATCTGAAAATGTTTTTAGCATATGAATTTTGTTTTCTTCTATATCAACTTCAGCAAAAGCTACAAAATTCTTTTTTATGATTATATCGAATGGAGCCTTCTCTATTCTTGAAGCCCAAAATCCGATTCTTTCAAACAACCTCGCTATTTTATCGTTTCTTTTTGGTAAGCTTTCTTCGGATTTTCTTTTAATCTCTACTTTTTGTATATTCTCACTAAGCACTTTTTCTAGTTTTTCTATTAATTCTGTAGATGCTCTGAACTCTCTTCTTTCATGATCATATATGTTTTTCTTTGTTGTACCCACAAGCTTCGCGAGTTTTATCCTTGTTAGCCCCTTTCTTTTTCTAGCATTTTTTAGTTTAATTGGATCTATAACTCCATATAATCCTCCTCTATCTCTCTGAATTCTTGGATATTTGTAGTTTAGTATCATTTCAAATGTTTTTGGAGTCATCGTTGGAACATCAAAACGTTCATACATGATTTCATCCTTTAAAAATTCGAATCTTGTTCTATAACCAATCAAAAAGGCTTTCGCGTCGAGTACACTAGACATTATTTTCATTCCAATTGCTTGGTTCTTCTGAAACGAGTCGATATTATAAAGAATTTTTATAAACAAAAGATCTTTTTTACCCTTGGCACTTATATCAATACATAACTTATCGTAGACACATGTCTCAAATCCATAATCATCTAGCATATTTTTTATAAATTCAACTAGACATTCTCTATTGAACATAATTATTTTAAAGCTTGCCTAAAAATTATAAATGTATCTGGGCCAGTAGCTTAGCCTGGTTAGAGCGCCAGTCTTATAAACTGGAGGTCGGTGGTTCAAATCCGCCCTGGCCCATTTAGTATTCTTCTTTTGAAACCTTATCGATTATCCAAGAAATTAAAATTCCTAATATAAAACCAATTATTGTTCCAGCTATCAATACTCCCCATTCGTACCAACCCAACGGCACGACTTCGAAGTACTTGTTCAACGGGGTGTATATGATAATAAGTTGAAGCATTAGAGATATTATTAAGGATATAACCAAAATTTTATTCGCAAGCCAATCCTTTAAAGAAGATAATTTTTCGTTATATCTTATTACTCCTATTCTTACAAACTCATACATTATAAATCCTGTGAACAAGACAGTTCTAGCCTTTTCTATACCAAGAGGAAGGGCTGCTAAAAATGTGGCTATTATTACTAATGATTTCTTTATCCCTATTCCTCCTATAAGCATTGCAAGTTTTTTGTTAATTATTCCTTCATTTCTCTTTCTCGGTCTTCTTTTCATTATATCCGGTCTTGATGGATCAAAAGATAGTGCAAGTGCTGGAAGACCATCAGTTATAAGATTTATCCACAGTAATTGCACAGGGAAGAGTGAAATAAATGGTAAGAATATCGTCGCGAGTAGAACTGTTACAACTTCTGCTACATTACAGGTTAGAAGATAATCTACGAACTTTCTTATGTTATCAAAGATTCTCCTTCCTTCTTTGATAGCATTTCTTATTGTATCGAAGTGATCATCTAAGAGAATTATATCACTAGCTTCCTTAGCCACCTCAGTACCTCTTATTCCCATTGAAATGCCTACATCAGCCTTCTTTAGAGCGAGTGAATCGTTAACACCATCACCAGTCATGGCAACAACATGATCATTTCGTTGTAAAACTTCCAATATTCTTAACTTATGGAACGGATCTATTCTTGCAAATATATTTACACCATTTTCTAAAGCCTTCAGAATCTCATAATCACTCATCTTTTTTAACTTGTTTCCTGTTATAACATCAGTTGTGTCTATTGAGACCTCATTTGCAATAGCTCTTGCTGTTTCAGGGTTATCACCTGTTAGCATAATAACTCTAATTCCTGCGCTTTTACACTCTTCGACAGCTTCTCTAGCCATTGGTCTGGGTGGATCCTCTAGGATTACAAGCCCGATAAATATTAGATTTTTCTCTAATGGTTTTTTGTATTCCTTGTAGGCTAGAGCGAGAATTCTATAGCCTTTGGACGCTAGCTCTTTGTTTTTTCTTAATATTTTCTCTCTTGTATTTAGATCCATTCTTTTTATCTTATCATTTTCCAGATATCTTGAACATTTCTTTATGATGACTTCAGGAGCTCCTTTTGAGAAAACGAATTTTTTATCGTTTATATCATAAGCTACGGTCATCATCTTTCTTTCAGAGCTAAATGAAATTTCATCTATTCTCTTTCCTGGATATTCCTTTGCATGCTTTCTTAGAGCTATATCAGTCTCATCTCCAACCCATTCTTTTTTACCATCTTTTAGAATGAGTTTAGCATCGTTACAATAATAACAACATTTATCCGATAATTCTTTTGTTTTCTCCCCACCTTTTAAGAAAACGAGGTCTTTAACACCCATATTTCCCTCTGTTAGTGTTCCAGTCTTATCTGTACAAATTACATCCACAGATCCTATAGATTCTGATATAGCTAGTCTACGAACAAGTGCATTTTTCTTAACCATACCTTTTGCTCCTAATGATAGTGTAGTTGTAATTACAGCAGGCAAGTCCTCCGGAATCGCAGCAACTGCAAGCGAAACAGCGATTAGTATACTTTCTGTGAGACCAAATTTACCAACAGATATTGAAAATGTAATTAGAATTATCAATGAAGTTAGAATTACAACCTTTGTGGTAAATTTACTCATCTGCTCTTGGAATGGCGTTTTCCCTTCTTCTATCGACTCCATATGAGATGCGATCTTTCCTATCTTTGTATTCATTCCTGTAGCTATAACTTCAGCCTTAGCGTTTCCTGTAAATATCCTACACCCAGAGAAGATTTTATCATTAACAGATTTCTTTACAGCGCGTGATTCTCCAGTTATGATCGATTCGTCTACTTCTAATTTCCCATCTATTATTTTTGAGTCCGCTGGAACAATATCTCCACCTTCTAATACAACTACATCACCAGGTACTATCTCTGAGGCATCTACCTCAATTTCTTTTCCATCTCTTACCACTCTAGCTTTCGGGCTTGTCATCCTTCTAAGTGCTTCAACAGCTTTTTCAGCTTTGTAATCTTGGATAAAACCTGCGACACCTGAAATAAAAACAATAATTAGGATGAGAATACCATCGAAGTAATTTTCCCCTTTGAAATGACTTATTGAGAATGATAAGATGGATGCTACTATAAGTAAAATTATTATCGGTGATGTAAATTGTGATGTGAAAATCTTTATTGGTGATATTTTCTTCTTCCGTTCTATAATGTTTTTTCCATATATTTTCAATCTTTTGTTGGATTCTTCAGTCGTGAGTCCAATCATCTTCTCACTTTCCATATAGAAATCAATTTAGCAAACGTTATCGGAACGAAAAACGTGAACAAGGCCGTTGATGCAACTATGACTGAGTATAAAGGTAGAGAAACAATACCGTTGTCCAAAAGTATCTTTATTATTACTATACTTGTACTGAATCTAGATGTTAAGCCAACACCTAATATAAATGATTTCTTAAATCCTAAAGATTTAGTACCGACTATAACACTTGCCAAAATTTTAGAGATTGCAGAAACGGCAAAGAAGATAAGAACTACCAGTGGAAATGAGGAGAGGTATTGAGCATTTATAGAAACACCGACCCATAAGAAAAATATCGGAGCAAACAATCCATAACATACAGATCTGATATCATTTTCTATAAGTTTTAACCTCTTCTTTGGGAGAAACGTCTTTAGACTTACACCAGCGAGTAATGCACCAAGTGCGGCGGATTCAGCATAGTGTCCTATACCGATAAAGATGAAGAGAACAAACATCGCAAAAAGAAAGAGTGTTTCTATGCGTTTGAACTTAAACTTTTCACCTTCTTTTTTAAACTTAGTAAACCCAAATGCTAAGACAAACATGAAGAAAAGTGATACCATTACAGTTAGGGTATGTACAGTCTCATGGACTTGGGAACCAATTACTAAAGAGACTAAAATTAATGTAAATATTTCGAATGCATCGTCTAATGTCCCTATTCCAATAATCATTTGACCCAAGTTTGTGTTCACTAATTTAAACTCATCGAGTATAGGTATTAAGATCGCCTCCCCGACGGTTGCAAAGGATAGACCAACAAGGACAGAAATAAACCAAGAATAATGGAAGAGAAAGTGGATAGTAATGGCTCCAAATAAAGCTTCGAATAAAATTATTGAAAATGTCCCACCAACTATAAACATTCCTTTTTTCTTTATCTCTTTGAGATCCAATTCGAGGCCTACTATAAATAGAAGGAAATACATTCCAACATTTGCGAGAAAGGTGAATACATCACTACTTGTCACATCTTTAAATGGATTGTATATTGAAAGTAAAAGGCCTATTAACAGTGCTGAAAAAATCCATGGAACTCTGAATTTTTCTAATAGTTTACCGAGTAGAAATGTCAGTATAAACATCAGTGATAAAAAGATGAACAAATTGATCATAGTTTATTTTCTTCTATTTTTTAACTTAAAGCTTATTGACGAAAGATTTAAATACTTTATGAATATATATTCATAATTGTTTTGAATAAAAATTCAAAACGAGGTGATAAGTTATGCCATGGAGAGATGGAACTGGACCTCTTGGGTTAGGACCTATGACTGGAAGAAGAGCCGGTTATTGTGCAGGCTATTCGATATCCAGATATATGAATCCATGGCCAAGGCGATTTGGTTTTGGTCATGGATTTGGATGGAGAAGATGGTTAGTAACACCTGCAGCTCCACAACCAGTCCAATCAACTATTAGCGAGAGGGAAGCGCTTGAACGAGAAGCAAATTTGATAAAAGATGAAATTAAAGAACTTCAAGACGAATTAGAAAGTATAGAAAAACGATTCAAAGAGCTGAAAGGTGTAACCAATGAATGAAAGATTCAAAGAGGCAGCAATAAAATCGGCACGGTCTTTGTATAAGGCTGTGCCGATTTTACTAGGAATTTTAATCCTAGTTAGTATAGCGAATGTTGCAATACCAAAAAACCTTTACTCCAGAGTCTTTAGTGGAAACTTTATTTTAGATCCTATTGTAGGTGCAAGTGTAGGAAGTATTTTAGCAGGAAATCCCGTAACAAGTTATGTTATTGGTGGTGAATTCTTGAAGCAAGGAGTTAGTATGGTGTCAGTTATAGCATTTTTAGTTGCGTGGGTTACTGTTGGCCTAGTCCAATTGCCTGCTGAATCTTTAATGCTAGGAAAGAGGTTTGCAATCACACGTAATATACTGAGTTTTATCTTATCAATAATCGTTGCAGTAACTACAGTAATTTTATTATCTATGGTGTGAAAAATGTTTGAAGAAGATAGAAATAGTTGGATATTTTTCGTGGCGATTGTTTTAGTCTATATAATATTTTATTTTTTCTCACCTATGCTTTGGTTAAAGTCTGTTATGGTATTTTGGGACACGATTGTTAAAATAATCCCTATCTTTATATTTGTATATCTAATAATGCTTCTAACAAACTATTACGTTACACCAAAAGTGGCTGTTAAGTATCTTAGTAGATCTTCTGGATTAAAAAGGTGGATAGTATCTGTTATTGGTGGAATAATATCTACTGGCCCAATCTATATGTGGTATCCAATGCTAAAGGACTTGAAAGAAAGGGGAGTTAGTTATGGGTTCATAGCTGCATTTTTGTATGCTCGGGCTATAAAACCAGCGTTAATACCTTTAATGATATTTTATTTCGGTCTAAAGCTTACTATTATAGTAACAGTTGTTATGATCATATTTTCCATTTTACAAGGAATTTTTGTTGAATTATTAGTTAAAGACGAGGTGATGAAAAGATGAAAATAGCTGTTGCATCCAATGGAAAGGACGAGAATTCACAGATAAGTCCAGTCGGTGGAAGAGCGCCATACTATCTTATTTTTGAAGGGAAAACGCTCACAAAAGTAATAAGTAATCCATTCAGAATAGGTGGTGGTGCTGGATGGGGAGTAGCAAGAATGTTAGCGGATGAGGAAGTTAATGTTGTTGTGGTCGGTAGGTTAGGAGAAAACATGAAAGCTGCTCTCGCTGAGAATGGAATAAAATGTATAGAAATGTCTGGAACAGTAAAGGATGCGGTAGAGTCTATAAGTGGTAAGAATGCCTAGACCAAAAATTAGAAGAAGAATTTATTTTATTCCAAATTTTGGAGGCTTTGGGCCAAGGGGAGTAGATACAAGAACTTTTGTTGAGCTTACATTAGATGAGATAGAGGCAATACGGTTGAAAGATTTTGAAGGAATGACTCAAGAAGAAGCTGCCAAGAAGATGAATGTAAGCCAACCTACTTTTAACAGGCTATTACAATCTGCTAGAAAAAAGATTGCTGAAGCACTTGTTGAAGGCAAAAACATAACATTCAGTGGTGGTGATGTTCTTCCACCAAGAGGTAGAGGATCAACTAGATACTGTGTATGTCCGGTTTGTGGGCATGTCCAGTTGAAACAATCTGGAGTTCCTTGCTCAAGTATAAAATGTGAGAAGTGTGGGTCTCGAATGATTAGAGGTTAGTTTCAAAAATTGAAACCTAGCTTTAAAAATGGTTTCATTCTAACCTTTTCAGTATGATGAGTAATCTACTACCTCAGATAATTTCGCTTGCATCTGTGGATGCAATTAATCCATGCACTCTTGCAGTACAAGTTATTTTACTTGGTGGGTTAGTAGCAACTAAGGGTAGGCGCCATGCTCTACTAGGGGGATTGTTATTTTCATTTACCGTATTTGTAGTGTATTTCCTGTATGGATTTGGTATTTTACAAATTCTCTACAATCTTGGTTTACAAAATATATTTCTGTATATTCTTCTTAGCCTCCTTGTTGTTATGATGCTTTTGGAATTTTCAGGTTACTTTTCATATAAGCCTGGGTTTAGATCGTTAGAAATGCCAATGAAATTCAGACCTATTGCTCAAAGACTTTTAAAATCTATTGAAAATCCTTGGTTCACAATTCCAGTAGCATTTCTATGCTCGGTTTTATTACTGCCATGTTCCTCCGGACCATACTTAACAATGCTACTATATTTAGTTAATACTGAAGTGGAGAAGTTTTGGGTGTTATTGTTTTACAATGCAATATTTGTTTTTCCAATGATACTAATAACATTACTTGTTGCATTTGGAACTTCACCCGAAAAAATAAAGGAGTGGCGAAACAAGCATATTAGGGAGCTTCACCTAATCTCTGGCATTCTATTATTAATAGTTTTTCTATACACCATTTATACAATGGTGAGTATATGAAGAGAGTGCTACTTTTTATGCCATTTCTTTTACTTATATTTTCGCTCGGATGTGTTTCTCAGAGTTCAAGTGAAGTAGTTCCAGACACTATATACATAATTTATTCTCCTTCATGCCCACATTGTCATACTCTCATCAATTATATAGATTCGTTAAATCTAAACATAGACGTCAAAAAAACCACTAATGGTGGTGACTATGTTAATTTTCTTAAACTACATGGTATTAATTGGGACGGTGGAGTTCCTTTGACATTTTCACTCTTAAAAAACGGGACACTTATTACAATAAGTGGATATCCATCGTCATCACAAGAGAAAGATGGTTATTTTATCAATATGGAGTATGAGAAATCTATGTGCGAAAGAATGGGCGGTTCAGCAGTTTTTATCAATTCGACTTATAAATTCTGTAAGTTACCGAACGGTATGTTATTAGGAAATAGGTATTCTATAGGTTATCTTATCAATTTGATAAAGAGAGATTTATCCTAAATCGATTGTTTATGGATGTAAGAGTGTTTAAATTTTATACTAAATTATTTTTTATCTAGGGCCTGTGGTCTAGCGGCATCCGCGAAGGCCGGGAGGCCTTCGGTCTTTCCGGCCAAGGGCCGAAAATGACGTCGCCTTCACGCGGCGAAGGTCCCCGGTTCAAATCCGGGCAGGCCCATTTAAAATTTTCGTTTCGACATTTGTGGAAGTATTAAGAAAACGCTTAAAAAGATTTTTGAATTTGCTTTTTGATATGATAAACGAAACTGAAAAATATATATCTAGGCTTACAGAGGTTTTAGGGATTGATGTGGATACGATAAAGGATGGTTGTGTTGCAGTAATTGGTAGCTCTGGTTATGAAGCAATTAATTTAGCAAAAGGGATTATTGAAAATTTAGAAAACGGTAATTACGAAACCAGAGAGGAAATCGAAAGAGATATTCAGAAGGTCCAAGATTTGGTAGAGTTTTATAATTTCTGGGACTAAATAACAATTAGTGATATTGATGTGTGATGTGATATTGGTAAAGTTGGGTGGATCTGTAATAACAGATAAAACAAAGCCATACACACCGAGAGTCGATGTTATTAAAAGACTTGTACAGGAAATTCATGAGGCGAGACGGGAAAAAGATTTTGGGATTGTTGTTGGTCATGGGGGCGGTTCTTATCCACATTTACCGGCAAAGGAGTATCAAACACAGCTAGGAATAATAAATGAAAAAAGCTATGAGGGAATCGCTAAAGTTCAACATGCCGCCGCTACATTGAACAGACTTGTTGTTAGAGAACTTATTGCTGCAAAGGAGAATGCGATGTCTATTCAGTTATCAAGCTGTTCTGTTGCGAAGAATGGTAAAATTTATTATATGTATTTAGAACCGGTAAAATTACTCTTAAAATATAATATGGTCCCGGTTCCTTATGGTGATGTCGGTCTCGATTTAGAAAAGGGATGTTCAATATTATCTACAGAAGAGGTTCTGAGGTACATAGGAGAAAATATTCATAAAATTGAGAAGGAATTTGTTCCAAAGAAAATTATTGTTGTAGGCGAAGTCGATGGTGTTTTTACTGGAGATCCACACAAAGATAAGAATGTTAAATTGATACCTAGAATTTCAAGTGATAATATAGAAGAGGTCGGTAAGTATCTTGCTGGGTCGTCCGGAATAGATGTTACAGGAGGAATGAAGCATAAAGTAGAAAAGATGTTGGAGCTTGCAGAGAAAGGAATCAAATCTCAAATAATTAATGGACTAGTGCCTGGTAATCTGAAGAAGGCTTTGTTAGATAAAAAAGTAAAGGGTACGATAATTGAGGTGTAGTTATGAAAATTCAAGACAGAAAGCTAGATCACATAAAAATTTGTTTGAAGAAGAATGTTGAAAGAGGTTCTACTGGTTTTGAGGATGTAAAGCTCATCCATTCATCTCTTCCAGAGGTTGATTTTAATTCTATAAAATTGGAAACGAAATTTTTAGGGAAAAAAATAAATTATCCTATAGTAATAGAAGCTATGACTGGTGGTTGTAAGGAAGCAGAAAGAATCAACAAGACGTTAGCAAGTGTTGCACAAGAGCTTGGTATTGCCTTTGGTGTTGGAAGTCAGAGAGCTGCAATAAAAGATAATTCATTGTCAAAAACCTACTACGTAAGGGATGTTGCACCAGATATATTTTTGATCGGTAATATGGGTCTGCTTCCTAAGATGAATGTTGAAAAATATCAAGAAGCTATTGATATGATTGATGCGGATGCGTTAGCCATTCATCTAAATCCACTACAAGAAATAGCTCAACCAGAGGGTGATATTGATTGGAATGGCGGATTGGAAAGAATAAAGAAAATATGCAAACACGTGAATAAGCCAGTAATAGTCAAAGAAACTGGAGCTGGAATTAATGCTTCTGTTGCAATCAAGCTCGAAGATTCTGGCGTCTCTGTTATAGATGTATCTGGTTATGGTGGTACAAACTGGCTTGTTGTTGAAGAGTTTAGAAGTAAAAAGAATATGAGACCATTTGAAGAATGGGGAATCCCGACAGCAGTTTCTCTTTATACAGTTCACCGAGTAGTCGGAGTTCCAGTAATAGCATCTGGTGGAATAAGGAATGGTCTCGATGCAGCTAAAGCCTTGGTAATGGGAGCTGATATGGTGGGCGTTGCACAACCTCTATTAAGAGAGGTTGTTAAAGGAAGGAAATATGTCTTAAATTGGTTAAAAAATTTCATTGATGAAATTAAGACGGCATTCTTCTTAATCGGAGCAAAAAATCTTAATGATGCTAGAAATAAACAATACGTGATTCTTGGAAGAACAAAGGAATGGATAGAACAATTATGAGCGATTCTTTGCAAGTCTGACTATATGTCCTGCTACTTTGTTTCTCATCTTTTTTGATTCAAATATTTCAAGCTCGCTCAATACGGACTTGTTCTTTTCAAAATCATCTGAAAATCTCTCTGTATATTTTTCTACAAGTTGTCTTGCCATTCTTTTTATCTCTTTAGTTTTTATTCTTCCCATATTCACCACTTTCTAAAGATTATTAATTAAAGTTTAAATTTATTAATTGAAGGGTTGTAGTTTTTGTATTGAGTTTTATCCTAAAAAGATCCTTGTTAAGAGTAATGAATTCAATGAAAGGGCTATCGGTATTCAGTCGTTCTTAATGAAGAGGAATGCATAGGTTGTAGACAATGTGAATACTTATGTATCGACTTTGCAATATACGTTACGAAGCGTAAAAACGGTAATTTAAATCTAAGTTTCTCAAATTAGAAATATGCGGGTACATATTACCAAGTCAATTATTGGATATTTTGCGTTTAATGATTCAGGAGATCTTATATTCTACAAATTATTTAGACGCTCACCTTCATTTGTCTTGAAAAGAATGAAGAAAGGATTTGATAATGATTTTCTAAATAACTTAAAAGATTATGAAGTTGTTGAAGATGAATTCGGCTATAAGATTATGAGGAAAAAATTAAGAGAGCTTGCACTATATCTAGGATTTACCGGATCGAACGAGGAGCTAAACAATTTCATAGTTCAACTTGGTATTGAGATGAGTAAAGAAAAATTGAAATCGTCTTTAACAAAAGATAAACTCATTATACAGGCATCAAGATCATTAGATGATCTAAAAAAGTCAATAAACTTATTGATAGAGCATTTCAAAGAATGGTATTGGATTCATTATCCAGAATTGAAAGTTGATAATGAAAAACTTGTTGAGATTGTTTCAAAATATGGAAGAAGGGAGAACGTTCCTGATTTTTCGAAGAGTTTAGGTTTGAATATTGATGAGAAAGATGAAGAAATTTTGAAGGAATTCGCTGATACATTAAAAAGACTCTATCTACTGAGAAGGAAGATGGAAAGATATATCGAGGAGACCTTAAATGTGATTGCTCCGAATTTTTCATCTCTCATCGAGAAGCCAATTGCTGCAAGATTGCTTGCATTAGCAGGGTCGTTAGAAAAACTTGCGAAGATGTCTTCGTCAACAATTCAGCTTCTTGGTGCTGAAAAAGCCTTGTTCAGACATTTGAGAAATAAACGAATGAAACCACCAAAACATGGCGTAATATTTGACAGTTATTGGATCAGGAATGCTCCAAGGGATAAGCACGGTAAGGTTGCACGCATATTGGCATCGAAACTATCGATAGCTGTTAAAATAGATTTTTACTCTGGTCGCGATGAGTCAGAACGGCTGAAAAAGGAAATGAGGGAAGAAATAAAGAAGGTGATGAAGAAGTGAGGGAGATATTTAACGGAATATTTAAATCTGGAAAAAAACTGTACACACAAAACTTGATACCGGGAGAAAAGGTTTATGGGGAGAACTTAATCAGAAAGGGAAAGAAGGAATATCGAGAGTGGAGTCCAGAAAGAAGTAAACTGGCCGCTGCTATTCTCAATGGATTAAACAATGTGCCGTTAGGGGCAGGCACTAAGGTTCTTTATCTTGGTGCATCGACTGGAACGACATGCTCTCATATTTCTGACATCGTTGGAAGGGAAAGTATTGTTTATGCGGTCGAGTTTGCAGAGCGTGTTTTTCGTGAGTTGGTCAAACTTGCAGAAAAAAGAAAGAATATCTGTCCGATTCTTGCCGATGCAAGAAAGCCACAAGAGTATGATTGGATTGAAGAGGTTGATGTTGTCTATTGTGATGTGGCTCAACCTGATGAAACAAAGATAGTGATGAGGAACGCTGAGAAATTTCTAAAGGCTGGTGGATGGTTGATGCTGGCTGTAAAGGCAAGGTCGATTGACGTGACAAAAAAGCCGAAAGAAATTTATGAAGAGGAAAAGAAGAAATTAGAAAAGGAATTTGAGATTATTAATCTTGTTGAGCTTGAACCATTTGAAAAAGACCATTGTTTTATTCTTGCTAGGAAGAAGAGTTAAGGTTAATTTAAAAGCCCCGGGAGGGACTTGAACCCCCGACCTGCTGCTTACGAGGCAGCCGCTCTACCACTGAGCTACCGGGGCTTTGATAATAGTTTATTAGGAATTTTAATATTGGTTTGGTGAGGAATTGATTTAAAAGAAAAATACCGGTCGATATTTAAAATTTCTCTAATACTAAATAATAGAAATATGCTGGGGTGGCCGAGTGGACCAAGGCGCCAGCTTGGAGTCGAAGGAATATTAATCTGACGAGAAATAGCTGGTGGGCTTCTGCCCTCGCAGGTTCGAATCCTGCCCCCAGCGCTTTTACTTCTTTTTAGTGTAAAAGAAAGGTTTAAATTCTGGATAGGTATAATAGTTAAACGATCTGATGTACGCCATCTTACCCTTCGATTTTTGGTTGCGTTGAGTAGGACAGGTAGTTTTGTGGCAAAAAAGAAGGGTGGAAAAATAAATTGAGAAAATAACATATTTTCTTTTTTATTTTTCTTTGAAATATTTTACTGTTTTCATTATTCCAGTTCTTAGATTTGTTTCTGGTTGCCATTTAAGATATTTTTTTGCTCGTTCAACTTTCATAACGAATCTTCTTACTTCTTTTCTCGGAGGTTTATAGAGTGGTTGTAAGTCTGAATTAGTAATCTCTCTTACTGTATCTAACAACTCATTTACACTCGTTTCAATACCAGTTCCTATGTTAAATATTTTATGTTCTGTGCTTCTTCTCATTGCAAGAAGGTTTGCTCTTACAACATCACCGACATATACATAGTCCCTTGTACTTTTACCATCTCCATATATTACAGGTCGCTCACCTTTTAGGATTTTATCAATAAATATTGATATTACACCAGCTTCACCACCCGGATTTTGTCTTTCACCATAAACATTTGCATATCTAAGAACAGTGTAGTCAATACCAAAATTCCTCCAGTAATGATAAAGATATTTCTCTATTGTAAGCTTCCCTATTCCGTATGGAGATGTTGGTATCAGTGGATGCTCTTCATCGACTGGGAGATATTTCGGTTCACCGAAGACCGCAGCGCTAGAGGAGAAAACCATTTTTTGAACACCAATTTTTCTAGAACATTCAAGCACATTTAGAGATCCAAGAATGTTTACTTCTGCATCATATATAGGATTTTCTATTGATTTTACGAGATTTATTTGTGCTGCAAGATGAAAAACAATCTCTGGTTTCTCTTTCTTAAAAATCTCTACCAATTTTTTATCTCTTATATCGGTTTCATAAAACCTTGCAGAAGGATTTATATTTTCTTTATACCCGTTGCTAAGATTGTCTATAATGACTACGTCTTCACCACTCTTTATTAATTCATCTACCAGGTGTGAACCTATGAATCCAGCCCCGCCTGTTACAAGTACTTTCATAAACTTAGAGATTATGAGAAAAGTTTTTATTTTGATTGATAATTGTATTATCTGAAAAACTTTTTAAAGACCTTTTTAGAAACTTTAAATAAGGTGTTGACATGACATTACCATTAACAAATGTATTAGAGGGTTTTTGGGAGAGCTCAGTGAACTACATACCTAACGTAATATCAGCGATAATCTTACTAGTAATCGGTCTTATAGTAGGTCGAGTAGTAGGTCGAGTAGTAAAGGAAATTTTAGTAAGGATAAAAATGGACAAATATCTCTTTGCAGGTAAAAAACCACCAATAAGTGTAACGAACATTCTTACAGTAATCGTAAGATGGTGGATATATCTCGCATTTATTACAGCAGCAGTTTCTGAGGAGATACTCGGTGTGAGGACTCTGTCAGAATGGATGAACCAAATCAACAATTTCATTCCAAAAGTAGTCGGTGCAGCTTTGATAATAATAGTCGGTTACATACTCGGTGAATACATAAAAGAACAGATAAATAAGACAAGGACTATCTATGCAAACTTAGTCGGAAAAGTAACATTCTTCTTGATAATATATGTAGCAGTGGCAATAGCGCTACCAATTTTAGGAATACCAGCAGGTTTAGTAAATAACATTTTACTAGTAATAATAGGTTCAATAGGCTTGGGTATAGCAATTGCCCTTGGATTGGGTCTCAAGGATGTAATTACAGACGTTGCGAAGCAATATCTAAAAACTAAAAAGTTTCGGAAGTAAAATTTAGTTCCTTTTATTCTTTTTATTTTTTTAATAAAATGAAATTTTATGAGGTTATTTGTTGCTATAAATATCCCTGATAATATTCGAAATGAAATAAAAAATATCCAAAAAAGTTTAGATTTTCCCGAGTTGAAAATTGTTGAGCCGAAAAATCTTCACATAACTATAAAATTTCTTGGAGAGGTAGGTGAATCTCTCAAGGATAAAATTATAGAAGTTTTACGGGGTATTAAATTTCAAAAATTCGAGATTGGTTTATCAAACATAGGTGTTTTCCCAAATGAAAAATATATTAAGGTTATATGGATTGGGTGTCAGTCCTCAGAGTTAGTTGAGTTTACAAAAAGGGTTGACATGTCTCTTTCTAAGCTCGGCTTTGAATTAGAGAAAGATTATGTCCCTCACTTAACATTAGCTAGAGTGAAGAAGAAACCTCCATCTATTCTCCATTCTTTTCTGGAAAAGTACAAAACAGTTGAAATAGATAATTTTTTAGTCGAAAAAATTGTTTTAAAGAAAAGTACACTAACACCAAAAGGTCCAATTTACGAAGATATTCACGAAATTTTATTAAAATAAATTACCACTGTAATACAACACAAAAATATAGATTATTAAAAATATTTTCTTTCATAAATTCGGAAGTATGGAAATCTATTTTAAAGATCGGCGACAATGATTTAATTGCTCAATATTCTTGAGGCGAGAAAATGAAGATCAAAAAAATACGAAAACGCGATGGTCGTATAGTTGATTTCTATCCTAACAAAATTACACGAGCGATTTGGAAGGCTGCTCAGGCTGTTGGTGGTAAAGATTATGAGAGGGCTAAGGAATTATCTAGACAGGTTGTAGAAATTCTCGAAAAGATTCAAGAAGAGAATCCCGAAAAAATAATCACGGTTGAAGAAATTCAGGATGTTGTTGAAAAGATTCTCGTAGAGAATGGACATTACAGAACAGCAAAAGCATACATTCTTTATAGAAAGCAGCACGAAGAGATAAGGCGAGTTAAAGATCTCTTCTCGAATGTTGAGATAGTTGATAATTACCTTAATCAAGCCGATTGGAGAGTTAGAGAAAATTCGAACATGACATATTCTCTCCAGGGGCTCAATTTTCATATTTCTTCAATCATAACATCTCAATATTGGCTAAACAAAATCTATCCGTATGAGATTCGGGAGGCACATGTAAACGGAGATTTTCATATTCACGATCTCGGAATTCTTGGTGCTTATTGTGTTGGTTGGGATTTGAAAGATTTGTTGCTGGTGGGTTTCAAAGGTGTTCGTGGAAAGATAGCGTGTAAACCAGCTAAGCACCTTCGTTCTGCTTTAGGCCAGGTAATTAATTTCTTCTTTACATTACAAGGAGAGGCAGCCGGAGCTCAAGCATTATCAAATTTTGATACTTACCTTGCACCGTTCATCCGATATGATGGGCTGAATTATAAACAAGTAAAACAGGCATTACAAGAGTTTGTGTTTAACATGAATGTCCCTACTAGGGTTGGTTTTCAAACACCATTTACCAATATAACGCTTGATTTGGAAGTTCCTGGGTTTATGAAGGATGAGCCTGTGATTATTGGAGGAAAACTTCAAAATGAAACTTATGGTGATTTTCAAGAAGAAATGGATATATTCAATAGAGCATTAGCAGAAGTGATGAGTGAAGGTGATGCTCTTGGACGTGTATTCACATTTCCAATTCCAACATACAACATTGCCAAAGATTTTGAGTGGGATAATGGTAGATATGATCCTATTTGGAAAATGACAGCAAAATACGGTATTCCTTACTTTGCAAATTTTGTTAACAGCGATATGAAACCAGAGGATGTTCGAAGTATGTGTTGTCATCTCCGCTTGGACAAACGTGAATTGAAAAAACGTGGTGGTGGTTTATTCGGTGCAAATCCTCTTACAGGTAGCATAGGCGTTGTTACAATTAATATGCCTAGGATTGGTTATCTTTCTCACGACGAAGGAGAATTCTTTGATCGGTTGGATAAATTAATGGTGCTTGCAAAAAACAGCCTTGAAATAAAACGAAAAGTTCTCGAAAGGCTTACAGAAAACGGGCTTTACCCGTATGCTAAATTTTATTTGAGAAATATAAAGAAGGCATTTGGTGAGTATTGGAAAAATCACTTTTCCACAATTGGTCTTGTCGGTATGAATGAAGCATGTTTGAATTTGCTTGATTGTACTATAGGAGATCCGGAAGAAGTAAAGTTTGCTGAAAAAGTTCTAGATTTCATGCGTGATCGTTTGGAGGACTTCCAGCAAGAAACAGGAAATATTTATAACCTTGAAGCTACGCCAGCAGAAGGAACAAGCTACAGATTAGCGAGAATAGATAAAAAGATCTATCCATCGATTATAGTTGCTAATGAAGATACTGTAAGAAAAGGGGCAGAGCCTTACTATACAAACTCGACACAACTACCTGTTTACTTTACAGATGATTTATTCGAAGCGCTACGGTTACAAGACCCATTGCAGATTAAGTATACAGGAGGTACCGTTTTCCATATCTTTATTGGTGAAAGTATGCCTTCGCCAGAAGCAGTAAAGAGTTTGATAAAGAAGATATGTTATAACTTTAAGTTGCCTTACTTTACATTAACACCGACGTTTAGTATTTGTCCTATTCATGGTTATATGTTCGGCAAGCATGAATTTTGCCCTATGTGTAAGGAGGAGGGGAAGGAAACCAAATGTGAAGTTTACTCTCGAATCGTAGGTTACTTGCGTCCTGTTGATCAATGGAATGATGGTAAACAAGAAGAGTTTAAGCAAAGAAAACTTTATGACAAAGCATTAGTGGGATAAATCAATAAAAATACACCTCGAACTCTTACTAATAAAATTTCTCGATAATGGTTAATTGGTGATTATATGAAAATTGGAGGTTTTCAAAAATATAGTTTAATTGATTATCCTGGTAAAGTTTGTGCAATAGTCTTTACAATAGGTTGTAACTTTCGTTGTCCGTTTTGTCATAACGGTGAACTCGTTATTGGTAATCCAGAAGAAATACCATCAAAAATTATTTTTGAATATCTTGAGAAAAACAAGAATCTTTTAGATGCAGTGGAGATTACTGGTGGTGAACCAACCCTACAAGCAGATTTGAAAGATTTTGTTAAGAAAATTAAGAATCTCGGTTTGTTGGTTAAAATCGATACAAATGGAACACAAAGTAATGTTATCAAAGGGCTTATTGATGATGGGTTAGTTGAATATATCGCGATGGATATAAAGGCTCCGTTAGAATTTGAAAAATATAAAAAAGTCGTTGGTGGCGTACTTAATGAGAGAATGTTTGAAAATGTAAAAAAGACTATTGAAATTATTATGGGTAGCGGAATCGATTATGAGTTCAGGACCACTGTTGTACCTATGTTGCATAGCGATGAAGATATAGTAGCAATCGCTCGTGGAATTAAAGGGGCAAAACTCTATGTTTTGCAACAGTTTATTCCGAGAAATACACTTGATTCATCTTTTCTAAAGTTACTATCAACACCAAAGGAAAAACTTGAAGAGCTAAAGAAAAAATGTGAAGAGTTTGTTAAGAAGGTTGATGTTAGATACGAGGAGTAAAGTCATAACACACCCGCAAAAAATAAAATGGTTGGTAATATCAACACTCCCATTAAGTGCATCCTTCTTACATTAGAAAGTATCGTAAACAATCCTAAGGATGTTGATGTTATTAAAAGTAGAATGCCGTAAATCCCTGTAAGCCATAATGTAACTACAGATATTAAGATAATGACAGATATGTTTAGTTTCTTATAATCTATATTTGATATGTAATTGAGAACTTTCTTTGAAATCTTAAGCGTCAGAAAAGCCGATATTAATCCGCTCAGTAAAGATACCATAATCATTAAAACAAATTCATCAAATCCTATTTGCATAATTTTGCTAACTGCAACTGCAAGTCCACTTCTCGGTCTACCGATTAACCATATAGATAGGAAAGAAAACAATATATTTGCGGTTGTTGTGGCACCAATTGAAATTAAGAATCCTTCATCATTTCTCTCTCCAATACTAGCAATAGCAGTTGCCTGTGCTGCTCCAACCCCAGGTAATATTCCGGTTATGAATCCTGCTACCGTTCCTAGAAATAAATTTTTGTTAATTGTTTTCTTTGAAATTTTCATTTCTTTTGTAGATTGAAATGGTATCTTTGGTTCATTTTTCAAGGATATTATCAACATAGGTAATCCAAAAAGGCCTGTTAAAATTGGAAACAGAAGTAAGCTTCTATTTATTGGTATAGATAATGAAACGATTCCAAGAATTCCTGAAAGGATGAAACAAAATGTAGCAGTAAATATTTTTCTCTCTTTTATTATTAGTGCAAATACAACAATCAGTAAAATTATATGAATATACCTTCTTAGGAATTGATACGACGGTTGTAGAATTGGTGATATGAAAAATAGCAATAAAATTGAGAGGAAAATTGATACTATGCTACCTAATACGGTCAGTTTTATTGCATAGTAACCAAGGCCTTTTAGTAGCATCCGATGACCCGGTAAGGCAGCTAATGAATCTTCTGGATCTGGAGCTCCGAGAATTATCGTTGGTATAAATGAGGCTATAGAATTTGTGATACCCATAGATACAAGAAATACTAGTGCATATATCGGTTCAGAAAACAATCTGATGAAGATTGTTGAAACTAGTAATGCAAATAGATTTGGATGTATTCCTGGAACTAGACCAGCGATCAAACCTATTAGGATCCCTAAAATAAAAAACAAGAAAATATATAACATAAAATTACTTTTCGCTCTCTTTTTTTAACTCTATTATTGCTTTTGCTAAATCGTTGTTCAGTTGCTTTAATTTTTCAAGAACGGTTTCTCTATCCTTTCCTGTTTTTTCCATTACGAGTTTTATATCTTCTTCACTAGGCGCTAAGGGTTCTTTCTTTTCTTCTCCAGCAACTTGATACACATTTTTTCCCATCACATTCATTACAGCAACTTCAGGGTTTGTTATTTTAATTTGGTGTGTCCCGAATTTAAGAATGACTTCCTCCACCGGAAGCTCTTTTACCTGCATACCAAGTCTCTTTAACATTTTTTCCATATTTTTTGGATTCATACCGAACACTTTATTAAAATTTATATCCAATCTTCTTTAAAAAATCTCTTCTCTGTTTTTTGTTTTCTTCGGTTTCAAAACCAATTGGGCTTTGTCCATCTACAATTGATACTATTCCACGACCTTGTTCTGTTTCGGCTACTATGACTTGCAATGGATTTCCTGTTGCACAATAAATGTTACATACCTCCTGAACGTTTTTGATCTGATTGAGAACATTTATTGGAAATGTATTTTTTAGCACAATGATAAATGAATGACCGGCACCGATTTCCATAGCTTTTTGTTTTACGAATTCTACCAGTTCCTCGTCATTGCCTTGATATCTCACTAGTCTTGGACCAGATGCTTCACAAAAAGCAATTCCAAATTTTGCATTAGGGTGTGTGGTTACTATGGTCTCTGTTAGGTCATCGATGGTTTTTATGAAATGCGCTTGACCAATTATAATTTGCCAACCCTCTTTTGGTTTTATATCTATAGTTTTGAAATTCATATTAAATATGGAGTAAATAGAAAGATAAAAAGCTTGAGACAAAAATTAAATCTTTTTAAACTTTTACTTCCATAAAAGAAAAAGTATCGGTGATAAGTATGAACTTGATTTATGCTGCATTGTTGCTACACTCTGCGGGAAAGGAGATAAATGAGGAGAACTTGAAGAAGGTAGTTGATGCAACCGGCGAAAAAGTTGACGATACTCAGATAAAGGCATTAGTTGCAGCACTGGAAGGCGTTAACATTGATGAGGCAATAAGTAAGGCAGCAATGCCTGTTGCGGTAGCACCAGCAGCAGGTGGAGAGGAGAAAGCAACAGAAGAGAAAAAAGATGAAAAGAAGGAAGAGAATGTTGAAAAGAAGGCAGAAGAAGCAGCGGCTGGGCTGGGCGCTCTGTTTGGTTAAATTCTGATAGTTTTTGATTTTGTTTTATTAGTGATCAATTATCTTGTTGAATCAAATTTATATTTTCCCATCTAACAAAAATTCATGTCAATACCAACAGAATTGGAAAGAAAAATGAAGGAAGAGAAATTTTGGTCTGTCGAGTTGTTCAAGCAGGAGGGATTTGAGAGACAACGATGTCCTAAGTGTGGACATTATTTTTGGTCCATTGGAAAAAAAGATACCTGCGGTGAACCGCCTTGTGGTACATACTCGTTTATAGGTAATCCGCTTGGAAAAACTGTTGAAATAGATGAAATGGAAAGAAGATTTTTAAAATGGTTTGAAAAAAATGGTCATACAATTGTTAATAGATACCCTGTTGTAGCAAGATGGAAACCGGATACATTCTTTACAGGTGCATCTATTTACTGCTTTCAACCATTTATTGTTTCTGGCGAAGTTGTGCCGCCAGCAAATCCATTGGTTATAGCACAACCTTCTGTTCGATTTGTTGATATCGAGAATGTGGGCCTCGGGACAGGTCGTCACCTAACATCATTTACAATGGGCGGTCATCATGCATTTAACAATAAGAAAGAAATTTATTGGAAGGATAGAACAGTTGAGTTGTGTTACAATTTCTTTACGGATGAGGTGAAGATACCACCTGAGGAGATTGTTTTCAAAGAGTCTTGGTGGGAGGGCGGTGGTAACGCTGGTCCATGTTTTGAAATAATTGTTCGTGGAAACGAAGTCGCTACCCTTGTTTTTATGGAGTATCAGCTGAAAAATGGATTGAAGCGAATGAATACACGCGTCATTGATACAGGTTATGGTCTCGAACGGATTGTCTGGTTGTCAAAAGGAACAAAAACAATATATGATGCAGTATTTCCAGAATTTGTTGGTTTTTTGAAAAACCTTGTCGGTGATGAATCGAGAAAGTCATTGCATAATATCTATCAATTAGTTGATCACACAAAGACAATAATGTTTATTCTTGGTGATGGTGTTGTTCCGTCGAATGTTCAGGAAGGTTATTTGGCGAGGTTATTAATAAGAAGGTCGGAAAGGGCAATACGGAACCTTGGTCTAGATTTGACAACCTATGAACTTGTTGAACGTCAAATACAAATGCATAGGAAAAGATACCCAGAATTTTGGGATAATAGAGATTCTATTCTAAAACTTGTTAAAGTTGAGGAAGAAAAGTATCAGGAAACATTGAAGAGAGGACAAAATATTGTTAGGAAGATTGTTGCGGATTTGAAGAAAGAGGGGGAAAGCAAAATAGATCAGGAAACACTAATAACACTTTACGATTCTCACGGGTTGTTGCCAAGTGATGTTCAACGATTCGCAGGTGAGTTTCCTGTAGAAAAGATAGATGACACGGAGGCAAAAATTGCTGTAAGAAAAGAGGCACCGATGAAAAAAGATGAAAAGAAGATTGATGTAGACGTAACAGGAGTACCTGAAACAGAGAAGATCTTTTATAAACCAATTTACGAGTGGAAGGCAAAGGTACTAAAGGTTAATGAGCAATGGATAATACTTGATAAAACTGCATTTTATCCTAGAGGAGGTGGTCAAGAACCAGATCATGGTATCGTTATTGGTCAAAGCGGGACATTTAATGTTATTGATGTTGAAAAGATGAATAATGTTGTTCTTCACCGTGTTGATAAGTCAGGACTAAGTGTTGGTGAAGAGGTTTTATGTAAGATAGATATCGAAAGGCGAAAACAACTTACACAACATCATACTGCAACTCATCTCGTGAATGCTGCATGTAGACAAGTAGTTGGAAACTGGGTATGGCAACACTCTGCATACAAGGACGTCGATAAAGCACGACTTGATATAACTCATTATACCAACCTAACAGATGAGGAGATCGAGAAGATCCAGAGCCAGGTGAAGAGGTGGATAAAGGATAATTTGAAGGTAGAGAAGAGCTTTCTGTTGAGAAATGAAGCAGAAAAGAAATATGGTTTTAGATTATACCAGGGAGGTGTTCCGATAGGTCGAGAGATAAGAGTTGTTTCGATAGACAACATAGATCATGAAGCATGTGGTGGAACGCACTGTGATTATACAGGTGAGATTGAAGAGTTTATGATACTAGATACAGAAAGAGTACAGGACGGTGTTATTAGAATAAATTTTGTTGCAGGAGAGAGAGCAAAGCAGTTAATAAAAGAAAACGAAAGAATCATTTCAGAGATAGAAAAGATATTGAATGTAGGTAAAGATGAGATTATTGATAAGGTCGAGAAATTGTTAGAAAAAGCTAAGAAAAAAGAGAAAGAAGTTAAAAAGAGAATTAGAGAAGATATCTTAAAAATGACGGACAATCTTTTAGGTAAGTTTGCGAATAGGGATGGTGTTGAATATCTAATAGAGGCCGTTGATGGAGATATGAATATTCTTAAAGAAATTTCTAAGGAATTAACAAAGGAAAATACGTTAATTATTCTTGTTGGAAAAACGGGTGATAAAATATTCCTTTTTGCTTCAAGAGGCCCTAAGGTTAATGTTAATGTCGGTTTATTAGTTAAAAAAGTATGTGATAAATTTGGTGGTAAAGGAGGTGGAAACGAGACAACAGGCCAGGGAATCTTGTCTAGTGTAAATATAAATGAATTGAGGGAATTTATATGGAAGATCAAATGATAATTAGAAAGCTTATGAAGATTTTGAATGTTGATAGAAATCAAATAGTAGAAAGAATAAAAAAATTAAAAGAAATTTAGAATATCCTTGAGCTTGCCATGAACATAGGCATTGACATCTTTAAACCGAACAATACTATGATGTAAGCTCCTATCATTACTGCACTCATTACTATCGACACTATCACAAAGGTTGTTATCATGTCTAACTTGTATAGTTCCTTTATTCCTGCGTACAATGTTGACAGACCTAGCACGAGAAGCGGAACCACTATAAAGAACGAGAATAATAGGCCCAGTGATCCTGCTGTACTAAATATTGCTGTTATTATCATTCCTATTCCTATGTAAATGGATAGATACGAGACAACACCTAGTGCATCTTTGTATACACCCTTACCCTTAAAGACCTTTACTGATATGTCTATGAGAAATGCTAGAAACAATATTATAATAAACTGTATTATTGAAAACGCGATGCAGTTGTTTATTGTCGATGATAGAATATATCCTGAAATTCCCATTAGGATTGATGCTACCACTGCAACCCCGATTATTTTTTCTAGTTTTTCCTTCTTTAGTTTTTTTACATTTAACAACATAAGAAGTAGTTGTTTTTGTTTTAATAAAAAGATTAGCTTGTTAAATTAACACATTCAACAGATGTAGAATATAGGAGTGGACATAAAGAATCTTTTATATTTTCTACTGTCAAATTTGTGAGCTCATTTTCTCCCTTCATACTATACAGGATTAGTTTCTCTTCAGGTGAGTTATCTATCATTGATGAAATAATTTGAGTTTTTCCATCTAATGTTGGGAAATTCTGTGGTAGAGATTTTACATACTGAATTATTTGATAGTTTGTGTCATTATTATAGTAAAACTCAGCAATTGTAAAACCATTACGAATCAATAAGGATTTTGTCTGATTGTTTATTTTCTCATGGATAATATAGTTAACTATTTTGTTATTTTCTGAGTTTTGATTGGTGTCAATAGCTCTACCAATCCAACCTATTGCATATCCAAGGATAGAAGAAGCCATTATTATTGTTATAAGTAATGTTACAACTTTTCTTGTTTTTTCTTTCATAATAACTCATTATTTATTTAGATTAAAAAATGTTAGAAATCTTAGAATTCAGCAATCTTCTAACAGCATCTCTTATAGCTTCGGATCTATTTGGATAAATTCCTTTCTTTACAAGCGTATCGATTCTTCTTATCATCTCACGTGGTATTCTTACCTGTACTACGTCCATAATACAAGGTTGATAGTTAAACTTAAAAATGTTATTTCCCTTTGGTAAAAAATATTATTGTAGCATTACATATGTAATGTGAAATATGAATTTAAGATTTACGATTAATCCTTCAATAGGGATAAAGATGAAGAAGCTGGATAAACTAACGATAATTGGAATTTTAACTACTATTGTGCTTGTTTTCCTGATAAATACTCATGGATCGTTAGCTTACACGCTCTCATCAATATTTACTATATCTCCAAGTTCAACAAGTAGTAATGAAACACCAAATATAACAAACATAACTATGGAAAAAAGGGATTTCTACATATATCCATCAGGGAATCTTGATATCGGATCCTATGTGGGTACTACAAAGACAGGTTTAAAATTAGAAATGAAGAATGTTTACAATCCGACAAATAATACAGATTTTGTTGTAGATATCTTTAATGGAGAAAAATGGGCGAAGTTTAACATAACAATCGATCATAACTCTACCTGGAGCTATGCATTGATAAATGGAATATTAGTAGTTCCTGCCCATTCAGGACTATATTTTGATTCAACTAATACGAATTACTATAAATTTAACAAACAACTTAAGGTTTCCACGAAAGGTGGTGATGGAGTTATATATATCTATACAGAAGAGAAGCCAAGTAGAGTTGTTGCAAATGTTTCCATAAAATGGTATTATAATGACTCAACCAATGTGCTTGTAATAAAGCTTCTTTCAAATTCAAACCACACCTTTGTTGTTGATTGGACGGAATATCCAGTAATGCAGGGAACAATATTTGTTGAAGATAGAACAGGGATTGAAGAAATGGAATATGAGAAGAGTAACTTGGAGAAGGAATTAGAAAAGTATAATAAACTTCTGACCGAGTTGAATAATAGATTAAACTATCTGGAGAACGTAACAGCCAATTTAACTAGTGAATATAGTGATTTGACCAATAAGCTAAACAAGTTGATAAATGAAAAGACGGAAATTCAAAATAAAATCACTGAATATAATAAGACAAAAACTATGCTAGAAGAGAAGTTAAAAGATAAGACGATCATTTCACCGTTCAAGGCAGCACTAATTGTAATATTCCTTATATTTTTGATAGGTTATATGTTGTTAGTTCAATTTGAGAGAATCGCTCCACAAACAGTGGAAAATATCAAAATGTTTAGTTTAGGTGAGAAAAATGAATAAAGTCTATACAATTTTAATTTTATCACTTGTTATAGGTATAGGGACTGCTCAAATACTAGAAAATGGAAATATAGAAAACGGATATGTGATTATTAATAATCAGACATATAAGATTGTGAACCAAGAGAAGGTTTATATTAAATACGATGGTAAACTTATTGAACAAAGGAAAATTTTTGTTGAGGACACATCATTAGTAAATGAACTTTCTAATGCGATAGGTAGTATAAAAGAGGAAATTTCAAAGATTCAAGGAAAAATTTCAATTCTTAACCAGAAGATTGTCGATGAAGTGGATAATGAAGAGAAGTTAAAAAGTAATATAAACATTACAGGTGAAAAAATAGAAAATGCTACCTCTGAGATAAACAATTATAACCAAACATTAAATAAGATTCAGAAAGAGAAGATAGATCTTGTGAATAAGATCACAGATAACTTCCTTTTGAATAAGACACAAACATATGCATTAAGTACATTAATAATTGTTTTAGTTCTATCGTCAATAGTTCTAGAAATATTGGGAAGAAAGAAGAGATGATCATTCATAATCTTCGAGTGCTCTTAAGCCAGTTTTTGTTATTACATAGCATTTATCACTAAAGCTCAATGTTGCGATGAATTTCTTTTCTATGAGCGACCTTACACAGGTTTCTATCGTTGACTTAGATTCTTTAGCTAATCTTTTGAGTTCGGTACTTGTTACAACTTGTCTTTCTGCAATTTCTTTTAATATCTTAATTTCTTTTTGATTGAGCATTCCTACCCCTCATATCCTATTTTATCTTTGATATCAATCATTTTATCCTTTCCGGCCAGTTTTTCAACAATTTTTAATGAAAATATTATTGATGAGCTAGCATCTCTACCTGTGATGATATGACCATCGCGAACGACCTTGTAGCTTCTTGGTTTTGGAATTTTCTTTTCAAACCCAGGACTACACGTTGCAATCCGATTTTCTAATATTCCCGCTCTAGCTAATACGACGACGGATTCACCAATGGTACCTATTACTTTTTCTTTCTCATTGAAGAATTTTACTAAATTTATTATTCTTGACGAATTTAGGAAACCTTTGTATCCAGGGTCACCACCAACAAGAATTAGAGCATCGAATTTATTTTGATCCACCTCAGTTATCCTTTTATCAGTAACTATTTTTTGTTTAGTTTCTCCTTCGACAATAGAGGAGACTAAACCAACTGTTATTGCATTTATCTTCGCTTTTCTTAGTATGTTTACTATAGAAGAAAATTCAATTTCATTAAAACCGTCTACAAGAGGTACAAGTACATTCATAAGTTTAAATATTTAGAGTACAAACTTTAATAAGTTAAGGTGATCGTATGCCTGTAATTGGAATGAGTTTCTCTTCGATAGAAGCAAAGGTTAAGTCGCAGAAGAAGGGAAAGATAGAGGTCAGTTCAACACCGATCATAAAGAACATTGAAAAAAAGAAGGTAGAACCAATAGGAGAAGTTGCATCGATAGAATTTGAGTTCAAAACCACGTATAATCCAGGTATAGCTCAGATATCTTTGAAAGGAGAGATACTTTTACAAGAAAGAGATATAAACAAGCTAATAAAGCAATGGAAGGATAAAAAGAAATTACCTGCAGAGATTGCAGTTCCGGTTTTGAATGTAATATTTAGAAGATGCCTAAAGAGAGCAATTGATCTCGCAGATGATTTGCAATTACCACCACCAATTCAGTTTCCGGTCGTGAAAGCAAAAGAAGACAGTAAATATATAGAGTAAACAATCTCTTTAAAATTCTTTTTACTGTTTATTTTATATTGATAGCCCCGTGGTGTAGTGGCCAAGCATGGGAGGCTCTGGACCTCCAGACCCAGGTTCGAATCCTGGCGGGGCTATAAATTTTCAAGAGATAGATGAATAAATATGAAAGGGCAATTTTTCTTATTTGCTGGAATATTGATTGTCTTAACTATTATATTCATCAGAACGCTTATGATCTCTGTAGCTTCAATACCAACATCAAATATTTACTTTCCAGAAAAAACCTTACAAAATTTAGAGTTAGAATACGAAAATATACTCCGTCTCTCAGTTGTTGAAGACTCTCCACCGATGAGCGCTAGAATTTCTTTTCAAAACTTTACGAATTCTGTTAGAAAATTCGAAGATGTTGAGGTATTATGGATTGTTTTTTATGGTAATTCTACGAATATGAATATGTCTATTGGAAACTTCCTTAAAAGTTCTATAAATCTAAATATAGAATCTTCCTCAACAAATCCTACTTCGATTACAGCATCTCTTAAAGATGGCGAAATTGATGATTTTTATCTTTCAGTTACATATCCAGCAATTTTCAACGTTTCATACACCTTTAAGGGTGAACAAAGGAAAGAAGAATTTGAAATTAGTGACGAGTCACTTTGTGGGTTTTTTGATATAAAGATAAAGAAGGGAGATTTCTGGGTAAGAAATATTTATTTCAAATGTTTCAAAACTATAGTAACTTAATATAGCCGGGTTTTGGTTCAAAACATGTTCCATCCGAAAGAAGTTCATTTACTATGGCTTCCAATACCTCTTCTGGTAATCCTGATGCCTCAATTAGCTTAGAATACTCACAACCGTTTTCTTCATCTAAGTCCTTTATCAATTTTATTATTCTTTCTCTTTCTGCAGTCATATCAATAGATTTTGTCTGTGGCTCTTCCTGTGCAATGAGCACAGCCTCTACTATTTCTGGATCTATTCCATATTTTTTCTTCATAACGGACTTTAATTCTTCTATATCTGATGTTTGTTTTTGCATTTCAAGTACGAGGCTCTTTATGCCCTTTAACTCTTTAACTTCTTTCAGTAGCTCTAGTTTTCTCAGTATTAAGAAATTTGGATTGTCAACTTTCCATATAATCTCTGGACTTACATATATTTCGTTATTATACTCTCGAACTTTACCTATAACATCTATCATATCTCCTTTATTTAGACCTTCTATCATTGAAACAGCTCTAAACACTTTTGCTCTAATTGTCTCCGTACCATCATCCAGTGTTATGGATCCAAATTTTTTGTCAGGAGAGATGAACTTATCTGTTATGAATGATAGAATTCTCACTCTAGATAACTTCATACCTAAAGGAGATACAATATAACTCGAATTAATTCCTTCACCTTTTACATATTTTCCATTCACGATCGATGAAATGCTGGTCTTTATAGCAGTGATTCGTCTTCTTTCAGGCATAATATCACCATTAATGGGAGCCACGCCCTTGGTGGGCGTAACTGACAGATGGAATTATTCCAAACCGTCGCTCCACCCAGCTACCCTCCAAGCACACAGCTCTAGGCTTAGGGCTGCTCCCTTCCGGGCCTGACCCGGTTCACCAAGAACTGTGTCCTGGAGGACTGAGCTTCTCAGCTAGGGTTTGGAGTTCCACCTACCAGCTACGCCGCCCTCGGGCTTCGGTCCCACCATGAGGACGGTTTGCGGTTACAGGCCACGCCCAGCGGCCCGACCTAGGCCCCCAATTTATATAAAATAGGTAAAAGTTTAAGAAGCTTGAAGAATTTTGATAACATTTTTAAATTTCACGAAATAATAATATACATACATATACATTTGAGGTGAAAAATATGAATGGAAACACACAACTTGTTGGACAGCCAATTTTAATTCTACCTGAAGGAACAACAAGACAGACAGGTAGAGACGCTCAAAAAAGAAACATAGAGGCAGCTAAGGTTGTAGCAGAGGCAGTCAGGACTACATTAGGACCGAAGGGAATGGATAAGATGCTCGTCAGTAGCATTGGAGACGTAGTTATAACAAATGATGGAGCTACTATTTTAGATGAAATGGACATCGAACATCCTGCAGCAAAGATGATGGTAGAAATTGCAAAGACACAAGAAGAAGAGGTAGGAGATGGAACCACAACAGCAGTAGTTATAGCTGGTGAATTACTGAAGAAAGCAGAGGAATTACTCGATCAAGATATACACCCAATTATAATTGCAAAGGGATTTAGATTGGCAAAAGGCAAGTCGCTAGAACTTTTGAATGAACTAGCACAGGAAGTAACAATAGAAACTGAGAATCTTCTTCAAAAGATTGCAATGACTGCAATGACTGGAAAGAGTGGAGAAGCAGCAAAGGAAAATCTAGCAAAACTAGCTGTTAATGCAATAAAATCTGTGATGGAAGTTAAAGATGGAAAGATCATTATTGATAAGGAAGATATTAAGATAGAAAAGAAACAAGGAGGAAGTATAGATGATACAGAACTTGTTAAAGGAGTTGTTATTGACAAGGAAGTTGTACATCCAGCCATGCCAAAGAAAATAGAAAATGCAAAAATCCTCCTAGTTAATACAGCATTAGAAATAAAATCAACCGAGACAGATGCAAAAATTAATATTACATCACCTGAACAAATGCAGACATTTTTGGATCAAGAAACTAAGATGTTAAAAGAAATTGCAGATAAAGTTGTAAATAGTGGGGCAAATGTAGTCTTCTGTCAGAAAGGTATTGATGATCTAGTTCAACACTACCTAACAAAGGCTGGAATACTTGCTGCAAGAAGAGTTAAGGAAAGTGATATGGAAAAACTTGCAAAGGCAACAGGTGCAAGAATTATTACGAACTTAGATGAGATTTCGAAAGATGATCTAGGAGAAGCAGGCATTGTTGAAGAGAAAAAGCTTGGTGGAGAAGAAATGATCTTTGTAAGGGATTGTAAGAATCCTAAATCAGTAACAATCTTACTAAGAGGAGGAACTGAGCATGTTGTTGATGAAGCGAAGCGTGCAATGGAAGATGCAGTACTTGGAATTATTTCAGCATTAGAACTTGGAAAGTTTGTTGTCGGCGGTGGGGCAGTAGAAATGGAACTTGCAAAGAAACTTAGAGAATATGCAGCACAAGTTGGTGGCCGTGAACAGTTAGCAATAGATAAATTTGCAGATGCAATGGAAATAATACCAAGAACTCTTGCAGAAAGTGCAGGTATGGATCCAATAGATGCATTAGTAGAATTGAGGACAGAGCATGAGAAAGCTAATAAAAATATAGGAATAGACGTCATAAATGCAAAACTTGGAGATATGTTTGAGAATGGAGTTATAGAACCGTTAAAGATAAAGACACAGGCAATCAAAAGTGCTAGTGAAGCTGCAGAAATGATACTTAGAATAGACGATGTAATTATGGCAAGTAAGGTATTCAGAGGAGAAAAGCCAGAAAACACGTTTGGCGGATACTAAGAAATTCCTAAGATTTTTTCAATTTTTTTTACTTCTTCATTTATTATATCTTTTGCATCTTCTACCGCATCAGGATATATTTCTAGTTTGTAAAAACTGTTGAAATTTTTTTCTTCGCTTTTGAAGATGCAATTTAATGATGCCGCTATTTTTATTTTAATTTTTTCTGATGTTGCAAGTATATCAAAATAAAAAATAATTCTAGATATTTTGTCAACATCCCTTATCGATTCGAATTTTAGTATCATTGTGGAGCCATCACTTGTAGTAAATAATTTATTTTCTCTGATTTCAAGTCTACCGAATTCTGACATGATATTTTTTAATTTCAATGCAATGGAGAACGATTCATCTGTCTCTAGCTCAAACAAATTCTCATATAATATTTCTTTTATTACTTCGGTCATTTTTCATTCCTGTTCCTCTCTACACTCAGGACAAAGCCATACACCATTAACTTCTTTTAAGTCATCTGAATAGTTTCCACATGATTCACAAATTCCAAATGTTGATTCTTCAGATTTGTACTCAGGTCCCTTTGTTCTTATGTTCTCTATGAGAATTTCAAACAAAGCTGGTTCTACACGCAGAATATCTGACGCTGATATAATTCCAACAAACTTTCCTTTATCATATACTAAAAGTTGCTCGACGTCATACTTTACCATCTTTCTTGCGGCTTCCTCTATCATCTTATTTGGTGATATTTTTATCAATTTTGAACTCATTACATCTTTTAACCTCTTCTTACCAGCAAGAACGTATTTGAAGACTATATCACTTTTTGTCACAATCCCGACGACTTTCTTATTTTTATCAAGAACTATTACGGATCCAATTTTATTTCTTTTCATTATGTCTGCTACGTCTTTTATAGTGGCTGTAATTGGCACGGCCTTTATTCTTCTTATCATTACTTCCCTTACTGTTGTGTTGAGCCTCATAAAGTATATTATCATGGACTTCCTATAAATAACTTATGGTAAAAACCTATAGAAAGGGCTATGTTGCTGAGCTTGAGTTGGTCCATATATTAGCTAAAAGGGGATGGTTAGTGGTCCGTGCACCACGATCCGGAAGGATAAATCTTCCATCCCCAGATATAATAGCTGTTAAAAATGGTAAGATCGTCGCCATTGAGTGTAAAGTCAGAGATGAAGCATTTTCTGTTTCAAAAGATCAGATAGATCAATTAAAGGTATGGTCTAAAACCGGAGGTGCTTCGGTTTTCTTAGCTCTTAAGGTTCCTAGAAGAGGATGGAAGTTCTTTGGTATAGACATGATTATTAAAATGAATGGTAAAATAGGAAAGAAATCTTTTAATGATGGTCTCGACTTAGAAGAATTTATTTCACTAATCGATCGATAAGCTCTTCCAGCTCTTCTTTATTAGATATTACATCTACTACTGGTAAATTAAATTCTCTTCTCAGATCATTAATAATCTTACTAAGATCATCTTCGGAAGCACCGAAACCATTTATTACAATACCGATAATCGGTCTATTTATTGAATATTTTATTAAGTTCATATGCGGCTCGAGTTCCTTTATCCTGTTCCATTTTGAACACAAAACAATTTTTGACGGGGCTGAGCCGAGAAGAATTTGCCAAGCAACTATTGCGCCAGCTCTACCCTCCTTCACATCTATTACCGGAGCTCTAAGACCTGTCTGACTTCCGACTAGAATAATATTTGGTTCTTTTTCAACTTCGATCTTTTTGATAGCTCCCATTATTACCTGAGCACCTCTCATAGTTGGTAAAACTTCTGGGATCACTTGCTCATCTACATCAAGAAAATAAGAGGATGGCTCTGTACCTATTATTCCAACCTTCATTCCTCTTTTTTTCAATATAGAGAGTATGGTAAACATAGCCGTGCTTTTTCCAGAGTTCATAGAAGTTCCAGTAAAGTTTACTACAGGTGTTTTTATTCCCTCTTCACTTGCCATTAGTGCATACTTCTCATATTTTTCAAATGCATTTGGATCGGATGCCTCTATAAACTTAACACCATGTTTTTTTGCTAGGGTCTTTAGTTCATTAGTTTCTTCTCCATAATAGATTTTACTCATCGTATAGATGTCTAGCCCCTTCTTTATAGCTTTTATTATATGTTCTTTCCACTCTCTAACTCTCCACTCCTTTGTGAAATAGAGACCTTCTCCAGTAGTAACTAACATATCTGCTTTGTCAGCAAATCTCTCTAGAAGATCGTCAAAATTGTTTGTGATCTTTATATTTGTTTTACCAAGACCCAAATATTCTCCTGGATCTATACCATTAAACTTTTCTCTTTCATCATATATTCCGAGTATTTCAGCATTTTTTCCGAATCTTAGAATGGCATGAGCATTCTTTTCAAAATGATGAATTAAAATTTTCATAATGCGCCGGCCGGGATTCGAACCCGGGTCACCGGCTTTCCTCTGCTACCTTCTTTCGGTGCAACCTTTCTTAGAAAGAAAGGTTGCTTGGAAGGCCGGTGTCTTACCGCTGGACTACCGGCGCGCTACTTAATTGCTTTATACTTAACTGTTTAAATGTTTAATCGTTATGAGGCTGTTTCCTTTTGAAAAAGTAAGAGAAGGACAAAAGAAATTTATACAGGATGTTGAACTCTGTGTCAAAGAAGGTAGAAGTCTTATAGCTAATGCTCCATCTGGAGTCGGTAAAACAGTAGCCAGTTTAGTTCCGGCACTGGAATATGCAATTGAACATGACAAGGTTGTATTCTTTTTAACTCCTAGACATTCACAGCATAGAATAGTTATAGATACGTTGAAAAAAATTAAGACAAAATTCAATGTAAACATACCTTCTATTGATATCATTGGAAAGAAATGGTTGTGTCCTGTTCCTGGGATTGAGATGCTCTCCACAAGTGATTTTAATGATTATTGCTCTACTGTAAAAAAGGAAGAGAAGTGTGTTTTTCTTAACAATACAAAGAGTGCCGGAGAATTGACAGAAAAAGCAAAGAAGATTGTAGAAAAAATATTGAGAAATGGACCATTTCATGCCGAAGAGATTAAGAGTATGTGTAGAGGAATGTGTCCCTATGAGATAGCGTTGGAAGTGGCAAAGAAAAGTCGAGTAATTATATGTGATTATTATCATATGTTTTCTCCTGCAAGGAACGCAGTTTTATCTAGAATTAATAGAGATCTTGATGATTTGATACTGATAGTTGATGAGGCTCATAATTTACCTGATAGAATAAGGAATGTTCTATCAAACTCAATAAGTAATAGATCTTTAGAAATGGCTGAGAAAGAAGCTAAGATCTTTGGTTTTATAGATCTTTCTGAAAAGGTAGGAAAAATTAACGATGTTCTAAAAAATTTATCAAGGGATATCAGACCTGATGAGGAGAGATATGTTAAAAAAGAAGATTTTGTGGACTCTGTAAGTAAAATAGATAATTATGATACGATAATTGAGGAGTTAGAGGCAGCATCGATAAATGTTAGAGAAGTACGTAAAAAGTCTTATCTCGGGTCTCTTGCTAGATTCATGGACATGTGGACAGGTGAAGATCTGGGATATACGAGAATTATAAGGAAAGATAAAAGAAAAGATAAAGCAAGAATTCAGCTGAAGTATAGCTGTTTGGATCCATCCATAATTTCAAAGGAGATATTCCACTCTGTTCACTCAGCCATATTGATGTCTGGAACACTTTCACCAATGGGTATGTATAAAAATGTTTTGGGATTGAAGGACGGAATATTGATGAATAAATATCAATCATATTTTCCGACTGAGAATAGACTTAATCTCATGGTTCCAGATGTGACCACGCAGTACACAAAAAGAAATAATGAAAATTATAGAAAAATTTCCGATTATATAGTAAGAATCTTGAATTCTATCAAGGGCAATATGGCTGTTTTCTTTCCTTCATATGAGATGAGGGATGAAATTTTATCAATGGTGAGAGGAGAAACAGAAAAGAAGATATTTGTTGAGAGACAGGATATGAACAAAGAAGACAAATCTAAGTTTTTTGACGAATTTATCAAATCTGATGATGCAGTTTTATTTGGTGCTCAATCCGGATCATTTTCAGAGGGCGTAGATTTCTTTGGTGGAATTCTAAAAGTTGTTGTAATTGTTGGCGTTGCTTTAAGTAAACCTGATTTAGAAACCAAAGCACTCATAGACTATTATGATTATAAATTTGGAAAAGGCTGGAAATATGGCTATATTTATCCTGCCGTGAATAGAGCACTTCAAGCTGCTGGAAGAGGTATAAGAAGTGAAAAAGATCGATCTGTTATTGTTTTTATGGATAAGAGATTTCTATGGAAGAACTATCGAGTTGTGTTCTCAACTGACTTTGATTTCAAAATAACAAGGAGACCGGAAGAGTGGATTAGGAAATTCTTTTCAATTTAAATTTAAATAAACACACTTGAAATTATTAATCAGGTGTAATAGATGTTCTTTAAGAAAAAAGATGACAAGGAGGAACTAAAGAAGGCTATCTTAGGTGAAGAAAGTGTTACTGAGAGCTTCTTAAGTAAAGAGGAACCACCAGAAGAGAATGAGAGCTTCGAGGATCTGTTTATAGAAAACAAAAAACCAACCGAAACTCCTAAAGAGAAGCCGGATACAGAGACTGTTAGAGAGGTAGTCTCCGTAAAGGCAGAACCATCAGTAAAACAAGTGCAGCCGGCCGCGAAGTCAACTATGCCACTATATGTTAAAGTTGAAGACTATAAAAGATTAGTATCTGCTCTTCAGGAAATAAAGGTTCTACTGAATGGGATAAAACAGATATTTTCTATATTCTCTGAGATCGACATGTTAAGAGACGATGCATTGAAACTTGTAAATACGAGCATTCATAGGGTAGAAGGACATCTTCTTACTATAGATTCTATAGTTTCCTATGAGACTTCACAACCTATTGAAACTGTTCAGGAAGATCGAATAGAAAAGTCATTAGAATCACTACAAAAACAACTTAGAGATCTCAAGGTGGAGATAGAGAAAGTCAAGGAGTGAATTCTAGGAGATTTTATTAAGTAATTTGAGTAGATTAATAATTAGAAATAGTGAGTTTTATGTTTTGGAGAAGAAAAACAAATAAATTATTAAAAGAAAGAGAGGAAAGAAGAACAAACGAATTATTTTTAGATTTTCTGGAGCATCTTGCTAGCGGTGAGATTGAAAAAGCAAAAAAATTAAAAGAGCAACTAATACAGAAGGGATTTTCAGAAAGTTATCTAGATCAAATTATAAATAATGAAATAGAAAATTTAAAACATTCAATAAAAGAGGAGCTTTATTCTGCTTATTTAAAAGGGGATAAGAAAAAAATAGAAGAATTAGAGGATAGCGCAGAAAAATTGGGAATTTCTTCTAGTGAAATTAAAGAAAAGGCTAAGAAAGAGATGAGTACGACTATTCGTTATATTTATTCTGACGACTCTAAAAAATTACTCGGAAATTTGGCAAGTGCGTTGAAAGAAAA
>Ga0190313_1000035_pt1 | contig 102769 bp, 125 predicted proteins | sample 4870071011_MG_FD_169989 | JGI IMG/M metagenome (GOLD analysis project Ga0190313, IMG submission 169989) | Hydrothermal vent sediment bacterial communities from Southern Trench, Guaymas Basin, Mexico - 4870-07-10-11_MG | ecosystem: Environmental > Aquatic > Marine > Hydrothermal vents >...
AATTAAATATTGCCTGGGTGGCGGAGTGGTTTAACGCGTCGGTCTCGAATAATTCTTGAGACAACCGATGCCCGAAAGGGCGCACAGGTTCGAATCCTGTCCCAGGCGCTTTTTTCCCTAATTAAACACACCACTTAAGAAGCTTTCAGCCTCAAAAAAACTTTTATTCATATTATATTTTTAAATAAAAGAATAATGAGAGACTAAAAACAAGGAAATTAGTAAGTTTTATTTATTGGGGGTTAATAGTTATGGGATTATGAGTGAGGAGCATAGGGTTTTTCTTATTATAGCAACAATATTATTGTTAGTCTTGCCTTTTCTCACTGCATTATACATTTATTACATTCACCCTGAACTCATTTATTTCTCATTATTATCTCTTGCTTTAATGATTAGTTTCTTCATAGGCTTACGCGATGAGCAAGAAAAACCGCGAATGCATACTAAAACACTAATAACTGGTTTGATAATGTCCGTATTACAATTAATCTTATTGCATTCAAGAGTTCAGAACTTAATTTACTTAACAGCTTTTCCATTATACTTGTGGGCGTGGTTAGCAATGTACAGCACTGGATTACAAATCAGGCCTGAAAACATTGATGTTGAAGCAATACTAAGTGCTTTAATAACAAGTTTAGCGGGTTTAGGAACACTTAGTTGGTTATGGCTTTCAATACTCAAGATTTAATTAATTACTTAAGCAATTCTGAATCTGTGAGCTTAACTATTTCTTTAATTAACCCCGTGCTCTTCTTTAATAATTCTTTAGCAATCCTTTTTGATTCTTCAAGATTTAATGAATCCAAAGCGTGCTCGCTCAAGAAAGAATTATACTTAAGAGCATCACGCATGTAATTAATATTCTCAATCGTGGGTCTTTTCATCTTACCAGAATAAAGGAAAGGGCGGACAACACCCACTAATCCCATGTCAGCTAATAAATCCGCGTCCTGCAATATCATTAATTCATTAGTTCTTCGCATCTTAATCTTATGAGGCTTGTCATCATGATGCTTAACTAAGTAAACAACTTTATTAATGAAGGCATCATCAAAACCTTGTTCTCGTAAGATTCTTTCAGTTATTCGCGCTCCAAGTAAAGGGTGTTTCTCCCAGTCAGTTTTAATTTTTTTTAAAGTATTAAGTTCACTCTTACCAACATCATGGAATAAGGCGGCGACGAGCACTACTTCTTCATTAACCTTAATACTTGTTCTCCGAATTAATTTCTTACACCACTCGAAAACCCTCATTGTAAAAAAAGTTTCATCCCAATGCCCGTGATCAAAATGCTTGGATTTAATGAATAAATCACAAACAATTTTGTATAACTTCTTATAATCAGGTTTCATTAAAAAAAATAATTAATAAAAGTTTTTATTAATTTTTGGATTACCTTAAACTATTTATTAGTGTTTAGGATTATGTTTTAATCATGGGAATTAAATTAATCTTGTTTAAGGGGCCTATTGAAGTTGAAGTTGAACTTGGACTTGGGTTTATGGATAAAAAAGATTTTAATAAAATGCTTAAAATTGTGAAATCCTTGGAGGACAGGGAGTTTGATGGAGTTAATAAGGTTTGGCGTGCTCCAATAACTCTTAATAATGTTGCTGTAATAGAACGGTTTTTGACAAAAACAGAATTAGAGAGAATTAATGCTTTGCTAAAAAATGCATGATTACTCTGCATTTGTTTTCCTGACTCTTAACACGATTTTTTTTCTTTTTTTAATTCATAATACTATTAAAACAAAAGTGTTTTTAATTAATCTTCAAGCAAGTAATTAATGCTTTTTTTATTTATTTCCTTTTTTTCAGTAATATCTTGTTTTTTTAAAAAAGAGGGAAAAGGAATGTTTATAAGATAATTATAGTCATTATTAATTTCTCTTCCATAATAATCATAATTTATTGTTTTTTTCTTCTTTTGATGTTCTCGTAATTTATTACTATGATAATTCATTTATAATAATCCTCGCTTATTTCTTTTTTAATCTTTCTTTAACAGCACTTATAATCAATGGTAAACTAATTGTTGCATCACCATAAACAGTTTGGTACATAGCATCAGGGCTTATTTTCCCCCAACTAATTCCTTCTGATAATGTTGCCCCGCTTAATCCTCCCCATTGCGGGGAATCTGTTGTTAATTGAACAGCGTATTTATGATTAGTGTCAGCGAATTGTTGGGCTTGGAGGATAAAATTCTTTGGAACTCCACCACCAATTAATAAGCAACCAGTGCGTTTTGCAGTCCATACTAATTCATTCACAAATTCGTGCCAATCCAAAAAAAGGTCCACGTCAAGTTCATTAAATTGCTTGAACAACCATATTTGCATTCCAAACCCGCAGTCAGGCAAGGAAGGGCAAAAAATTGGCACATTATTTTCATATGCTATTCTAACCCATGAATGAGATGCTGGAAATTTTTTGCTTAATGCTTTTCCAAATTCTTTCATTAATCCTGCGGAAGAATACTTTTTTTTTGGAAGAGTTTTTAAAACATTTTGACTGAAATCTTCAAGTGATTCATAAACCTCGTCTTTCATAAAAACATCGTAAATCCTGTCAATTTTTTTCTTTCTTAGTTCTGCATCATCTTTATCTAACGCACCAATATAATGCTTATTCCCAATAGCATTAATTAAATCATGAGTTATGTTAGCGCCAGTTGTGACAATCCCATGTATCCACTCATTTTCTATCATTTCAATAACTAATTCAGTCATTCCAGCAGGAATCATTGCACCACTTAATCCGAGGAAATTCCTGCATTCCTTATCTTTAAACATTTTTTCAACAATATCAGTGGCTTTGCTTAATCTTCTTGCATTAAAACCAGTGCTGCCCATCTGCTTTATTAAATCATTAACATTATTAGTTGGTTTTATTGCTTTAATAGGTTTCATAAGAAAATAATTACGAAAAAACGCATTATAAGAGTTACTCTAAACATTTTTGTTTAAGTAATGATTACTCATTAATTCAATGAAGGTTTATTACTCTTGTTTAATTGATGAAAATAATAATTTTATTGATGCAACATGGAATTCTTCCCTTCAAAAATTCGGATTCCCTGTTAATTTAGATTGGGATGGGAAGCAATCATTAAAGTTAGGAGTAATTCCTTGTGATGATATTATCATAATTCATAATTCTTTTCAAGAAAAACAAGAATGTAAACATAAGAAAATAAAAGAAATTAAAAGCGAAAAAAGAAAGGTTTTCAATTTTTACAAGGAATTAAATAAATGGTTAAATTCTTGATTATTTTAGTTGGGCTATAAAACAATAATAATCCTTGTTATCCTTCCATGAATCAAGAATTTTGAAGTCTTTATAATGATTAAGAATTCTTTTTTTATTATAAATGAAATGAGTGAGTCCTGCTTCACCACCAATGGTAGGCACGTAAGTGTTAGGAGCGATTTTTTTAGCTGTCTTAACTAAGCAATAACGCACTTTTCCATTACTAATCCTGCCGCATAACGTGATAAAAATAAAGCCCTTTGGTTTTAAGACTCTTTTTAATTCATTAATAGCGAACCTGATTTTCTTTTCAGTATTGTGTTGTAATACTTGCACGCTAATAATAGCATCAAAACTATCATCCTCGTATGGTAATGTGTTAAAAACGTTTCCTACTTTAAGATCTGCTTTAAAATCGTTTTTAATTAAGAAATCATTAAAGATTTTTATTCCTTCAGTTGAGATATCAATACCACTAACTTCAAATCCTTTTAATAATAATGGGAATGAATTCCTGCCTGTGCCGCAACCAAGATCAAGAACTCTTTTAACACCGTTTTCTTTAAAGAAATCAATAATTTTATTCATGCTTTCATGAGGTTTCATAACATCATAATAAGCGTAATCCTTTTTTTTATAAATCTCATCCCACTCATACATGAAGAATCAATAATATTTTTTGATTTTAATTATTTTCTTTTTATATGATTATTTTTATTTAGAAGGATTAGTTGAAATAACAAACTCCTTTTGAATTAATTACATAATCCTTAGAAACGTAATTACTAATTATTTGTGTAATTGTTGATTTAAGAATAATTTATTATTCATTCTTTTTTTCTAATAAATCTGTTGCATTAATTATTGGAACATGAAATCTCTCGTAATCTTCGAAAATTCTTGGGCAAGCAGTATTCACAAATGCGTCAAATGTTTTACCATTTTTTTGGCTTCTAAAATCAAATAGGATTTCAGGAGTTAAATTATTTCCTATAATCCTATAATGCTTTTTCCCTAATTTATTCAAGTACGCTTCTACTTTTTTTGCTAAACTCAGATTGCATTGCCCGGGTTTAATGCTTACAAGCACTCCTATTATCCTCGCTTCTGTTATTATTTTATCTTTCATCACTGCTTTCATTCTTGCAATTCTTTTTATTTCTTCTTCTTTTAATTTTCTTAATTCATTTGTTTCAGGGTTAGCAATAAAAACCTTAACATTAGGATTCCTTTCCTTAATACCTATTGGATGAAATTTTCCTGTGCCTAAATAAAGAATTATCTCGTGTTCTGGAATTTTTCCTCTGCATCCGAGGACATTACCTTCATAAATAAGATTTTTAATTTTTTTTGCTAACATTTTTGCTTGCAATTCATATTGAATTGTTGAAAAAAGAGAAACTCTTTTATTTTGCGCAAATTTCTCTATTTTTTTAAAAAAACTTTTTTCTAATTCCTTTTTTGAATGTACGGGCACGTATTCAATCCTCATAAGTGCAATATATTTTTTCAAAATTAAAAGCATTTGGTTTTTTACAAACTCATTAAAAAACCAGCAAGCAAGGGAACAATCAAATTATCATCAATGAAAGTTATTGCTTCGCTTAAAGAGAGTATTGCAGAACAGATTAACGAAAAAAACAAGTTATACTTAGTGCTTAAGATAAGAAAACAACTTGTAAAAAAAACAATCATCCCTTCCAAAGTTTTATTCCCGTATATTTTAATTTTCCCAAAATATGATCCATAAATTGTTGCTAAACTATCACACACTCCAAGAATAAAAAGAGAAGTTATAGCAATTTTTTTAGGAAATAACCAGATTGTAAGAAAAGCACCTAAAGTGAAATAAAAAGCACCTTTCCCAAGAATAGTGTTTTTTCTTTCAAAAACATCCAAGAAAAAACTAATTAAAAAAATTTTTTTTCCCTGATTTACATAAAAAATTGTTAAGGAGCCAAAAAAGAGCAAACCAAGAAGAAAAAGCGGGACAAACGCATCAAAATAATAAACAAAAAAAATAATAATAAGAGCATAAAAAATATGAAATACTTGCCTTCTTAATTCAAGAAATTTCTCACTTAATAAAAAGTTCATATCTAACTAAACCCCCAATCTCTTTAAATAATTATTTAGCATTAAAATTTTTATGATTAAGTATGAGTTTTCAGCAGGATGCGTGGTATTCAAAAACAATAATGGAAAAATAAATTTTCTTATTGTTCAACATGAAAGCGGGCATTGGAGTTTTCCAAAAGGACATATAGAACGTGGTGAAACAATAAAAGAAACAGCTTTACGAGAAACAAAAGAGGAGACAGGACTTAAAGTAAAAATAATCAAAGATTTAAAATATGTGGAGTTCTTTTTTAGAAATAAAGCAAAAAATCTTGTTTTAAAAAAAGTTCATTTTTTTCTTGCTAAAGCTAAATCACAAGACAAAGTTAAACTTGGTTTTGAGTTCAAGGACTTTAAATGGCTTGCTTATCATGATGCAAAAAGAAAAATAACATATAAGAATGATAAGCAATTATTAGAAAAAGCATTTAATGAATTAAAAAAAAGAACACAATAATTAACAGATTAGCACTCGTTTGGAAATGCTTTTAAATCAAAGAATATTTGAAAGTTTTATGGCTTATAATAAAAACAGTGATTCTAATAATGAAGAAGTAATAAGAGTGCGTTTTCCAAAAGGAGACGAGCAAATGGGCAGGGTTATTAAATTGCTTGGAAACTGCAAAATGCATATTAAGTGCGAAGATGGCAAGGTAAGATTAGGACGCATACCAGGAAGCAAACGCAGGAAAATGTGGATAAGATTAAATGATTTTGTTATAATTAAACCTTGGGAAGTTCAAGGAGATTCTCGATGCGATATTATTTATAATTATCCTCGCAGCCATGTTGATTGGCTTAGACGCAGAGGAAAATTAAAGAAATTTGAAGAAGAATTTTAAAAATTAAAACATTTTCACAATTTGACAATGCACTAAATTATTTATCTTAATTATGTTTTCTTCATTTATTAAACCCATTTTAAGACAAAAGCTCACACTTTCCTCTCCAACTGCATTAATTATTGTTGCATTTTTAATTTCACTTGAAATCTCTTCTTTTCTTTTTATTTCTCCACTATAAAATCTTGGGTTTACAAAAAACTCAATCTCATTATTATCATATTTTTTCCCAAAACACGCTTCATCACAAAGTGTTGCTATTCTTTCTTTACCTATTGTTTTAATCCCAAAAATTATTGACATTTTCAACAACAACATTATCTTAAAGGATATTTTGCTCCACAAGCACCGCACTTAAGAAATGTTATCCTGCCTTCTTTCACTATTTTTGTATCAGGTTTCCCGCATTCCCTACAAATCACGTATTCTTTAACATATTTTTTTATTTTTTCATTTATTGTATTAGAACTGTATTTTCCTATAAAAATTGCTTTTTGTCCATGCATTTCAGCAGGAGCAGCTAATTCTTTATTAAGATATTTTAATAAATCCTTACATTCTCTTCTAATATATTGACAAATTTTACCAAAATTAGTTATTATTGTCTTATTTCCTTGCACCATTCCCTGCACTCTTGGCACTTCAAATCTGCTAACATCCTTCTTAATTTCAGGCAATTGCTCTCTTGCTTTTTTCAACATTTCCTCATAATTCATATTATTTTACATAAAAATTTCTTTTAAAAACTTAATGCTGTTCAGGGTTTTGCTTATAAAATCCAAATTTTTATTTAATATTAATATGAGGGTTAAATTAAGTCAACATTTTTTAATAAACAAGGAAATAATTAAAAAAATTGTTAGTAAAAGCAATTTAACTAAAAAAGACATTGTGCTTGAAGTTGGTGCTGGCACAGGCAATCTCACTCAAGAGCTTTTAAAAACAGGTGCTAAAATTATTGCTATTGAAGTTGATAAAAGATTAGTATCAAAGTTAAAAGAAAGATTTGGAAATAAAAAAAATATTAAGATAATTCAAGCAGACATTCTAAAATATGAAATACCTCAAAGTATAACAAGAATTGTTAGCAACCTGCCTTATGAAATAAGCGCACCAATAACAGAGAAATTAATTAAAGAATGGAATGGGAAGTATTGGTGCGTTCTCATGTATCAACAAGAATTCGCTGAAAAAATGCTTGCAGCACCTGGTGTTCCCTGGTTTAGTAGAATAAGTTTTTTAATAAACACTTACACTAAATGCAAAGAATTATTCCTTGTAGGAAGAGAGAATTTTCATCCAATTCCAAAAGTTGATTCAATGGTTGTAGAATTGCATCCATTAAAGAATTTTGATGAAAAATTAATTTTTTTTGCTAATTGTTTATTCAATCATAAAAACAAAACAATAAAAAATTCTTTGATTTCTTCAAGAAAAAAACTTAATATGGGAAAAAAAGATATTTCCATGAAGTTAGAGAAAGTAAACAAGGAAATAAGTAATAAGAAAGTTTGGCAAGCAGAATTGAAAGAAATAAAAAAAGTTTATAATGTTTTCAAAAAGTTTTTGCCTTAAAAAAGAACAGGAATGATGAGAATAACATTAAGATAAAAACATCTGAAAATTTTATTCCAGGAGTTATAATGACTTTTACAATATTATTAACTTTTGCATGAGTATTAATTAAAGTATTTATTGTATCTTCAATTGACTTGCATCCCAAACTGTTTTCAAGAATTATTTCAAGATAATTGCTTCTAAGCCCAGAAGGGATTAATTTCAATCTATAATTATGTCTTTCCCCTCCACTTAAAGTAAAATTTTCACTAACAAACTCTCGCAAATCATAATTTTGATTTAAATCGCTAAATTTTAAATAAAGAAGTTCAGGCTCAGAAGGAATATTAAAATTATATTCCATTTCTCTTAACCCCTTATTAACAACACTAAAACTCATTGAATCAGATTCTCCTAAATAAATTGCAAAACCATCTTCAGGATCAGGACTTACATCCACAAATGTTAAAGGATTTTCAGGAAAAAGATAATTTGAAGAAGAGGTATTGTATGTTTCAGAACCTGAAGTATAAAAAATCGTGGAAGTAAAATTGAACATTTGATGATAGTCCTCGCATAAGACTTCATCAACTTTAAAAACTATTGTTAAAACATCTCCGGGTTCAATTTTGTCAGGAATTTTAGAATACAAAATATATCCTTTGTCCATATCAAGACTTTCATTAAGAATACTTGTTGTTTCATTTCCTGCATTTTTTAGAAATACTTTAATTAAAGGATTATTAAAAACATAGTCATTGCTTACTTCCAATCTTTCAATAACAAGTTTTGGTTGTGCTTCAGTTGTGCTTAATAATAAAAGCCACAACAAAATAAAGATTAAGCTTTTTTTTATCATTGTTAAATAAAAAACATCTTTTCTATAAATTTGTTTAGTAAACAGAATTGCACTCCCTGAATCACTTTTAATTATTTGTCTTATTCACATTCTTTAATTCTTTTCCAATCAACAGCTCTTTACTCTTCAAATGATTGCTTCACTTACCTTTGCCTTCATTTCTTCTTATGCTTGGCCTGTTTTTTTCACTGCCACGCCCTTTTTTATGCAAACCCCTGCTCTTTTTACCTGCACTTGTTAAACCCCTGTTTACTCTATTTGTGTGCGCTTGATAGCAAATCCAATTTAAGTCCTTATCATTCCTAATGCTTGGATGATGTTTATCAAGCAAGATAACTTCAAACCATTTATATTTTCCATCATCCCCTACTTCATATGAATTAAGAACTTCTAAATTTGGAAATTTTTTGTTCACTCTTTCTTCTGCAATCCATTGTAAGCTTTTTTTTGGACTGAATTTTCTTAAACCCGCTTTTTTAGGCTTTCTCCCTCGTATATTAGTTGGCCTGTTCCTCCCGCCTTTTTTTATTCTTACTCTTGCTAACACAACTCCTTGTTTTGCTTTATAACCTAAAGAATGTGCTCTATCTAATCTTGTAGGCTTTTCTATTTTAATAACAGCAGGTTGTTTTCTCCATTTTATTAATCTTTGTGTATAAATTTCTTTTAAGTTCTTGCGTGGACTCTTCCACAATTCCCGTAAATACTTATAAAATCCCATTTTAATCACCTTTGTCATCAGGAAACCCATCATAGACTTAGGAATATGAAATTAAAAATTGATTTATAAGCATTACCATGAATTTTCATTTTATAATAAAGTTTTAAAACTTTTATTTTTTATAAGAATACCATGAGTGCTTTTATTTTCCCTAAAGGAATTGACATAATTTACTCCATATTAATAATTATTGGGAGTTTTATTTTAGGAAGAATTTCAGGAAACTTAATAAAAGAAATATTAAGAAAGTTCAAAAAATCAAATATTCCAGAACAATTAAAATTAGATGATGTAATGATTTCCTTTGCTTCAAACATAGTTAGTTTTTTAGTCTATTTATTTGGCTTCTTAATTGCTCTCATGTTTCTTGGTTTTTCAAAGACAATTATTGAAATTTTCAGTGTTGTGTTGGTTTTTGCAATACTTGCTGTAATCGTGTTTTCATTAAAAGATTTTATACCAAATGCTGCAGCAGGAATCTACTTATTAAAATCCAAATTAGTTAAAGTAGGTGATCATGTAAAAATCGAGGAATATGAAGGAGAAGTAAAAGAAATAAATTTATTGAACTCAGTTCTTGAATTAAAAGATGGAAGCAGGGTTACCTTGCCAAACTCAATCATCATTAATAAAAATATTGTAAAGGAGGTAATTAAATGATAGCTTTTTTGCTTTTAGTGACAAAAACAGGAAAAGAAATAAATGTTGCAGAAAAATTACTTAAGGAAAAAATTGTTCAAGAATCAAATATTGTGTACGGAGAATACGATATTATATTGAAAGTAAAAACGAGGAATATGAAGGAATTACAGGATTTTGTAATATCTCTTAGAAGAAATAAGAATATTGAAAGAACAATAACAATGATTAGTGTTGAGTCATAATGTTTGAATTATTTGAAGTGCTTTACAATTTAGTGGTTGACTTAATGAATTGGTTAGGCCCGCTTGGATTATTCCTTGGAATGATAATTCAAGCAATTGTTGCACCAATTCCAAGCGAACTTGTTTTGTATTTTGCAGGAACTTCTATGGGTTGGAAAATTGGAACAATTTTTGGAGGATTAGGCGAACTTGCAGGAGCAATTATTGCTTTTTGGATAAGTTTAAAATTTGGAAGACCAATTGCTGAAAAACTTGTTGGAAAAGAACACCTTGAATTTGCAGATGAATGGTTTGAAAAATATGGTTCTTGGGCTGTTTTATTCGGACGACTGCTTCCTTTTGTCCCTTTTGACGCTATAAGTTATGGCGCTGGACTAACTAATATGAGCAAGAAGAAGTTCATGATAGCAACTGCGTTCGGCGCTTTTCCAAGAGCATTATTTTATACTTATATTGGTTATGCGAGCATTAAACAAATAGAAACAACAGGCTTTGAAAGCACGTTTAAGTGGTTATTATTTATTGCAGCATTTTTTGTTTTATTACTCGTCTTTATACCCAAGCTTGTTAAAAAAAATCTAAACAAAACACAGTAATTGTTAAAAAATAACCCTAATATTTATAAAAAGAATTAATTATCTTTTTTTTAATGAAAACTGAAAAACATATAAATATTAAACTTTATAACAATTTTCAATTACAAGAAATTATAATGAAAACAGATCTTGAAAGCCCAAATTATATTGAGTTTGTAAACAGACTTGAAAGAGAAGATTCAAAAAATATTAATCTTGAAAAATATCTTGATTTAATTACAAATACAATAAATGATTTGTCAAATTTTGTTTTAGAACAAATCCATGTTAACAAAGGACGTGTTTTAGCTTTAGAAAAAGAACTTTCTGGAATTAGAGGTTTTAAATCAAAATTTGATTCTAAAGATATAAAAAGCGTTTATAATGTGCTTAAAATGAAAATAGTTTATGATTTAGAAGAAACTCAAGTTAAAAGCTTGGACTTCAATGACTCATTGCTCAGAAAAATTGGCACTGATGAATTTAAAGCAGATTTTAATGTTTTCAGCAAACAAATGGAAAGAGAATACTTGCCAATAGTCAATGATTTTTTTAATAATAACAAAATGTTTTACACTTCACAAGAAAAAAAAGAAATCCTTTTTTTACATAGTCCTTTTCGTTCTATGATATATACACCCTTATCTTTAATTTTTACTTTACCTTTTGCTAAACAATTAGGTGCAAATGGGTTGGCTATTGTGGGTAGCAGTGCTGTTTATGGGTATTTAGAAGAACTTTTTTTAAGACATAAAAAAATTAAAGAAAATAGAAAAGGTTTAATGTATGTAATTAAATCGCATTATATTCCATTGGCTTTTGTTGATGATAGAAACACAATTAATGTCAAACCAATTGAAAAAGGTTTGCAAGATTTAATTAAAGAGCATTTTTAATAAATTCAAAAAATAAAGTTTAATAAAGAAAAAAATTTTTTTATAAATTATGATTGATTTTTTGTCTTTAGACGAGTACTTATCCTTGAATATTGCTCTTAATAATTACAATTCCTTGTTTCACATAATTTCTTTAATTCTTGCACAAGTATTTGATTTTATGACAATTTTCTTTTTTTTCCTCATACTTGCTTTTTTTACAAAAAAACGCAAGCACACTATGTTTTTAATTATATTAACTACATCCACTGCTATTGGGTATATTCTTAAATTAATCGTTCAACGCTCAAGACCTTATTTTTTTGGAATAACAAATTATGCAAATTCTTTAGGTTATTCATTTCCGAGCGGGCATTCAATTGTTGCATTTGCTCTTGCTTTTTATTATGCTAAAGACAAGAGCGTTCAAGCAAAATTGAATTTCTATGGTTTAGCAATGCTTGTTGCTTTATCAAGAGTCGTGTTAGGCGTGCATTACCTCAGCGATGTTATTGCAGGTGCTTGTATAAGCATGTTCATTGTTAGTTTATATTTTTGGAAAGAGAAAGAAATCAATAAAGAGATTAATAAGTTTTTGAAAATTATGATTAAACGCATTTAAAAAAAATAAAAATCCAAAATTCTTTAAAAACAAAAATAATTATAAAAGTTTATGACCGTGCTTGTTTGTGTTGCTCATCCAGATGATGAAGTTCTTGGTTGTGGTGCAACAATTGCAAAATTAAGCAAAAAAGAAAAAGTAATAACCGTGATTTTTAGTTATGGTGATGCATGGCCTCCATGGATGGTTGATAAAAAAGATTTAATAAAAACAAGAGTGAAAGAAAGCAAACTTGCAGCAGAAATTTTGGGTGTGAAAAAAACGTACTTTATGGGATTAAAGGATACGAGAGTAGAAGCTGAATGGGATGTTAATAAAGAAAAAGCATTGCATAGGTTGTTTGAAAAGTATAAACCAAGCAAAGTTTTTACGCATACAGCACGGGACAAACACGTTGATCACGCAGCAGTTAATAAAATCGTGAATAAAGAATTAAGAAAACAAAAATTGCTTGGAAGAGAAATAAAAGCATATTATTTTGAAATAAATTTTTGGAGTTTTTTAAATAGTGGAGAACCAGTGTTTGTTTTTGATGTTTCAAAGACTTTTGGAAAAAAGCTTGAAGCACTTGATATGTTTGAATCTCAAAAATCTCTTATGATTTTTCTTAAACCAATGGTGATAGCTAAAGCATATTTTTATGGAAAAGAGCATGGTTATGAAAGAGCAGAATATTATTTTAAGGAGTGATAAAATGGAGCAAAGAAAAAGAAAACCAAGAATACTTGTTTCTGCTTTTGGCGTTGGATACGGGCATTCCACAAGAACTTATGCTCTGATTAAACAATTAAAAAAATTCGCTAATGTAAAAATTGTTGCTTACGATTTATCTTACGATTTTTTTCAAAAAATGAATTTAAATCCAATTAAACTAAGAGGAAGTATTAAGTATAGGGACACAACATTTTCTTTTTCTTTGTTTTCTCTATTAGCAGATAATATAAAAATCCCATTTTATTTAAACAAAAACTATGAATTATTAAGTGATTTAATAGACAAATTCAAACCAGATTTAATAATTTCAGACAGCGAACCATATTTGTCTCTCACAGCAAGAATTAAAGAAATTCCAAATGTAATGTTAATAAATTGGTTTAGCACATTAAATGAGTATAATTATCTTCCAACAAGATTAAAACATGGAAGCGTAAGAAATCAACAATTCATTATTTCCAAACTCATGGACCTTGCTTTAAAAGAAACAGATTTAATTTTAAATCCTTCCTTTGGTATTGAAAAATCATTTGTAAGCAAACTAAAATATACAGGTGTTTTTGTAAGAAAAAAACCAGATGAACTCCCAAGAATAGAAACACTGAAAAAAAAATATAATCTCCCGGAAGAGTATTATCTTGTAAGTTTTGGTGGTTCAGCGTATGGAAAGAATTTGTTAAAAGAGCTCATACCCGTTTTTATGAAATATGATGACAAAAAATTTATTATAAGCACAAACAATGCAGTAAGAAGAAAACAAGTAAAGAAAAACCTCATACTCTTGCCTTTTATTGATGATTATTTAGAATACTTGAAACCATGCAAGGGAGTTATTTCTCTTGCCGGACATTCAACAATAAGTGAAGCATTGTGTTACAAAAAACCAATATTTGTTGTTCCCATATTAAATCATATTGAACAACTTGGTAATGCGAGCATGCTTGAAAGAAGAGAATTTGGAAAAACTGTTTTTTTAAAAGGAGATGAAAAAGATGTTGAATTGCTTGAAAAAAAGCTTAATTCTTTTTTTAGACATGAAGTATTTTTTGAAGAAGTTTTAAACAGCACAAAAATTGATTGTAATGGTGTTGAAGAAAGCGTTGGGTTTATAAAAAAATTATTAGAAAGTATTAAGAAAAAAAGAAGCAAAAACTAGAATTCTTAAAAATTTTAATCATAATTACATTTCTGAAAGCTTAAATAATCTTTCTTTAAGATAACTAATCTTTTTTATTAAATAAAGCATTTCTTTTTTATCAACAATAAGATTATTCTTCCAATCTGAAACTACTAATCTATTATGCCCGAGTTTTTGCAATTTTTTAGTGTTTAATTTTTTAATTAAAAAATATGTTTCAATAAATTCTTCCATGCTCTTAGAATAATTATTGTCGCGGATTAACAATAAATCCCTGTCAATATTTACTTCCATATTCTTAAAATAAGAAGCAGTATTATTCATAGCTTTTAAAACAACATTAGCACAGGATTTAATAGTTGGTAAAGACAATTTCTCCATGTTAGAAATTAATTTCTCAGCTTTAGAAAGATTTATTTCTGCTAATTCCCTCCATTCTTCTTTCATAATATTAGAATAATTAGTTAATCTTTAATAATTTTTTTACATTAATTAAAACATCCAATCTGTTTTGTTTAAATCATCGCTTATTTTTTTATAAAGTTTTTTCGCTTCATTCAGAAAATCTTTTATTTTCTGAAATTCAATTCTTCTCGTGCCAAATCCTTCTTTTATGATAAAATAATCCCTGTTTGATTCAAAAAAATATTGTTTCCTATTTTTTGCATCCACGAGTTTTGGGAGAAGAGTTATGGCTTCAAGAGTTTTTTTATTCAACCCCAATCTTGCTTCGTATTCTTTTGTGAAAAAATTAATTAAAAAAACCTCATTTTTTGGAAGTCTTGAAATATTTTTCATTTTCTCTTCTCTTTCAAGGAATGCTTTCACCATGAACTTTATTGCTAAATTAACATGTTCTAATGAATTCAAAAACAATGTTTTTTCTTTAACTAATGGAAATGTTACATAAAGCATATGGTCTGCAATAATTAACTCTTTTCTTGCTTGATCAAGCAAATCTAACTTATTTTCAAAATTCAAAAACTCAACCACCCCTAATTAATTAGTATTTTTTAGTATTAATAAGTTTTAATAAATTCATTATTTTTTTAAGTTCTTACTCCAAAAACTTTATAAACCTTTTTTTTATTGAGTTAAAACATGGCAAGATTAAGACCTGCTAAATGCCACAGAAGTATTGAGAAAAGAGCATTTACTCGCAAGAGCAAGTATAAGAAGAAATCTTTTGTAAGAGGCATTCCTGGTTCAAAAATACAAATCTTTGATATGGGTGCAAAAAACAAAAAATTTCCTATAAGAGTGTCTCTTTATGCAAAAGAAGGCAAGGTTGTTAGACATAATGCTCTTGAAGCTTCAAGAATAACTGCAAACAAGTACTTGTCTGCTAAAGTCGGGAAAGAAAATTATCATTTTAAAATCAAAACATATCCTCATCACGTATTAAGAGAACATGCAATCGCTGCAGGAGCTGGAGCAGATCGTTATTCTTCAGGCATGCAAAAAGCTTTTGGAAAGTGCGTTGGTGTTGCAGCTAGAATAAAAAGAGGTACAGAAATTGCATACGTGGAAATTGATGAAAACAATATTTCTTATGCAAAAGAATGCTTAAGAAAAGTTGGGCATAAGATGCCATGCAAAACATTCATTGAAATTCAAAATTTAAATGAAAAAAATTAAATTCCTTTTCTCAACAAGATTTTATCTTTTTCAATTTCTTCAATTACTTTTCGCATCATTTTTACAGCAAGTATTGGGTGTTTTCCAATTGCTGTTTCTTCTGAAAGCATTAAAGCATTAGAACCGTCAAGCACTGCATTTGCAACATCACTTACTTCTGCTCTTGTAGGTCTTTTATTCACAACCATTGATAGAAGCATTTCAGTGGCTGTAATAACATATTTCTTCAAACTATTGCATTTCTTTATAATTAATTTTTGAAAAAGTGGCACTTTTTCAATTGGCAAATGAGTTCCAAGGTCTCCACGAGCAACAAGCACCCCATCACTTGCCTTTATTATCTTATGTATATTCTCAATACCTTTTTTTGATTCTATTTTTGACAGAAAAAAAATTTTTCTTGGCTTAAAAAAACTTCTTATCCTTCTTATTTGTTCTTCTGATTCTGTAAAAGAGACAGCAAGATAATCAAAATCAAGATTTTTAATAAAAGACAGCATTTTGTCTCCACTTATATCAATAAGCACTTTACATCCAACATTTCTTAATTTATCGCTAACTTCAAGACATTCTTTTTTTGAAGCGTATTTTGTATTTATTCTCCCAATTGTCATACCTTCTTTATGCATTAAATTTAGAATCCTATAATTCCAAGAAGACGGACCTATTGTCGCAATTATATCAATCATTTTAAAATAAACGCTTTTTGCTTTTATCTTTTTTATGTATTTTTTTAAAAATAACACCTGTTAATAAAGAAATAATAAAAAGCAAAAAAGATTTGAAAATTGAAATTAAAAAAATCAATTTAATTGTTTTATAAAAAAAAGTTTCTGGAAAAAGCACGATTAATTTATCTGTTCTTGGATTCAGTAACCATAAATCATTATTAAATAAGATTTCATGAAATAACACCCATTCTGTATGAAAACTTTGTTTTGTAATTATAAAAAAAATAAAGAAAACAAGAAGTGCAAGGCTTGAAACCGCGAAGATTAAAGCACTATTCTCAAAAAACTTTCTTTTATTATAAGCAAAAACAAGCATTAAGAAGAATAAAAAAATCGCTCCGCACAAAAATTCGTGAAATAAGCACTTATTAATTAAATCCCGCACATCAACTAAATGAAGCAAATCTCTTTGACTGAAAAAAGAAGAATTTAAAAAAGAATTATTCCCTGTTTTAAAATAGTTTATAAGACCTTTTGTTATTGTGCTTGTAGTATTCTTATCTATTAAATCATTAACTCCATTAACGAAGAATTCTTTTTCATAATATTCTTGATTAAAAACAATGAAAGACGTTGAACTCAATAAATTAAATAACAAGAAAAAAAGAGCAGCAATCATGTTTAAAAAAAATATTTTCATAAATTTTTTCTTCATTTTTCTGCAACCTATTGTTTTCTATTAATATTTTATAAAACAATAATAAATTAATAAAAAATTAAACTTATGTTTTTTATGTTAGACAATTCTTATACTGAAGATTATTTAAAAGCAATAGAAGAGAGAGCAATAAAAAACTTTTTGCCAAAAGTAAAAAAACAATTCGCAGAAATAATTAAATTAAGCATATTAGATGAGGACATAAAATACTTTACATTAAAAGGATTGAACAGAGCTCATGACGGCTTTTATTATGGTTATTGCAGTAGTTCAAAAAAGAATCATACTATTGAAAATAATGAAGTTTTTGGATTATACATGCATAATCTTAAAGTGCTTGGAACAACAATGGCATTTTGCAGATTAGAAGGATTAAATAATTATGAAACAAGTGTTGCTGCAAGCGGTGCTGTTTTCCATGATATCACAAGAAATTTATATGGAAATGCGTGGGCAAACAAACTAAATTTAGCGCATCCACTAACAGGATGTGAATTCGTAAAAAAAATCCCGTTAAGAGGGGTTTTTTATGAAAATAATAAGAAGATAAATTATAACATTAAATCAGAAACACGCAAAGAAATAAGTGAAATTGTTTTAGTTCATTTCGGAAGATTTACTGAAGGAATTATTGAACATTTTAAAGATGAAATGCCTTCATTATTTGAAGAACCTAATTCAATACAAGACCTTCTTGAAAGAATAGAAAACCCATCAAAAATAGAAAGAATTGTTCAGTATGCAGACAAAGTGGGGAGTTTAAAATTTGCAAGTTATGTCCCTGGAATTAAAGAAATTCATTTCACAGAATTTGAACAAAACGAACCAGAACTTTTTAAGCAAATAAAAAGATTAGATTATTTGCTTAAAATTGAACCAAAAGAATTAGTGCATAAATTCAAACATTAAAGAACAAAGAGAGATAACTTTTTATATTTGTTCTTTTTTTATTTCACTCATGATAGGAGTTATAATTAGCATAACTTTCCTTATTGTATTATGGTTTATAATAATATACAATAATTTCATAAGTCTTCAAAACAGAGTGGAGAATTCATGGTCTCAAATAGAAGTTCAATTAAAAAGAAGAGCAGATTTAATTCCAAACCTTATTGAAACTGTTAAAGGATACATGAAACATGAAAAAACAGTATTAACTGAAATAACAAAAGCGAGAACAGAATTAATGAAGGCAAAAACGATTTCTCAAAAAGCTAATGCTGATAATAAACTTGCAAACACATTAAAAACATTGTTTGCTGTTGCTGAAAACTATCCTAAACTCAGGGCAAACGAGAATTTTAAAATGCTTCAAGAAGAATTAGCAGGAACAGAGAATAAGATTGCTTATGCAAGACAATTCTATAATGACTCAGTAATGATTTTAAACACTAAAATAAAACAATTTCCAACAAACATTGTAGCAAAAGCAATGAACTTGAAAAAAAAGGATTATTTCAACGCGGAGCCAAGCGAAAGAAAAAGCATAAAAGTTAGATTTTAAATTCATGTTTTATCAATCTTTTTGGTGATTTAATGTTCTACGAGGAAATACAAAAAAATAAGATTAAAAGTTGGTTGTTAGTGTGTTCATTTTTTGCAATTATCGGTGTTCTTAGTTATGTTATCTTATATTATACTTATTTTGGAGAGAGTGCAATAATTTTTGCTTTCCTAATAGCCGTTATATCCTCATACCTTACTTATTATTATAGTGATTCCCTTGTTTTAACTTTCAGCAGAGCAAGGCCTGTAAAAAAAATTGAATACCCTTTTCTTTATAACATAACAGAAGGATTAGCTATTGCAGCAGGCATTCCAAAACCAAGACTTTTCATTATAGATGATGACGCGCTTAACGCTTTTGCAACAGGCAGGGACCCTGAACACAGCGTTATCGTAGTTACTAAAGGTTTAATTAAAAAGTTAAACAGGGAAGAATTAGAAGGCGTGATCGGGCATGAAATGAGTCATATTAAGAACTATGATATAAAATTCGCTACATTAGTTGTTGTTTTAGTTGGCATGGTAGCAATTTTATCCCGTTTTTTTATTCGCTCTCAATTTTGGGGGAATAAAAAAGAAAAAGAAGGAGCAAGCATTCTATTTTTTATAGGATTAATCTTAGCAATATTCGCTCCTTTATTCACAAAATTAGTTCAATTAGCAATAAGTAGAAAAAGAGAATTTTTAGCAGATGCTTCTTCAGTAGAATTAACACGCAACCCTTCAGGATTAATAAATGCTTTAAAAAAAATCAGTGAAAATCCAGGAGTAAAAAGTGCTTCCCAAGTCACTGCAGGACTATTTATAAGCAATCCATTCAGGAAACAAAACCTCATTAAACTCTTCAGCACGCACCCGCCAATTGAAGAGAGAATCAAAGCACTTGAAAAAATGGCATGAATTTATTTCAAAACTTTGCCTGTTTCTAAATACCACAAGCATAAATCTAATTCACCAAGAGTTAAATTTGTTTTGTTGCCAATAATTCTAAGAACTTTTTCAATTTCTAAATATTTGTTTTTTGTAATTGTTTTAGGAGGATTAATTAAGCCATATTTTACTAATAAATCAACAATGTGGAAGTCAATAATAGCATAATCAAAAAATCCAATATTCCTAAGAAAATGGCTTGCTTCTTTCATACCCACACCTTTAACATTATTCACTAACCACTTTCTTAAATCATCACCTCTTAACTCACTTAATGCTTTCATTAATGCTTCCACTTGCTTTCTTGCTTCAATAATATATTTTGCTCTTGCGTTCGGAAACCTATGCCCTAACCTCTTTAATTTTTCAGCAAGTTTTTTTTCAGGTAATTCTAAAAACCCTTTCCCTATATTGTTTTGTATCTTAATACTTCTTTCAGCATTATAATTTGCTGTGAGAATGCAATAACATAATTCATTAAAAATTATTTCTTTAGAACACTTACCAATTTTTTTGAATTCATTAATCCTTTCATCAATAATTTTTCTAACATTTGTTCCTTGCAGTTCTTTAATGCATTCCAATAAGTTTTCCATTAAAAATTAAGAAAATAAGAAACAACATTTAAACATTATTATCAAGAATTTTATCCTTTTTTCTCAAAAATCTCGTAAAGAAAGCAACCAATCCTTCCAATAACATAATTCATTAAAAATTCTTTAACATCACCAATAACAGTGTTAGTAACAAACGGAAAGTAATTCGCTAAATTAAGATTAGTCTTACTTAATTGATCAAAAACACCTGAAACAACACCGCTTCCAAAATAACCAAGTCCTAAAATACTCGCTAAAGAATTCGTGTTTTCTTTTTCTTCAACATTACTCTTTAAATGAAAATAATCTTCCAATAAAATCACATTTTAGATTATTCTTCTAAAACCATAAATATTAGTATTGCTTATAAACTAATTTGAAGGGGGATGACTTTAATTAAATTATTAGAAAAAAAAGCGATTAATTCTAAGATAAAGATTATTTTTCCTGAAGGTAATGATGAAAGAATTATTAATGCAGCAAAAAAAGCGTATAGAAAAAAAATATGCACGCCTTTGCTTGTAAGTGCTAAAAAAGGAAAATTATTTTTTAATCATTTAACAAGCAAAAAATTAAAAGAATATGCAAAGAAGTATAGTAAAAAGAAAAAAATGAGTTTAAGTGTTGCTGAAAAAATAATGCAAGACCCTTTATTTTATTCTGCTATGGCATTAAAAGAGGGAGATGCTGATGCAATGATTGCTGGCGCTCAATACACATCAGGCAATGTAATTGCTGTTTCAAAGGACATAATTGGGTTAAAAAAAGGAATTAAGGTTGCTTCAAGTTATTTTATAATGAGTTTGCCTTTTTTTAAAAATAAAGAAGGAGGTAATTTAATTTTTGCCGATGCTTCAGTAAATCCATTACCTAATGCTTATGAATTAGCGGATATTGCAATTACAAGTGCTGAAACAGCTAAAAAATTACTTGGATGGGTGCCTCGAGTGGCAATGCTTTCTTTTTCTACAAAAGGAAGTGCATCTCATGAAATAATTGATAAAATTGTTCAAGCGACAAAGATAGCAAACAAAAAAGCGCCTCAATATTTTATAGATGGTGAAATGCAAGGAGATGCTGCATTAATTGAATTAATTGCAAAGAAAAAAATGAAAAAAATAGGGAAAGTTGGTGGAAAAGCAAATGTGCTAATTTTTCCTGATTTGAACGCAGGAAATATTTGTTATAAATTAGTTCAAGTTCTTGGAAGAGCCACAGCTTACGGACCCATACTTCAAGGATTCAACAAACCTGTTAGTGATTTATCGAGAGGGGCTAAAGAAAAAGACATTTATGGTGTTATAATAATTATGAGTATTTTAGCAAGGAGAAAAAAATGAAGATTTTAACACTTAATTGCGGAAGTTCATCAATAAAATATGCTGTTTTTTTTAAAGAAAAAAGAATTGCTTTTGGAAAAGTTGAAAGAATAGGTGAAAGAAGTTCAATAATCAAGTATTCTTCTGAAAAAAAATCATTTGAAAAAGAAGCAAAAGTGAGCACTTATGTTCGGGCATTTAATATAATGATTAACAATTTGACAAATAAGGAGTTTGGTGTTATAAAATCAAAAAAAGAGATTAACGCAGTTGGTCATAGAGTGGTTCATGGAAAAGAACTTCATGAATCTATTATTATTGACAAATTTGTTTTAAGAAAAATTAAGAAATTGTTTGATGTTGCACCACTCCATAATCCTCATAATTATAAAGGAATAATAACTGCAAAAAAATTATTTCCAAAAATCCCGCATGTTGCAGTATTTGATACTGCTTTTCACAATACCTTGCCTGAAATAGCTTATTTATACGCTTTACCGCAAGAATATTATAAAAAATATGGTATTAGGCGTTATGGTTTTCATGGTATTTCTCATAAATACGTGGCTCATGAAGCAGCAAAAATGCTTAGAAAACCATTAAATAAATTAAAAATGATTACTTGTCATCTTGGAGCTGGAAGCAGCATTACAGCGATTAACAAGGGAAAATCTGTTGACACAAGCATGGGGTTTACTCCCTTAGAAGGTTTAATTATGTGCACGCGTTCAGGAGATGTTGATCCAGGATTACATTATTTAAAAAGACATGTTTGGGAAGGACAAAAAAATTTTTATGATATATTAAACAAAAAAAGCGGATTGTTAGGAATCTCGGGAAAAAGCAAGGATATGAGGGTTTTGTGGAAGAATTATAATAAAGATAAAAACTGCAGACTTGCAGTTAATATGTATTCTTACAGATTGCTTAAATATTTAGGTAGTTATATTGCTATTTTAAATGGTGTGAATGCAATTGTTTTTACAGCAGGTATTGGAGAAAATGCTTATTATGTGAGAAAAAAAGTATGCGATAAATTAAGATATTGTGGTGTTATTCTTGATGAGAAGAAAAATAGAAAAACAATAAATGGTAAAACAGGATTTATTAATACTAAAAATTCAAAAGTAAAAATTTTAGTAATCCCAACTGATGAAGAAAAAATGATTGCTCTTGAAACCAAAAAAACAATTAAAGGAAAGATAAAATGATTAAAGGAATAGGTGTTGATATTATTTCTCTTGAAGACTTAAAGCAAAAGATTGAAAAACTGGGTGATGCATTCTTAAAAAGAACTTTTTTTAACTCAGAATTAAATTATGCAAAAAAAGATAATATGATAGAACATTTAGGAACCACTTTTGCAGGTAAAGAAGCAGTTTTTAAAGCATTAAAAAAAGATTATTTTGAACCTAAAGAAATTGAAATTAAAAGAAAAAACAGAATGCCCATTGTTTGTTTTCATGGAAAACTTAAAAAATTAAATTATGAAGTAATGCTTAATTTATCTTTTAATAAAACAAACGCAATCGCCATGGCAATAATATTAGAAAACAAAAAATAAAAAAAGTTTTATTCTTCAGATTCACTTGCTAAAAAAGCCCACCAAGGTTTCTTTGTTCTTATGACTTCTCCATTTTCAGCATCAACTTGTGCTTGCACTTGCATTCTCATCTTGAACAAACCTAAAAATTTAACTTGTTTTTTAACTTGAACTTCATAAACTGCTTTAACCTGCTCACATTGTTTTACTTCCTTTAATTAATGCTCTCAACCTGCTTGCTCGCCTCACTTCGTTCAAAACACATAATAAATATACAATATAAACACATAACTCTCAGCTCGGTCTCAAACTCAAAAAAAAAGTTAATAAATATAAAAAAATTAATATCTTTATTATGTTTGGAATGAGTTTATTTTATGAAGTTTTTGAAATAATAAAGCAATGGAAACCACAACAAAAATATTCTAATGAATTAGAGTATAGAAATGATTTAATGGATTTTATTTATAACAAACTTAATTATTCTGGAAACATATTTTTTGGAAACAGAAGTATTTTAGTTAGAAAAGAAGATGGAAGAGGACTTTGCGATATTGCAGTTGGCAATAGACAAGTCGGAATTGAACTCAAAAAAGATTTGAAATCTAAATCCCAAATTAATCGATTACAAGGACAAATAGATGATTATGAAGATGATTATAAAGAGGGTATTATTATTGTTTTAGTTGGAAACGTTAATAAATATGTAGAAAACGAGTTAAGACATAAACTTCAAAAAAAATTAAACAAATCTAATGTTTTTGGATTACAACAATTTAGAATCAAACTAATAAATAAATCAGATAATAATATAAGAAAATCAACAAGAAAACCTGAACAGAAACCTCAAAATATTTTTGGATTAAAATTCAATCCTTTTGGTTAGCGTACACTTCACTTCGTTCTGTTATTGAACAATGATTAAGAGGGCTTTGTTATCTCCAGCAATCACTTAAATTCAATCAGGGGCAGGACTTGTATAATCCCAAAACATTATTACAACTTTTTACTTGCATTAATGAGGAAAAAAGAATTATAAAAAAATAAAAAAAGTTTATTTTTTTTCTTTTAATTTTTTCTCCAAGTACTTTATTGTTTTTCCAATTGTAGTGTTTTTTGCTGCATCTTCTGCTGTAACTTTAATCCCGAATTCATTTTCAGTTGCTGCTATTAATGCAATAACATCAATAGATTTTGCATGAAGGTCTTTAACAAAACACGTGTTGTTTTTCAGTTTTTTAGGATCAATTTTAAAAATATCACTCACTATTTTTTTGAATTTTTTTTCAATGCTTTCCATTCTTATCAAACCTTAAAAACAACAATGTTCATTCCTTCTACTTTTTTGATTTTTGCTCTAACTCTCATAGGCAGTTTTTCATTTCCTTCTTTTATTTTTTCAGGCGTTGAAACATTAACTCCTTCTATTTTTGTAAAAAATATTGGGCCTTCCTTCAATTTCACCATGCCATAAGGTATTCTACCAAGTTTAGCGAATTTTTTTGCTGGAAGTATTGTAGCTGAATAACTTATTAACTCTCCTTCTCCGCTTATTCTTACCCATTTTTGGTTTGTACTGCCACACTCCTTGCATGCTGTTACTGGAGGAAAATTATATGTTCCACACTCCATGCATTTCATTGCCATTATTTTACCTTTGGCTAAATAATCATACCATTTTTTTGCAACTTGCAATTCCATTTATTTTCCCCTCCTTAACACAGTTACTGCACTATGCATGCCATAACCATGATTATGTTGTGCAACTATTTCAGGTATTTTTTTCATTTGAAGCTTGCCTGCTTCTCCACGCATTTGTTTTACAATATGGTATGCTTCTGAACCTGCTGATGCTTCAAAAGCATGTCCAACCCCATGCCTTCCACCCGAAGTATTTAATGGTTTATCCCCTTTGTATGTTGTTCTTCCCTCCATTACTGCTTTCCATGCTTCTCCTTTCTTAAAGTAACCAGCAACTTCTGAAAGAATTAATTGATGTATTTGCATGCAATCATGCACGTAAAGATAGTCAAGTTCTTTTGGGGTTATCCTTGCCATTTTATATGCTCCTTTGAAAGCAAGTTGATCTGTCTTCAGCACGCCTGAAACACCATACCATGGAAAATTGCTTGCTCCAGCATGAAATCCTGCTATTTCCACAGGCACTTTTTTTGTATATTTTTGCGGTTCTGATGTAATAACCATCGCTGATGCACCATCTGCAGTATTTAAAGCACTTAAAAGCCTTGTAGGATATGAAAAAAACGGGTTGTTCTTTGATTTCCAGAACTCAAACGCGTCCTTAAATCCTTTTGCTTTTGCTTCTTGTTCCAAAGTTGTTCTCACTATTGCTTTCGGATTTTTTGATGCGTGCATTCTAACTGCTTTGTTTATTTCAAACATTATTTCATCCATTTTTTCAAAAGAAAGTTTGTTCTTTTTTGCATACAACATTGTAGGTATTGCTCCATAACCTGTTGCAATATCATAACAATGATGATACGCATACACATGGTCTACTCCAAAATCAGTCCAATACCATAAAGTCATTGGATCAATTGCTTGTCGTTTCAATGGATTGTTATTTACAGGAACAGAACTTGTTATTTCTCCTGCAACTATTAAAACAGTTTTATACTTCCCAGATTTTATAGCATTAGAAGCAATACCCATTCCCGTATTTGTTGTAGAACATGCTGTGTCAAAATGATATCCTGGTTTGTTTCTTAATCCAAGCCAATCAGCAAGAAGAGTTGCGTGGCTGTAAATTTCAGAAGTGTGTGAAAGCATGTTTCCCACGTAAAAAGCATCAATGTCTTTTGGAGTGACTCCCGCATCTTTCATAGCTTCAAAAGCTGCTTCAGCAACCATTTCCTGAAATGTTTTTCCTTTTAGCTCCTTATCAGTCATTATGTTTCCAAATTTTGTGCATCCTACTCCTATTATATATGGTTTTTTCATTTTTTAGTCCCCCATCCTTTTTTTAAAATAAAGAGTGAAAAACAATAAAGCAATTCTCACCCTCTTTTACTCTTAAGACAAATTCAAATAAAAGTTTTTTGTTAAGAATAGATTATTTTGTTAAACCACTAATCTTAAATAAGTGAATATTTTTTTTACAAACATGAATATAAGTCCGAGCATGATGAAAAAACTCATGAAACAAATAAATGCAGAAGAAATACCTGCAACAGAAGTAATAATTAAAACAAGTTCTCATGATTTAATTATTAAGAACCCTCAAGTAATTAAAACAAAAGCAATGGGTATTGAATCATACCAAGTTAGTGGAGAAGCAAAAATCATTCCTTCTGAACCAAAAATAACAAAAGAAGATATAGACCTTGTAATAGAACAAACAGGTTGTAGTGAAGAAGAAGCAGAAGATATGTTAAAAAAAACAAATGGTGACATAGCAGAGGCAATAATAAAAATTAAGGGAGAATAAAAAACCTTCTTCCTTCACAATATTTTTATAAGCATTACAGCTTCTCATCAACTTTAAAGTATATTTTTATTAATTATAAATAATTACTTTAATCATAAATATTTACAAAGTTTTATAATATTTTCTTTTTCTGACACCACACACCCCAAAAAAAATTTTAGGTCGCACCCTACCTTAAGAAGCTTTGCTTCTAAAATGAGCCTTCAGCTAATAATGCTTTCTTTGTGTACATTTGTTTATTTGAGGCATTAAATTCATGTTTTATCTGTCCTATTAAATTATCTACACTAAATATTTTCCAATACACTGGAACAAAGGCATTCTTCCCGCTTCTTTCTGCGTTTTCAATCTTAAAACTAACTATAATGTGTCTTGCATCATGAATTACCTTAAAATCTGTTGGTCTTTCAGATGGAGAAAAATAAAAAGATCTTTGTGTCGTCTGATAATTTCTTTCATTATAAGTTTTGCACTCAATGTAATTAGGTCTTCCACATCTATCCTTTAAGAAGATATCAGGGTAACCTACTGCCTTCTTTTTACCTTCTTTTGTTTTTGGTCTATCCGCATTTAAACCAATTTGATTTAGTGCATTAATCATAAATGGCTCAATATGATTACCAACCTCATTAGCCCTTCTTGTGAAAATACCTTTTTTATTGGCGTTTCTTGTAGCAATTTTTGCTGCTTCTGTTAAATCCTTTAATAATTGTTGGTCTTTTAGATCATCTTCATTGAAAGGAATTACTTTACAACCAGACACTGCTTTCATAGCTATTCTGAATGGAATGTTATTTAATGGTTTAAGAAATTGTTTTATCGTCTCTTCCAAATCTTTGATGTATTCTTCTTGCTCATTCATTATTACACCCCAGGTTTGTGAAATATTAAAATATTTTCTTTTTGCATAACGTTATATAACCCAAAAATTATTTTATCAATATTCTTTATTAACTTGAAACCAATTTTTTCTGCATAATTAATTGTAAAATCAACTGTTTTAATTCTCTCGCCAAAATATGAAGCATCCCCTATGATTATAACACAAAATTTTCCCGGTTTTAAAACTCTAAACATCTCATTAATACTTTTCATCATATCTTGATTATAAAGTTCAATTCGTTTTGCACCAATACCTCTTACTCCTATAAATTCGTCCCTGATTTTCTTTGTGTCAAAACCCAATGCCTCAAGGGCATGTGCATCATTTTTAACATAATCTAAAGCAATTGAATATGGTGGAGATGTAATAATTCCATCAACACTGTTATTATCTAATTTCAGGTTTCTTGAGTCCCCTTCTTCTATTTTAACACTACCTAATTTTATCCCAACTTCTTTTACAGCATTGCTAAAATCTTCTACTGATTTAATCATTTTTTCAACATTTGCAGAAAAAGCTTCATTAAAATCTTTCCTTCTCCTACTTCTATCACTATGAGCTATAAGTTCAGCAACTAAGAAAAAATTTCTAACCTTTTCATTATCAATACTTTCTATTGCTTCTCTTAATTGTTTTGGTTTTTTATCAAAATTCATTAATGTTCCACCATTATGTTTTAAAATATCATCTTTAATTGATTTTATTTTCTCTAAAACATCAATAGACTGGGTTTTAACTTTTGATATTAAGACGCAAACAGGTGAAACATCTATACCAATACTATTTATTCCCAAAACTTGAGATTCAAGCACCGTCGTCCCGCTCCCTAAAAAAGGATCAAGAACCAAATTACCTTCTTTAACTTTAATGAAATTTAACAATGATCTAATCATTTGTGGGTGAAATTTTCCCTTATATGGATAAATCCAATGTGTGAGGTATTGGTTTATAGATTTAGTTTGATTAAACTGAACTAATTTTTCATAATTTGTTATTTGTCCGTTTATTCTTTTGAAATAAGCGACTCTTTTTCGCAGTAAATCCTGATCACCAGAAATCAGTTTGAACTTACGCAAACTATTTGTAATTTCAAAATTAGCAGATAATCCTTGTAATTCAAGTTTTGCTAATGCCAATTCATATATAAATTGAACTTTGTCCATCAATTCTAATTCCATCTTAAACACCATAACATATATTACTTTTATATATCTGTTGTTTTTGAAAAAGAATTAGGGCTTTAAATGGGTTTTTCAAAAACTATTTATTGAATTACATCTTTCATAAGAACATGAAACTTGTTTTTACCTCTTGGATTCCAAGAAGTTATATACATGTGTTAGAAGTTTTCAAAAATTTGGGAAAACTTGAATTAGAACTTTCAGATATTAAACTTGAAGAAAATCTTTTTTTTAAAATCAAAGAGTTTGAAGAACTAAAAAACATAAAGTGTTTTATGGACTCAAACGGTCAATACGACCTTGTTGTTGATGATGTTGATAACATTATGGATGCTACAAATTTATTAAGAAAATTATTGTTGGAAAAAATAATAAAAAACTCGCATAAAGTCACTTATAAACAAATTAAAAAAAATATTTTGCCTCTTGTTTATTCTGTAACAATTCTTTCAAATAAAAAAAGCGATGCAAAAGAAGTTAAAATTAAAAGAGTTGGAGAATACCAAATGCATCTTATAAGAACGCAAGATGTTTATGTTAAGAAATATAATTATGTGATAGGCAAAGAAAACGAGAAAGGTTTTATGCTTGCAAGATTAAGCAATTTTATTTCATGTGCAACAGAATTTTTTTACAAATTAATGGATTTAATGGCTGAAAAATATGAGTTAATGGATAAATTGGATTTTCTTCTTGAGGAAAGCATAGAACTTTCTGTGCTTAAAAAAACAATTGTGGATTTGGATATTGTTAAAAAAAATATAGAAGAAACAAATTCCAAGATAAAACAAACAATAAATATTATTGAAAGAAAAAAAGAAGAAATTGAAAATTTGAACAAAACAGAAAAAGAATTTTTTTATAAGTATTTTAAACTATTAGAAGGAGATGTTGATTACATTGAAACTCTTTGGGACTTATTAAGTAATTATGTTGAGAGTATGGATCAAACCCTTGATGCCAGATTATCTTTTCAAGAAAGCGTTGAATCCAAAAAAATTGAAGCATTTTTAAGTGTTGATGCTGCATCTGTTCTTGCAGCTCTTATTGCAAGCTTATTCCTAAGTCAGTATACGGGGCTTGGAATAACAGGTAAAGGTGCTTTAAAATTCACAGCAATATTCATTATTATATGGATAATTATTTTTGTTATCATAAATAAAATGAAGATAAGCAAAAAAGAAATTAAGAAAGAAAGTTTAATCAAGAAAATTGAATAAAAAAATTAAACTTTATCCTTTCAAAATTTTTTCAATTATTTTTCCATAAGCAGGTCTTGTTATAAGAATGCCAACACTCGTTGCTATAATTGTAGTTACAGCAAATCCTTTAAGCAAACCTGCGTGAGACCAAAACAATGGAAGCATTGTTGCAAGCATAACAGCAAAACTTGCGAAAACAATTCCAAATGCTTTCTTAATCCTTTGTTTAACTCCAATAACTTCTTTTGCTTCTCCGCCACGAATCACTTCATCTGTAATCACTATTTGATCATCAACGCCTGTACCAACACTTGCGATAATTCCTGCAATGCCTGCTAAATCAATAGTCCAATGAATTAATGCTGCAACTCCCAGGGTTATAAAGATTTCAGACAATGAAACAAGGATTATTGGCAGAACTATTTTTAATTTTTTGTATCTGAGGGCAATAACTAAATCAACCATGATTATCGCAAATAAAAATACTATGAGAGTGTTCTTAGCAAAAGATTTTCCCAAGCTTGGAGACACTTTTTCTGTTTGAACAATACTAAGTTTGGAAGGAAGGTTTCCAGATTTTAAAATTGCTTGAAGTCTGCGCATTTCACTTTGAGCATCTTTCTTTGATTTTCTCACACCAGTTATGCTTGGCGTGGTAATTGTCTTATTTTTCATATCGCAAGCAATATTGAGTTTTCCTCCTTCAACAGGAATATTATCAATATAAAAGTCAATTGTTTGGTTCAAGTAACAGTTTGGTTCAATTCCAACTTCTGAGAGCTTGCTTGTAATTTCAGCAAATCTTTTTGCTGCTTCTTCTGTTAAATAAACAGTAAAACTAAATCTATTAACAATGCCGTTTTCCGAAGAAATTGGAACAACTTGCGCGCAAGGATTTGATTGCGTTCCTATAAGACAAACATCTAAAACATCATTACCTGCAAAAACAGTTTCATTTCCTATTCTTGCTTCAAAATGACCTGCTTGCTCTAACAAAGATTTTACTTCTTCCATAGTTCCTCCTGCAAACTCTATTTTGAAGTATTGATTCCCTGATAAATCATTCACATATGTTATTGGCATTTCCTTAATTCCAAACACGTTCAAACGTTGTTCCAAAACATTCATTGTAATAGCGACTTCTTCTTGACTTAACTTTCTTTCAGGTTCAAGAAGCACTTTCACCCCGCCTTCTATTTCTGTTCCAAAATCTATTCTTGTTAATTTAAGGTTTTGAACTCCTATCCCAAGATAAGTCTTATTATTAACAGTTAAAGGCAAGAAAGCACAAGTTTGCTCTTTTGAATAAAAATAAGGCAGTTTTTCCTGCACAAATCTTACTCTCACTGTCTCATTAGAAATGCCTTCAACATACGAGTAATAATCTGTTAAATTTGTTATTTCATGATCATTAATGCTTGTAAGAATCACTCCTGAAGGCATGCATTGGCTTGCTGGATTTCTCGTGCTTTGAACAAAAACGCCTTGCCTTAAATTTCCTACATGAATAAAAAAGAAAGACATAATTAATGATATTATTAACAAAATTATTCTAAAGTCTTTCAAAAATTTTTTCATTTCTTCTTCCCCTCAACATAAAGTCGTTGCACTGCAGCAGAAAATAACCAACTATTTATTGCATCAGAAAATGTTCCAATTAACAAGATTAATGCAATATGCTTTATAATACCAATGCTTGAAAACAAGTACATGATTGTAAAAGTAACATATGCAGCTAATTCCATAGTAAATTCTGTAAAAAACGCTTTTTTAATTTTGTCAAGCATCTTGCCCTTTCTTTTTAAAATGTAAGTTGATATTAAAATATCAGAATCACTTGAAAAACCAATAATCATTAATAAACCACCAATGCTTCCAATACCTATTTTGATTTTAAATAATGTTAAAACCGCAAGAATGTTTATTATATCCATAAAAGTTGAAATAATAATTGTTAAAGCAGGAGTCACGCTCTTGAAATAATAAAATGCAACAAGTGTAACGAATAAAAAAGCAATAAACAATAAAACCAGATTATCCCAAATAAATGAACTATTAATTAAAGCAGTTTGTTTTCCAAAACTTGAGTTAGTTTCATTGATTTCAAATCCCATAATCTCGCTCAAAGCACTAAATATTGTTTCCTTATCAATATCCCCTCCAATTTGAACTTCATACCCTTTAATTTTTTGACTAATTGCATCTCTTAATTCTCTGACATTAACGTCTTCAGTGCCTAAAATTTTAACTAAATTTTCTTCTAATTGTTTATTTTCTTGATTTACTGAAAATGTAACAGAAATCCCGCCTCTTAAAGAAATATCTTTATAAAAAAAATCGCCACTGCTTATTTTGTGAAAAATTAAAAAAGATGTGGAGAACAAAATTATTACAAAAGGAATAATCATAAGCTTTTTGTAATTCTTATCATAAAATTCTGCTATTTTATTGTATTCTGACAATAAACTCACCTTAATGCATGCAATCTTTTCTTGTTTAAGATATTATCCCTTTTTTTTGATTAATAAACTTATTTATTATTAATTAAAATCTTATTAAAAAATTTTAAAAAAAGCGCCAAACACTTTTATAATAATGAAAATCAATAAATTTAACTATGTTATGGATAACGAGTATTTAAAAAACCCTTCTGAAAAAAGAACTAAAATATTACTTTTAGATGGTGAATGCACGCTTTATGAACCAAATATTTGGTTATATTTAAAAAGTTCTGCAAAAAAAACAGCAAGCATTTTAATAAAAAATAAAAACAAAGTATTAAAATTTGCATATTTGAGATTAAAAGAGATTATTTTTAATAAACACATAAGAGAAAATGATTTAATTTATGTAAATCTTACTAAAAGGCTTGAATACGCTATTTCAAAAGAAGCAAAAGAAAAAATTAAAGCCAGAATATTAAATTCAAAAAGAATTAAAAAACTCATAGAAAATCTTGATAATTTAAAAGAAAAATTTGATGAAATCTACATTCTCACAGATAATCCTACAAAAACAATTAGAGATTTTTTTAAACATCATGGAATTGAAACACTGAGAAAGAACTCAAAAAGAATCAAAATTATAAAAGAAAAACTGCATAATACCGATTTCACTCTTTTAACTGACGGCACAAATGATTTAAGATTCTTTGGGTGGGGGGTTAAAGTAATTCCAACAAAACAATTAAGAATAACTAATAGGATTGGGGTTAATCAACTCCCTTATGCCAAACCTTTTGATAAATGTCTTGAGGAATTATTAGAATAAAGCAGGGTTTTCTTAACTCTTTCAAATGTTTTCTCACCAATAAGTTTTTTTGCTTTTTCTTCTTCTTTAAGCAGGTCTTGCGGGGATTTTATACTTGCATCAAAAAGTTTTCTTGCTCTTTTTCTACCAATGCCTTTCAAAAATATTAAAGGAAGAAGCTCTTCTTTAACACCATACTGCATTCTTACTCTTAATTTTTTTACTAAAGAAAGCACCTCTTTTTTTTCATCCTCATCAAGAACAAATTTTGCAAGTTCACCAATAGAATAAATAAGCCAATCACCAATAAAAAGCATTGAACGAAGAATTCCTGGTGCAAGATTAAATGCTTTTCTCAAATATTCATCATCCTTTTCATTAATCCATTCTATAAATGCAAAAACAGTTTTTATAGAAGACAAGTACTGCTCGTAATAATAATCGAACGGAGAAGGCTCTTTAATTAAAAAATTTTTTTCCCAATCATTTAACAATTTAATAATTAAGGGATGATCTTTGCTTGAAACTTTTAACAAATTATGCATTTCAACACAATTTGTAATTAATTGCAAAAGACTTATCTCGTTAAGTTCTACATTTTTTATGTTATTAAATGCAACAAGTATTTTATGAGCAGAAAGAGGGTCTAAATAAAGTTCACTTATTCTTTTACCAATAGGAGTGCACAAATAATTATCTTTCTCAATTTTAATAAACCCCCATTCTGCTAACTCATTTATAACATTTAACACCTTGCTTTCAAGCTCAAAATCTCCTTTAAATTGGTATGCCCAAAAAGTAGATTTAAAGAAATCTAATAAACTTTTTTTATGTCTCGCAAATAAATCAGTAATTAAAGAAAGAACATGCGTTCTCAATATGGGTTCTGCACTTAATTTTGAATAAATTTCTTCATTCTCTCCATTAATATATCTTTCAATTATTATTTTTTGTTCTTCCTCGCTTCGTGATATTGTTAATGCCTCCCCTTTTTTATCATAATCAGGCCTTCCTGCTCTGCCCGCTTGTTGCGAGTATTCTAAAACAGGAATCCAATTAGAACCATAACCATCATACCTTTTCAAGTCCCTAACAACAACCCTATACGCGGGAAGATTCACGCCAACTGCTAAAGTAGGTGTTGCACAAATACATTTTATAAGATTGTTTTTAAACGCAACTTCAATAATGTTTCTTTGCTCCATTAATAATCCTGCATGATGAAATGCAACGCCTTTCTTAACCACTTCTGACAATAACATGCATTGAGTTGTTGGAGTTTCAAGCACGTTTTTAAGTTTTTCAGAAACCTTATTTAATTCTTTTTTAACTTCTTCCGACAACATATTTTCAGTAGAACGTGCAAGTCTTTTCGCAAGTGATTCAGTATTCCTTCTTGAAGTTAAAAAGAAAATTATTTGCTTTCCTTCAATAATAGTATCTTTAAGCAAAGATTCTTCATCAGAAACCCCAAAATTCAAAATTTTTTCTGTTCCATCCTCATATATTATTTTGTTGAATAATAAGTTTCCATGAATTAAACTAATTGGTCTAAAATTAGATTTAACTAATCTTGCATCAAGCCATTTACTAAGTTCAACATCGTTTTTTATTGTAGCACTTAAATAAATAAATTGAGCATTTGGCAGTATTTTCCTTAATCTTGTTATTAATACTTCAAGAGTAGGCCCTCTTGATAAATCATTTATTAAATGAACTTCATCAACAATTATAGTAGAAGTATTTCTTATCCATCTTATTCCATGTCTTAATAAAGAATCCATTTTTTCATTAGAAGTAATAATCACATCATAATCTTGCAAATATGCATCAACTTTATCAAAATCCCCAATTGAAAGTGCTGTTTTGAGAAAAGAATATTTTTTTGTGAAACTCTCATACTTTTCATTTGCCAAAGATTTCATAGGACAAAGATAAATTGCCTTCTTTTTTGTTTTAAAATAATTATTAATTATTGCAATTTCAGCAATAAGTGTTTTCCCACTTGCAGTTGGTGATGAAACCACTAAATTTTTTCCATCTAACAATCCTAATAAAATGCTTTTTTCTTGAGGAGGGGTTAATTCTTTTATTCCTTGATTAACTAAAATTTCTTTTATATTATCAGGCAATAAATTTAAGTTATTTCTCATTAATTAGGGACAAACAAAAACATTATATATGTTCTTTGTTTAGATTTTTTTTATGATAAATTTAAGGTCTCTTTCAAAAAGAGGCACTGATCCTTATGCACTTCCATTAATTATAACATCATTTTTAGCACTTTTTATTGCATATATAATGTGGGTTCAACCACAGGAACGTCTCTGTTTTCTTGGATTTTGCAATGGAATAGAGGAAATAAAAACAAACCTTAATACTTCGCAAACTTTTGAAATTGGTTTTATAGGAGGAACAGAAAAAGAAACACTTGAAACTTTTTCAATTAAAACAATTGAAATAAATGATTTGCCAAATAGTGATATTCTTGTTAACAAAAATGATTTTAACTTAAAATCAAACTTTTTTTTGAGTAAGAGTAAAAAATTTGAAATAAAAAACTTTGATTTAAACAGCGATTTTATGAGAATAAAATTCAAATTATCTTCATTCACTGGTAATCCAAGTGTTAAGTTAATCGTTAATAATATTCCTTTTTATTTAGGCACAAATTATGAAAATGAAATGCAAATCCCAACAACTAATCTAACAGAAGATAATACAATAAAAATTGTGTGCCAATACCATGGTTTAGCATTTTGGCAAACACAAACATGCAATATTGAAGATTTTGAAATATTAAGCGATTATTATGATTCTTTTAACAAAATTGATGAAAAAGAATTTTTTATTGAATCCCCTGAAAATATTGGCTCGCTTGAATTAAACTTTTATGTTGAAAACTCAACACAGAATAAAAACTTGAACATATCAATCAATAATTTTCCTGTATTTTTTAATACATTAACTCCAAGTAAAAGCGTTAAAGTTAATGAAGATGTTGGGAATTTAATAAATGCAGTTAAACTAAAAAATAGCAACACGATTTCCTTTGAAGCAGAAAAGGATTCAAATTTCGTGTTAAAGGATGTTCTAATTAATTTCAGAGCAAAGGAAATTTCATCTCAAAGCAAAACAATTAATTTTGAAGTAACTTCTGAACAAGCTGAAAAAAACGCTACATTCATTTTAAATATTACTGACGTTGTTCTGCCAGGAATTATTGACTTTACATTATATCCTTCGCATATAACTATTGAAAAGAGTGTTGAGAATGAAGGCATTTTAAGTGTAAATATTAATTCAAAATATATTAATGAAGGCATTAATAATGTAAAAATGGATTCGCCAAATGGAAGATTCAAAATAAAGGATATCAGAATTATTTTGGGATAAAAAATGAATAAAAAAGGACAATGGTGGAGAAGAATTGGTAATACAATTAGTGATGCTATTAGGTCTAGCGCTCGAAGACAAACAGAAAGAGGAGGAAGAATTCTTAGAGGAGAAGAAAGTTTTACAGAAGGCATAAAAGAATCAACCCTTATAAAATGGGTTTTAAATATGCTTTTTATTTTTTTAATTATTGGCGGAATTTCATACATAACAGGGTATGTTATGCTTGGAATTCTTGTAGTATTAACTTTTGATTTTATCCGAGGAGGTCCAATATATAAGGCAATTGCTTGGATTTTTAGCATATTAAGTAAGATTCCTTTTATTGGTTCCATTTTTAGATGGTTTATAGGTTCAGGCATTGTAAGACTTGCATTGATTGTAATCACTCTTTTTTTTCTATTAAAAATATATATTTGGCCTTTTGTAAGTCCAGTAATTTATAATATCGTGCCATCAATAACAAGAGTAATACGTGGAGGTCAGGAAACATCAAGAAAAAGCTTTCAAATTCTTCCTGACTTCGCTTCTTATGCTGAACAACAAAAAGCTATATGGGATCAATCAAGCACTGCAACTGAAACAGCACCAAACGTTGCATTTGAAATAACAAATCTTAAATCAAGTCCAAGCAGTGGTGCTCTTTTCAGCAGCACTGATATACTAAATGGTTATAGGGGTTCAAGCATAATACTCACTGGTGTGCTGAAAAATGTTGGAGACCTTGATTTAAAAAATGTAGAATATGGCTTCAAACTTGCACCAGGACAAGCAAGCACATGGGATGATGACTGCCACTTCAATACATTAACAAGCAAACAATTCGATAATTTTCAGCAGTTAGCATCTAATTGGCAAGGACTTGTAGGGAAATGCTTAAAATTATATCCTTGCGAACAAGCCATATTTAGAGATTCTTCAGAAGAAAAAATTATTCTTGATGAAAGAGAAAGACCTTCAGCAGAACCTGTGAAAGGTTATAAACTTGGCTTTATGTGCAAAAACACTATAGACACATTTTACAAAGGACAATCATATTCATTAGTTTGCGACAATATTTACATGAGGAAAATGGCAAAGGGGGAAACAGGCACAACATGTTATGTTCAAGCTTATGCTAAAGCATTATATCATACACGGGCAATATTACCTGTTCAAATTATTAACGGCGAGTATTCCATTCTTGCAAATGTAAAAAAATTCACTCCTTCTCCAATAACATCACGTGGAGGTGCATCATTAAGCATAGATGCTGGGGAACAACCCATAAGCAGCAACCAAAATAAATTTGCATTAACAGTTGGGGTAACAAATGCTGGAAGTGGAACAATAAATGATATTAAAAGCTTATACTTATGGATTCCAAAAGAGTTTGGCCAATGCTCTGGTTCTATATATGACTGCACTGTTACGTGCGATGGAGAAATAAATAATTATGAAAAAACAGGAGATGGGTGGGCAGGAGATGAAGATGACTGCAAGCAAATGGAGGACAGGGGGTATATTTTGTGTAAGGCAATAATACCAACAAAATGTTATCAAACCACGAGTTTAACTCTAAAAATATTGCAGGCGTCAACATTTGGAGAAAAAGGAGAAGGAATTTGCAGTTATGATGAAGAGCATGATGTTTGCACTTGGCCTTGCGTAAACTTAAAAAATGAAGAAGATAAAAAAGTATGCACGAACATTGATACCTATTATGACCTTTGCGAAAAAAAAGGCATAGAAGAATACACAAGATATGGCTGCACATTAAGTATACCAAATAGTATAACTGATGATAAATTAAGAACAACAAGATTATTTAGGGCAGACGTGTTTTATGATTATTTAGTTACAGGCGAAACAGTGGTTAGGGCTGAAGATAGTTATCACACTGCTGATGCAGGTTATGAATAAAAGGTGAGCAAAATGAAGAATAAAATTTTGAAAAAAAATATTGTTTTTGCAATACTCCTATTCTCATCACTCTTCGTAATGGGTTGCGTAAGCAATAATAGTACTGAAAAAGAAACAACGCTAACAAGTGTTGAGGACCTTGGAGTTATTTATTTTGGCGCTCCTGCTATTGGAGGGCAAGAAGCAACATTTGCTGTTCAAAAAGTAAGACCTGAAAACAATGCCTATATTTCTGTTGTAATAAGAAACAATGCTCTTGGGGATGAAGCAAGTAATATTGAATTAAGTTTAGACAATGTTGAACCATTCAAGATTGTTGAATGCGGTGTGGCGCATGAACCTAATGATATAAGAGACACAAGCAAAGATGAATTTAGTTGCAATACTTGGGCTCCTGATAATGGCAAGCAAGTTAGAACTCATTTTTTAGAACACATGTTCCCAAATGAAGAAATTGAATTTATTTATATACTTCAAGCGCCAAGTTCTTCAGAAATAGCTAATGTTTACTATGAACATAATATTTACTATACTTTAAACTATCATTATAAAGTAGGTGCTTATGAAGAAATTCAAGCAATGACACAAGAAGAATTCACAAGAAAAAGCACAAATAAAGAAAATATTCTTGGAAATGCTGGAATAACTGCAGGAGCATTAAGAGCCACGCCAAAACAACAAACAGTTATTTACTCGCCTGGCATAAAACAAAATTTTCTTTATGAATACACTTTAACAAATGCAGGAAAAGGAATTATTAAACCAAACAGTTACGTGAATGTGAGCATACAATATCCTAACGCAGTTGAAATACCTTCTTATGGAGAATGGATTGATATAAGTCATTGTCAAATAAATGCTGAATCTGGAGAAAAAGGAAAATGGTGTGCTTGGTATAGAAAAGAGTATGGAATAGGAGAAGGAGAAGATATTGGGAATGTTATTGTTGCAAGCTTTCCTTCTATAGAATTTATCACAGAAAAGCCAATAACAATGCAATTTAATTTAAAAGAAAGCTACACAAACATGCCACTTCAATCATTAAAATTTTATATGAGAATAAGTTATGATTACATGCAAGAAGGAACAACTAAAATTGGAGTGCTTCCTTTAAAGTAATAATTTTTAAATGATAAAAGCATAATAAAGATAATAAAAAAAGAGGTAAAAAAATGAAAAAAACAATTACTTTGAGCTTATTACTTGCAATAGTTTTACTTATGGGATGCACTCAAAACGAAGAAAAAACCACTACAGCAGACGGAGTTAAAATAACTCTTTCTCTTGGAACAAACCAAGTAAGGCAAGGTCGTCAAACAACACTTAATGTGAAAGTAAACAATAATTATCCAGAAAACCTTGAAAACGCGGTTTTGAAAATAATCGCTCCTTCTGACATAGAAGTTTTAGGCGGAGGTATTAAAACGGATTTGCAAATACCAAAAGGAGGAACAGAATTTCCAACAAGTTGGACATTAAAAGTTAATGATAATGCAATTAAAAGAGACTATCAAATAAAAGCAAGATTATGTTTTGACTATAATAGCACGGGATACCAAGACTTAATATACTCCTCTACAAAAACAACTACAAAACCTCAAAGCGGAAGCACGAAAGGCCCTGTAACTGTAACAGTGAGTGGTGCTGAAAACGGGTATGACATAACTTCAAACAATGAAGCATATCTTTTAGTAACTGCTACAAACACAAACAATGGAAAAATACAATATGCATATGATGATACAAGAGAATTAATTAACTTTGAAATTACAATAAGAGACCCAAACATACACTTATACGTTATTGATAACTTATTAGCTACTGACCTTTTAGGATATGAATATGCAGAAGACGGAGACATAAAAATATATTCTAAAGGAGAAGGATATCCTGCTGACAATGGAATGGCGCAAGTATCCCTACCTATTGGAATATGCGATGAAGAAGCAGCAAGCAATGGTTTATGCCAGATTGTTGAAGGAGAATCAATTAGTACAGTTAATGCAAGAGCAGAGTATACTTATTGTATTGATAGCGACTCAATTACACTAACGGTGAATTAAGAATGAACAAAAACTTTTATTTTTTTATTATACCTTTTTTACTATTTTTAATGGGTTGCATAGAGACAGAAAACACTCAAACAATAACAAACATTACAGGTGTCTTTGTAAATAATTTTTACGCAAGCAGAACATCACTTGTTCCAGACCAAATATTTAATTTAAAAATGGAATTATTAAATAATGGAGAATATTCTGCTAAAAACTTAATTGGTGTCATTTATAACATAGAATACGCGCAGAATAGTGAAGAAGAAGGCGTTGATTTAAGCAGAAGCTATTACAAAACAGAAAAACTAACTCCAAATATTCCTTTAACTTTTTATTGGAGTGTAAGAACGCCTAATCCAAACATACCAACAAATGTGAATTTAAATATAAACGCAAGAATTTATTATGAATATAAAACTACTGCATACACTGATGTTCATTTTGTTCCAGAAACCTCCACTATTACTGTGTTCCCGCAAAAAAATTGTTCAAATTCTCCTGTAAAAGTTTATTTAAGCACTGAAGAACCAGTGCATACATTCAATCATGAAGAAGACAATCCAAATGAATTAACACCTTTTTTTGTTAATGTGGAAATGGTTAATAATGGCGGGGGAAGAATTGCATATTTAAATGAAATTTCAGACGACCAAAACAAAATAAGTTTTTTAGAAAACCCTCAACTCAGTGAAATCGTAAAAGAAATTGAAATTGCTTATCCAAGCACTTGGGAGCTTGTGAACCCTTCTTTTTGGTGTGCTGAAGATTATGAAAAAGAAGGATACACAGATATAACGCAATGCCCCAATATTCGATTAAGCGATGACGGCACTGATTACATAATTACAAGTATTTACAACCCAGAAGAATCAAGTAAATATTATGCATTGCATAAAATTGTAAGAAATACAAAAAATGAGTTTGCTATTGAATTTCAAAGAACTAAAGTAAACGAAGAAGTAGTTGAAACAATGGAAATAAATTTAAAATATGGGTACACTGTTGACGCAAATCCTTTAAGTCTTGTAATTAAAGGAAGCCAACAAGCATATTAATACAATTTCTAAAAACTTGCAACATTTTTTTCTACCAATAAATTTTAAACCTTTTTATTTATTATTAATTTGTTATGAAGATTTTTGCTGACTTGCACAATCATTCAAAATATTCAAGAGCAACAAGCTCAATTATGGATGTTGAACACCAAAGCAAGTACGGACTAATAAAAGGACTAAATCTTTTAGGAACAGGTGATTTCTCCCACCCAAAATGGTTTAAAGAATTGAAATCAAAACTGGTTTCAAGCAATAATGGCATTTATGAATTTAATGGAATGAAATGGGTTTTATCAACAGAAATAAGCAATATTTACTCAGTAGATGAACCAAAAAATGGGGTTAGTGTAAAAAAAATTCATCACGTAATTTTAAGCCCTAATTTTGGAATTGCAGAACAAATACAAGAACTACTATCAAAACATGGAAGAATTGATTATGACGGAAGACCAATATTTGGTAAATGGACAAGCCAGGAATTAGTGCAAGATTTAATGAATATTTCAAAAAGAATTTTTATTTTTCCAGCTCATATTTGGACTCCTTGGTTCAGTTTATTCGGAAGCAATTCTGGATACAATAACATCAAAGAATGTTATGGAAAAGAATTAAAACACATTCATGCTCTTGAAACAGGTTTAAGCAGTGATCCAAGCATGAATTGGAGGTGCTCGCAGTTAGATAATTTCACATTAATAAGCAATAGTGACAGTCATTCCCCATGGCCATGGAGGTTAGGGAGAGAAGCAAATGCATTTGAATTAAAAGAATTAACATATGATGCATTAATTAATGCAATAAAAACAAAAAAAGGGTTTAAATTCACGATTGAAACAATCCCAGCGTACGGCAAGTACCATTATGACGGACACAGGAATTGCAATATTGCTCTAACCCCTGAAGAAACCAAAAAATTTAATGGAATATGCCCTGTTTGCAAAAAACCATTAACAATAGGAGTAGAGAATAGAGTAGAAGAATTAAGTGACATGCCCCCAGGTAGAAAACCTAAAAACGCGATTCCATTCAAGAAATTATTGCCATTACACGAATTAATTAAATATGACCTAAATATTTCTTCATTAAATTCTAAAAAAATTTGGGAACTTTATAATTCTTTAATAAAAAAGTTTGGAAATGAATTCAACATATTACTTAATGTTAGCAAAGATAAACTTGAAGAAAAAGGAGTAAATAAACTGCTCGCTAAACTAATAATCATGAACAGAAACGAAGAGCTTGAAATTGAACCAGGATATGATGGAGTGTATGGAAAAATAAAATACGTTAATAATAAAAAAGATAATGAAAAGAAATCCCAAAAAACACTTGATTTTTATTAAATCACCCAATATACCTTGTATCTTTTTTAAACAAGTTTTGAAACTCCATTGTTTTTTTCAAGTCCTCGTCAATAATTGCTTTTTCTCTTTTTTTGATTTTTGCAATTTCTTTATTTAACTTAGTAAAATCAAGTTCAAAATCAAGATAATCACACAAGATTTCAAGAATATTTTTTGATGCTTTAAACCCTAAGTGTTGCGGGTGTGCAAAAGTTTCAGCAAGCAAACTAACAGAAGGAATTTTTTCAAACTTAGCGTACGCCATAAGAAGTCCTGCAGCGCCAAATATTAATCCAACTGTCTTATTCCCATCACAAACAGCACCCAATGATTCTAATTTCTTAACCAAAGATTCTTCTGTTGCCGCACCATGAACCACGTTTTTTTCAGGAATAACTTTTAAACCAATCCCCCCCATTGTAATTACTTGTTTAACTCTTAATTCCTTTGCTAATTCAATAATTTTTTTACTTATAAAATAAGAATCTTTTTCTTTAACTGGTTGTGCATCACCAACAAGAATTAATAAATCTCTTTTATTCTTCTCATCTCTCCATTGATAAACCTCCATTTTTGGCAATTCAATTAATGAAAACTTATTTATAAAAACAGAATTTGGAAAAGTATTTGAATAAATTGTAATTATTTTTTTTGCCTTCAAAGTATCTATTATATAATCTCCTGCAATTCTTGCCACATTTGCTATACCCGGCAATGCTTCTATAAGCACAGGGTTTAAAAGCTTGATTTTTTCATGTTTTATTACTTTAAAAGACATTTCATTCATTACAACAACCCCCTCTCTCTCCACTCATTTTCTTTTGCCCTCCTCCTATAACTCGCATATTTATCTTGCTTTGAAAACCTTGGTGGAATCTTAATAATTGTATTCTTTCCACAACACTCCTCCTTCAAAGTGTATTTTTTGCATTCCACGCAATAATGTATTTTTTTCATGCACTCACCACTTCATCTTCTAAAACTTATTTCATTATTCTCTCCCAAACAAATTTAAGATTCTTTTCCTTGCTTTTTTTCTCAGCAAATTTCAATAAATCGCTTAATTGCTCTTCCCCAATCTTATAATTTTTTGAAGTCAAAGTTAAATAATATAATGGCGCACCAAGATATTTAATATTAATTAAATAGTTCTTCTCTTTTGAATACTTTAATAATTCATTAAAAAAATCTTTCAAATCAGAAAGACCATCCCCTTCATAACTTTTTACTTTCATATGACCCTTTAAAACAACTTTAATTGTTTTAAATTGCTCTTCAAATATAGAATATATTGCATCTTCCCATTTTTTCGTAATACCTAAATTTTTGAATGCATCTCTACCCTTTTCCTTGCACTCCTCATAAAAAATATACAAAGCACCGTACTCATCAAGAATTTTGTCCCCAATAACTTCATAAGAACCCTTTTTTTCTTTTATCCTTTGTTCAGCAACTTGCAAGAGTTTATCAACTCTTTTTTCCAACCTCCATTCCTTAAATTTATTCTCTCTTTCAGCATTACTTACTTTTCTTAAAGACAAATCTATATGCCCTTTGCGCTCATTAACATCCAAAACCTTTGCAACAATTTGTTTTCCCTCTGTAACAATATCCTTAATATTCTTCACCCACTTATGACTTAATTCAGAAACATGAATCATGCCCTCCTTATTATGATACTCATCTAATACGCATAAAACAGCATGCGGAAGAATCTTTTTAACAGTACAGATAACAAGCTCTTTTTCTTGAGGAAACCCTTCTTTAAGATAATAAACCATAAGAATTAATTAAAGAAAAAGTGTTTAAAAATGTTTGGTAGTAAGAACCTACGGTTCTTACTAACTCCCTTATTATATGTTCTTTGAGGCAACTTACACCTTTCTTACAAGAAAGGGGCAGTCTTACAAGAAAGGGGCAGTAAATCATAGCATTATCATTCATAGTATTATATAACAATATTCAGGCGTAACAACAATTATTAAGTTGTTAAACTATCCAAGGATTTCAAGAACTTGTGCTTTAATCTTTGTTTTTCCACCTGTTGATTCTGCTAATTCTTTTCCGCAAACCAAGCACTTTATCTCTTGCGCTGTCTTCCCAAAAATAACTTGCTCATTTTTACATTTTGGACATCTAACCCTAATAAATTTGCTTTTTGTTTGCTTTATCAAATTTTTTGACATTTTTAATCACGCATTTAATGGCTTTGTTTAAACTCAACTTTTTTTGCTCTCCAACCTTTTCCAATTATCTGCTTTTTATTGCATTCAGTGCATTCATAAATCAGTTTAACTTTTTTGCTTGTTTTAACACCATATTTCTTACCCTTTTGCATTTGAGGTTGTGGGAACCCGCCATAACCCTTTATGTTGCTTCTTCTTGAATGTCTTCTTGCACCCACACTAAGCTTCCCTCTTTCTCTGCTTGTCTTCTCTTGAATAACCTTATGTTCTGTGTGTTTTTTGCAATGAGGGCAATACTTCTTGCTTTTTTTTGGAATTCTCATTTTATTATCACTTTTTTATCTTGTTGAAGTATCTCAACTATTTTTTTTGGAAGATCCACTTCTTCACCCTTCTTGAATGGACCATAAACTTTTCCATCATCCCATATAAAGGGTATTACATCATCAATAACTTTTACTTTAATTAAATTGCCTTTTAAAAGTTTTCCCTTATTTTCTTTCAGGTTCTTTATTTCAATGTTTGGAAAAAAATCCATGTTTTTTCTAAGAAGATTACTTATTTTTTCATACAAAACCCTTTCCTCTTCAAGCATGGGTTCAAAATCACAAACTTCTGTTTCTGTTCTTACAGAAAGCAAGGCTTGATTAATAATCTTCATTTGCCTCTGATAAAATATTTCTCTTAAAATCCTTACAGCATTTTTGAGTTCTTTTTTTGCTTTTGCAGATATATCTTTTGAAAAAACATTATCCGTGTTCTTTGATTGTTCAATAATTTTTTTCTTCTCAATTAAATACGATTTCACTTTTTCAATAAAATTTGGGACAAGTTTCACTAAAGGTTTTTTTTCTTTTTCTTTCCTATACAAAAAAACAAGTTGTTCATATGTAATCTCATCTTCCATTTTTACCATCCCTTATTTTTTTAGTTTTTTTAAAACTTCCTGACCTTCTTAAAGTATAACTAACAGGGTTTTTTATTTTTGAACATAAATCATCAGGAACGCACACGCCAATATCCTTATAATAACCTTCATTATCACAATTTGGCGGAGGAAATATTTTTTTATTTTTAAAACTCTGCACTAAAAAATTTTCTTTTAAAGGTGGTTTATTTTTTTTATTCCAATCCCTTATTTTTTTTTCCACCATTTCTTGAGACCACCCGCAAGAACGAAGAAAATTAGTCAAAATAAAAACACTCCTTTTCCTACCATCAGATAAACCTCCTAAGATTCTTTTTATGCAAGGAGGGAAATGACTTGCTTCAACAGCTCTTTTTGGAGCTTCAAAAGTTTTGTCTTTAACATCAACTATTTCTTCATTTTTCAAAGATTTTTTATACCAAAACCACTCATATGCTTGTTTTAAAAGATAAACTCCCTCTCCTTTTGATTTTTGTTCCAAAAAACCCAATTCCGTATTAACATTCTCTGGTTTTGCCATTTCTATTTCAAATTTAACAGGGTCCTTGCAAGGTTGAGATATGAGCCAAGTTTTTTCATTAAAAACAAAAGGCATTCTAAATAAATGTCGAGAAGACAAAAGCACGGTGTCAATGCCAATAAGAGAATATGGATTAAAGAATTTATCATTGCCTTCAATTTCAACTAATTTGTCAAAACTCAAACCCGTTCTTTTCATAAGGTTTTCAAACCCATCCGAGTATTCAAGCAATTTTTTTCTTAATTCTTTTTTTATTAACTCTTTCAAATAACTCGTAATTATGATTGGTGCTTCAGGAAATTTTCTCCTCAAACCATTTTCCTTATTTTTTTTTAAAAACGCTTCCCAAGGAACTGCAATATGAAAACCAGTTCCTCCCGAGAATTTCACAGAATAATTAAAAACATTATGAGCCTTCAATGCTTCTATTAAAACATGAGCAGCAATTCTAGCATATTCAAAGTATTTTGTGTCAATATCCATTATAAAATCCCAACCAATTCTTAAATCAGCCACTTCATCTGGTCTCATATTAGTATCCAAAAGCATTGGATTCTGCCATATTTCTTGGCTTGCATGAAAACTGCTTACGCCATTTCTCACTAAATTCATAATTTCATTATCATATAATATAATCTGCGGACGCTTACCAAAACCACCATTAGAGTATCTTGGTATAACTTCTCTATGTTCTGCAAGACCTAAAATCTTTTCTCTAATCTTTTTATTAGAGTAATACTTAATAATTTCTGAAGTCCTCATAATTTAAATTAACTCTTATTATTTATTAAAGCATTAATGTAGTAAAAAATAAAAATCTCGTCAGTTTTTTTTGAATAGTGAAAATAAAAAAAGAGATTTTAATTATATTTGTATCTACGAGTTTTGTGCTTAAATTTCTTTTTTTATGCAATACAATTTTTGAAATAAGTTTATGCCTTCTTCTCCAACACTAATGAAAGTATAATTCGTGTTATACCAATAATACTCTGTTATTAATTTGCTTCCTGTTGAAATCATGCAATTATATGTTTTTTGGTCTCTGCATAACGTGTCTTCTTTGCAATAAACGCTTTCATTTCCCTCACTTAAACGCTTTTTTTCTTTAATAAGAGTTTCATAATACTCTCTTGTTAAACTCATGTTATTACACATGATTATTTCTAATTTTTCTTCATCCCCCTCTAAAGCATATACTTCACAATCATTTTTGCTTGAAACAGTGGAAGTATTAAAAACATCTGAATTAGTTATAAAGTAATTTGTTAAAAAATCAGGAGTCCTGTATGTCAGATTTTCATAGCGCGTTAAGTTTAAAGGCGGGTTAAAAAAAGTGTTAATTGCAGGAAACAAATAATTCATTGCAATATAAGTGCCACTTGTTAAAATAAAAATCACAATTAATGTTCTGTAAACAGAAACAAAAGAATACTTTTTCTTCTTTAATTTGCCAACATATTTCTTGATTTTATCAAGTTCTTTTTTTGTAGCAGTTATGAATAAAGAATACCCTCCATCCACATCCTCCACATCAAGAACTAAAGTTTTTTCATCATGATCATCAATGTTAACAACACTTTTTAAAAAAACAGGAAGCCATTCACTTCCGTAAGAAAGGTAAATATAATTTTTAGTTATTCTAATCGTGCCAACAATCCATTTTTTTATTTTTGTAGAATAATACTGGATTTTATTGGACTGAAACAAAATTTTTTCAGGCATAAATAAAAATAATATTTACAAATTATTAAAGTTTTGTTAAGGTTTTGATTTTTAATTTTTTTTCTTTTTTTACTTCTTCTCGCTTCTTTCGCGGTGCCCAAAGTGGTTTTTTATAAAAGAATGAAATGCCTAAACTAAAAAGCAAAAATGAGAATGCAAGAAGAACATCAAAAGCAGACTCATTGCTTGAAAAGATTCTCAAAGCACTTGCCACCATTACAACAGCGCCTGAAATGAAAATAAAGATTTTTCCAAGAGTGAATCTTGGGAATTTTTTAATTGAACTCAAAATTGTGGCCATTAAAAGTAAACCGCATACAAACAAAATCATATTGGATGCGATTTGAGTGCTATACAAAAATTCTTCCATACTAAACTTAACACATTTTGCATATATAAACAATAAGCATTAATTTGTGCGTAAAACATAAAAGCAAATAATTCTAATAAATAATTGATGTTTAAAAAAGTGCTGAGTACAGAAAAAATAGAAAAAGAATTTAAAACAGAACGAATGAGAGACCAATACATTTTCTATGATTTGAATGTGCGGACAGGAGATCCTGAAGAATTAAGAAGCTTTACAGCAGAAATCATGCAAGAAGAAGGATTTAATCCAGTAATTAATGAATTAATTAAATTTGAAGATGAAGAAATGGAAGACATACTAAGAGGAGGAAGGTTGAAGCCAATAAAAAACATTCTTAAAGGCAAAAAAGAATTTGTAGCTGGAGAAAAATACAAGTTCATGTGGAAATTCTTTGCGTTTCTTGGAGTTATATCGCTTCTGCTTTATTTTATCACAGGCTTTTTTTCTTTGCAATTTAATAAAACAGCACTTCTAATTATAACAGGAATCTTCATACCTTTGAGCTTAATCATTTATTCTATAAAAGAAAAAATACTTCTTGAATTATGGATTAAGAATATAGGCATATACAATGTTGAAGATGAAGAATCTGATGTAAGAATAATATTATCTGCTAATGCAAGCAAAAAAATAAAAAAAGCACTTCAAGAACTTGAAGAAGATGCAAGCAATATTTATAATATAATTGCTGGAAAATATGTGCGTAGAAAAACCACTAATTTTAACAGAATGATTAAAAAGAAAAAAGGAGAAACAGCGGTTATGCCTATATTAAAAAATATCCGCGAAATTGAAAAAGAAATTGATAAACTTGACGCACGCTTTGCTAATGGTGAAATCTCTGAAAAAACATACAATGACTTAAGAAAAAGAATTGAACATAAAAAAGATAAGTACGAGATTCTTTTAGACTTATTAAATATAAAAGATTAAATATCAGACTTTTCTTAACAAACTTGATTTTTTTGTCCCTTAATTTTTTTCATTCATTTTTTAGATTCTCGTTTTTTACTCTCCTTTTTTTCTTTTTTGCTTTTTTTACAAGTTCTTTCTCTTTACCCTTTGCCTTACTCTCTTTTTTTTCTTTCTCCTTACCTTTTTTTACAAGTTCTTTCTCTTTACCCTTTGCTTTACTCTCTTTTGATTGTTTAACAGGCAATGCAAATAAATTCACATAACAGGAATCCTCCTTCTTTACGCAACGCACTTTTATTTTGCTTGGAGGATTTTTACTTCCTCTCTCCCAAATTTTTTCATTCAATTCCTTACCAATCAAAACTTTTTCAACCTTCATATGCCTTTCAACAAACTTTCTTATTGTTTTTATACTTTTTTTAGAACGCTTCCATTTAGGCGTTTTAAGAAATTCTTTTCTTAAAGGAATAACATAAACTCTTTCCATAGACTTCACTTTTACTTCTTTCGCCATTCCCTTACACCTTTATTTTATTTCGTCTCCAATGCCTTCTCATACTAGGGTTTAATCTCCACCTATGACTTCTTCTTTTACCAAATTTACGTAAAAAAGCCCAGAAAGGTCCTGGTCTTGATTCCTTCTTGGCTTTTGTCAATTTAACTTTTTTTGCTTTATCCCTATTTGTTGCCATATTACCCCTCATTAGATAAATAAATACTTCTTGCAATTTTATCTAAAAAACTTCTCCCTTTTGGAGTTATCCTTCTTCCATGTCTTCTTGTATGTGTCACTTTTTTTACAAACCCTGCTTTCTCTAATTGTTGAAGACACTCTCTAATAATACTTCCACTGCCTTTATAGAATTTTTCACTCTTAACTCCTTTATTTTTCTTTCCGCCGTATTTTGTTCTTAATCTCTCAACACCAATAGGCCCATGAACGTAAACACTCCTTAAGATAGCAGCACACCTAACAAACCACCAATTCTTTTGATAAGGCGTCCTCTCCCTATTTGCACCTGTTTTAACAAAAAGTGCCCACTCCGGCATCTTAAATTCTTCTTTTTTTTCAAGTTCTTTTGCAACAGAGTGTATTAATTTATTTGGATTAACATCATATACTATGGTCATTGTTCTTCACTTCTTTTTTCAACATTAGATTTCCTTTTAAAGTTTTTGCTTCAATATAAATCTTTCTCATATTCCTTTTTAATAACATTATCATAACTTACAAATTAAACAAACAAAATAAATTTAAATTTTTCACTCCAACAAATCCATCAATTTAACATTAGGCAATAAATCCCTGTTTTTAATCTCTAAATTCAACTTAAATTCCTTTTTCATTTTATTTATGTAAAGAAACTTATCTTTTATTCTGCAACCTTGCAAAAAATTCATTCAGTCTAATTCAAACTACTTATTTTTGGTAGTTCTTAATCCTTTAATTGCAAAAATAATTAATTGTTTTTTTTATTAACATAAATTTTTCTTGTAAAATTGCAATCTTTGCAAGTAAGATTAACAAAATTTTTCTTTTTCCTAATTGTAGCGTTTTTTCCTACTTTAAGATAATGATGACATTTTTTACAATAATTAAAAACATATTTTTTTGGCATTTTTTCTTGAACCTTCATCAATATTTTTCTTGCAATCCTAACATACCTGTTGCTCCTTTCAGGATGTTCATCAAATTCCTTTTCTGCTAAATCAAAAAGAATTTCAATCCTTTCTTTTGCTATTTCTTTAATCTTTTTTGAAATCATTTGCTAAAAAATAAAAACTTTTTTTAATTTAAAAGATTGCTTTTTTAATTTCCATTAATTAAAAAGTTCTTATTAATAATCACTCATTCTTACTTTTGTTTAATTTATAAGATTCAAATAAAATATAAGTTACCCCCATTATCACACCAATTGTCATCCAATGCCTCCACGCATTCCCTGCAAGAACAGGCGTCATTCGATTAAACATCACAAAAAGGTTTCCGCTTGTTATTCCAACACCCCACGCAATTATTATTCCTGTTAAAGCAATTCTTTCTGAAATCTCTCTCGTGTTCTTTTTTTGTTTTTTTCCTGTTTTAACACTAAGCCAACCTGAGAGTTTTACTAAACAAAGCACACCTAACAAGGTTAAGGGAATGAAAATAAAATAAAAAAAAGGGCTTATTTCATGAACAAGGTATGCTCCTAAAGGAAATCCTTCTCTGAGATTAAACACGACAACTGCAGTATAAGAAAAAATATTGTCAAATAATACAAATATTAAAAAGATTATCCACAAAACCTTATTATTCAACACATTAATTCTTATTATACTCTTCTTAATATTTTTTTTCTTTAATGATTTTTGAGTTCTGAATTTATGAAAAATAAAGAATTTTTTTAATGATTTAAGAGAAAGTGTTAGCAGTTTATGCCGTTCCCGTTCGAAAACAGTACAGGGCACAACGCTTTAAGGCTTAACTTCTGAGTTCGAAATGAGATCAGGTGTTTCCCTTAAAGCTATGACCGCTAACAATCTTTTAATAAATAAAACCATATTTAAACTTTTTCCTCAAAATATTACAACGCAATTCTTTTAAAGTCATTTTTGGTTTAAACACTTATGAAATTTAAATGCGTAATTTCATCATGGAAAGAAATAAATGCACTTACAAGAAAACTTGTTAAAAAGATTAAGGAATCTGATTACAAACCAGAATACCTTGTTAGTATTGCAAGGAGTGGTACTATTCTTGGAAGAATGCTTGCCTACCAAATGAGTATAAAGAATTTTGTAAGTATTAAACCCACGCAATGGGGGGTTCCAATGAAAAGAAATACAAGATCATTTATTACAGACACATATAAAGTAGATTTAAAAAATAAAAAAATCCTTCTTGTAGATGACATTGCTGATACAGGAGAATCCTTCATAAGATGCATTGAGTTTTTAAAGAATATGAAAGAACCTCTTGATATAAAAACAGCAAGTCTTCTTAACATAAAAGGAACGAACTTTAAAACAGATTTTTTTGCTGAAGAAAGAGATTGGCAATGGATTATTTTTCCATGGAATTATGATGAAGATATGGCAAATCTTATAGGCAAAATAATAAATGGAGAAAAGATGAGTGCAGAAGAAATAAAAAATGAATTAAGAGAAAAATTTGATTTAGAATTTAAAATGGAAGAAATCAAAGAAATGCTAAAAAAATACAATTTTGTTTAAAATTTTTTTTAACCATACATTATTTTACCATCTTCTTGTTCTTTTGGAATTGCCTTTGCTTTCTCAATAACATTTCTCAATGTTTCTTCAAATTTTTTTGCTTCTTTTATAAGAGGTTTTGTATCAACATTGAGTTTAAGAACTTTATTTAATTCATCAATAACAGCAGCAGCTGCATAACCATCAGGCAAGTTATTATGAGCTTCGCTCAAATAACAAATATTTTTTACTTTTCTTTCCTTGCTTTCAAGAAGAATGGCGGCACTCACTCCAATTAACACACCATTTCTTAATAACTCTGTTTTTTCTTTAACTTCTTTTTCAAGCTTTTCATTATTGATAACAGCAAAAACTTTTGGTTTTTCAGACATTTCACTTGACTTGCTTCCAACACCATCAAGACAAATAATTTTCTTTGCTTTGTTCAATTTTGACCAACCAACAATAGCACTCGCTATTGAATAAACTAATTTTTGAGGTATGGGTAATTCTGTGCCAATGAGAATAATGCCTTTTTTTTTACACTGAAAAATCCTTATTGGATGTTGAATCTCACCATCAACAAGTAAGGCTATTGGAGGCAATTCATTAGTATCAACATAACCAATTTGTTTTGCATTCATTTTCTTTACAAGATATTGAAGGGCAATACTCCCAACAAGACCTGTTCCTTGAAATCCTGTTAAAATCACAGGGTTTTGAATATTAACTTTTTTTGGATGAACTATTACTTTTAGCATGCTATAATAAAAACACATTGATTATTTAAATATTGAGAAAATGCGTCGGCCGGGATTTGAACCCGGGTCAAAAGCTCTCTTCGTTTTTTCTCACTTGCTTGGAAGGCTTTTATCCTAACCACTAGACGACCGACGCGATTACAAATGTGTTTAAAAATACATTATTAAATATTTTATGTTTCATAAAAAATTATTCAACAAACTATATAAAACTATGCATTTTTAATAAAACCCATGAATAAAGAAGAATTAATAGGATATCATAAAGGTGCTATAGCCACATTAATAAAAGAGAAAGAAGGATTAACTGGTTTAATAAACCTTGTCAATAAATTGCTCAGTGCTCATATTGAAGAATTAAAAAAATTAGGCGTTGATATTACAAAAGAAAAAGATACAAAAGAAAAAGACAAATTATAAAACTTATAAAAAAACTTTAAGATAAGTCAGGAACATAATCTCTTTCAAAAGAATTCTCTTCATACTCTATGCAATCCCTGCAAAGCATTCTTTCCTGATCCCCGCAATTCTTACAAAACTGCCTACCACATCCTTGACATTGAACGGTTTTCCTCTTTTTTTTGCACAATTCACACTTATTTAATACCATAATTCTTTAAAATAAATCCAATAATTTAAAATTTTACTAATTAGGTTTTGTTAATAAATACTTAACAAGTCCGTACCCTTGTTTGTTAAAAACATAATGAGTAAAGTTAAATTTATAAAAACAATAAACATTTTTTTTATCATGAAAAATTTTTCCAATGTGGAAAAAAAAATCAAAAAATTAGAAGATAAAATTAGCAAGTTAGAATCACTAATATATTCTTTGCTAACTCAATTAAATGAAGAGTATGATGAAGATTTAATTGAGTACTCCCTGCCTTCATCAGACATGCCAATATTTATTGAAAACATTTTTAAAGATGAAATTAATCATGAATGAATACTTTATTCAAAGTGATGCTTTATGCCAAAAGGAAAGAGGAAAAGAAAAACAAATTCAAAAGTTAGATGCAAGAGAAAAAGATTAAGATATTTAAAAAATTTAAGCAAAAAAATTAGAAAACGAGTAAAGAATAAGTATTAATTAAGTAATTTCAAAACTTTGCTAAAATTCTCCTTGTTTATATTATCTTTATAATTTTTTAATACTTTAAAAAAATTTTTTTTATCCTTTTTAAACAAAGTCTTTGTTATTTTATTATGAAAAAAAACATATGTTGCAAACTGAGAAACATTTTTTGGTCTTTTTGATTCATACATTCTCTCAAAATCTAAGAAAGTTATTTTATTATACTTTCCTATAATAATATGCTTTACTGGTTTATGCATTTCAAGTTTATTATACCCGCTTTTATCCAAAATGTAGCAAATTTTAAAACATTTAATAAGAATTCTCTTGATTTTATTTTTGTTCAATAAATTGGTTTCAATAAATGTTGGTAAAAAAACACCTTTTACATAATTATATGCAAGAACTCTTAATTCTTGGTCATATTTAAAGTTTTTTACAACCCACTCATATTTTTTTAATCTTTTTAAATTCTCGTATTCATTTAAACATGCATTTTTTCCAGCTGGAATGTCTTTTTCAACTTTATAACATCTCCCATTTTTTTTTAAAATAATTGAATGCCTCCCAATATCTAAAAACTCTTTTATATCATATTTCATTATTATTTTTTTCGCTCTTTCCTTATGAATTTTGTTTAACACGATTTTCTCTAAAAGTTTTTTATGATTCATAAATTAATTAAAATCAACAAGCTTATATTAAATTTTGTTAAAATGATAAAAGATAAAAAAGAATTGTTGAGTAAAAAAGAAGCACTGCAAGTAATAAATTTGTTAGAAAAAGAATATGGAGAGAAAACAACTTCTTTGAATTACGAAACTGATTGGCAATTGCTTTTTGCAACAATTCTTTCTGCTCAATGCACTGATAAGAGAGTTAATAAAATAACAAGGATATTATTCAAAAAGTATCCTTCTGTAAGAGCAATGGCAAATGCAAACAAGGAAGAGTTAATAAAAATAATCAAGCCAACAGGGTATTATAATTCTAAAGCAAAATACCTTATAGAAAGTTCTAAACTTCTTGTAGAAAAATACAATTCTAAGATTCCGCAAACTATTAAGGAATTAATCAAACTCCCTGGTGTGGGCAGGAAAACAGCAAATATTGTATTAAATTATGCGCATAAAATTCAAGAAGGAATTGCAGTAGACACGCATGTAAAAAGATTAAGTTATCGGATTGGTTTCACAAAAAATAAAAATCCTGAAAAAATAGAAAAAGACTTAATAACTCTTTTTGATAAAACATTCTGGGGTAAAATAAATAGTTTGCTCGTAACTCATGGAAGAAAAATATGCACTGCAAAAAAACCAAAATGCAAAGAATGCATTATTAACAAGATATGTTTGAGTGCGTTTAAGATTAGGTGTTCCAAATGAAAAAAGAAAAGAAAAAATTTATTTATGTCATTCAAGAGCATTTTGCAACACACCATCATTATGATTTAAGATTAGAAAAAAATGGTGTTTTATGGAGTTGGGTAATACCAAAAGACCCTCCATTAAAACCTGGTATAAAACGTCTTGCAGTAAGAACAGAAAACCACTCAATAAAATATGCTGATTTTGAAGGAGAAATTGAAGAAGGAAAATATGGTGCAGGAAAAGTTAAAATTTGGGATAAAGGCAGTTATGAATTAATTGATGAAAAAAATTATAAGTTAGTAATCAATATTTGCGGGAATAAACTCAAAGGAGTTTATGTTCTTGTTCAATTCGCAGGTGGAAAATCAAGTTCAAAACAAAAAAATTGGCTTTTTTTCAAAAAAAGAATTTCCTAACTCATTTAAATTTAAACAAATTCTTGTTATACCATTATTTTGCACGCACAGAAGATTTTATATTTAACTCTTTCATTAATAATGTTTAATGGGGAGAATAACAAAAGCAGATAAAATAGTGCGTTTTATAAGTTTTTTTTCACTAATTTTATTTTTAATAATGACATTAACATTGTTGGAGAATGGCAAAAAAAACTTTGTGCATGCTTTGCTCCCTATTATCTTAGTTTTTTTCCTATTTATAGCCTTCCTTATAAAAACAATTTCCCTTCCTCCAGGATCGAAAAGAATTTTTTCTAAGATAATGCTTTGTGCTTCTTTTTTCCTCTTTATTGGTGAAATAATTAATACAAGCATTTCTATTAGCAAGGATTATTCTTTTGTTTTCAACACTCCTGCTGACTTTTTCTATTTTTTTGCATACGCTTTCTTCTTTGTTAGCATTAACATGCTTCTCAAAAATTATTTTAAACATAATCTTCCAATATTTTTTGCTTGCGTAATTGTTTTAACAATATTCGGTTACTACCTTTTATTCCCTATTTTAACCTCGCCTTTGTTTGGCATAAAGGAAAAAATTTTTAATTTATTTTATCTTGTTAGTTCTTTAATTGTAATGCTTCTATCTTCTTTAATCTTGATTAATAAAAAAACGTTTTTATCATTTTCAGAAAAAATTTTCTTTTTTTTAGCACTTATAAATAATTCTTTATACAATTTTTATTCCTTAGTAATTAATTACAAAGGATTTTACAAAACACCGCCAACAATAACTTCTTTCTTTGCTTTAACTTATCTTTTCCTCATTTTTGGAGCTTCTTTTTTAAAAACTGAAAATAATACTTAAAAAAATTTTAGCTTCTAAAAAACAAGTGTTTTTTTAAATCCTTATTGGATAATGCTTGACTATATGAAACTTCTCGTTTGCGACCTTGAAAACACTTTAATTAAGAATATGAGTATATGGGAAAAAATAAATAAAAATCTTGGAAACATTGATCATGAATTGTATGAAGAGTTTATTAATAATAAAATAACTTATAGCGAGTGGTGTAAGAAACTTAGTTTTTTTCATAATTTTATAAAAAGTAATGAATTTTTTACTGAAATAAGCTTATATGAAATTGCATGGAATAATATGAAACCTTATGAAGGTGCAAAAGAGTTTGTAAAAAAAGCAAAAGAAAAAGGATACACAACACTTCTTATAAGTGGAGGAATTGAAAAACAATCACTGCTTGCTTCTGAAATCTTTGAGTTTGATGAATTCATACCAACAAATAAAATTAAGATAAAAGAAGAATTTAAAATCATTCCATGCAAATTTGGATTTAATAAAGAAAAAGCACTCCATAATTACTGCAAGAATAATTGTATACCTATCAAAAATGTTGTTGGTGTTGGAGATTCAGATAATGACATAAGCATGCTTGAATTTATTGTAAAAAATGGCGGAAAATCTTTTCTCATAAACCCAAGCAAAAGAATATTTTTCAAAAATGGAAAATATTATGTCAAATTAAACGAACACGAAAAGGAAATAAATAAAAATATAACAATTTTAAACAATCTTCCTTTAAAAAATTATAATAAAATTTTATCTCAATTATAAAGACAAACAAAAACTTTTAAAATAACTCATACTTATTGATTTTTTATGTCAAATGAAAGTAAAAAGTGGGTATTTTATACAGAAAAAAGAAACACTCTAATGAATGATGAAGACTTAAAAAGAAGGGGTTTTAGAGTTGAAGCAGCAGAAACACTTGGAATTGAAAAAAAAGGAAGTTATTTTATTATAACAGGAACAGAAAAAGACATAAAAAAAATTGAAATCCTAAAAAAAGAGGCAGAACTTGTAAATAAAGAAGAAACAGAGAGAATACTTGCAAAAATAAAAGAACTTGACGAAAGCGTTGTAAGCGGTGTGGGCAGTCTTTTTGACTAAGTCTTAAATAAAATTAAAAAGTTAGATTGGTTTTTATACTATATCTTCTTCTTCAACAACGATATAGTCTCCAACTGCAATCACTGCATTAAATGGTATTTTGTAATATCCTTCTTTATCTTTTTCTAAATCAAATGATTTAGCAAATCCAGTAGGTTTGGTTAGTAATAAATAGATTATTTCACCTGTTCTTGTTTCGAAGACAAGGTCTCCCACTTCTCCAAATTTTCTTCCTGACTTGCTGAGAACAGTCTTATTTAACAGTTGTTTTGATGATATTTTGTCAGTCAACATCATAACCTCCTTAACAATATGAATATAATCTTTATGGTAGTATTAATAAATTTATCTATATTTAAGAGTTTATGTGCATTAATTAATTCTATAAACTAACTTCTTTTCCTACCAATCCATTCTTCTGTTTTTTTAAGCATAACATAACTAATAATTACAAAAAAGAGAGAAACAATCAATGAAAAGAGCAGATTTTTTTCTTTAAGTGTAAGAAGCAATCCAATGCTTCCAAAAAAAAGAAAAACCCACGCACCACCCATCCTATACAGCATTAAACTTCCATCAGTTGGCGGCCAAGGTATTAAATTATATAAACTAAACAAAATATTAAAAATCATTATTTTTTGAATTAATGCATTTGATGAAAAAAAACTCAACAAAATTGCAAATAATAAAGACAGGCTTATGCTTTTAAATACAATACTTGCTTTATCTTTTCTCCTAAGTGCCTCAAACTTGTAACCAAGCCTTTCATTTTCTCTTCCTTCAATAATATGGTATCCTGTAAGAAAAAATGGAAATTTACCCCCACTGATTATTGTTATGACAAAACTAAAAAAAATCATATTAGGTCTTAAATGATACGTTGCTTTACAATCTAATTTTTTACTAAACAATTTCATGCCTGACTCATAAATGGCAAAACTAAATAATACATAAAAAACAGACACTGCATAATTTACTAAACCTCTTTCTAAAGTTGGCCAATTATTATATGAGTAAAAAAACGCCATAATAAGAATGCTTATTAAAATATTTACTATTTCTTGTTTAGTTATTCCAAACTTTTTAAAAAAAGTTTTAGTGAAACTTTTTTTTGTTTTTTTCTTTTTTCTTTTTTCTATTTTTTTATCAGATTTCAACTCAAATAAACCAAAAAACAGCATTAAAACAATTAAAACAAAAATTGTTGAAGAAATAATTTGAGAAGTGTCTTCTCCTGAAAAAATTCCTAAAACAATGAGAATAATTAAAAAAAACAAAACCCCTCCTTTCAAAAACAACTCTTTATTTTTCATTTTATCACATTTCTTTGTTTTTAACACTATTATTTTCAATAATTTCTACATTTTTTACATACGTTATTTCAGGCCATTTGTAAGCTTTTGTAAACATTCCTTCAATTTTAACTTTATCATATAAATTAACTTTATTATCATTCTTATTTAAGAATCTCCACACAATTAAGCTTTTGTTTTTTTCATCACATATAGAAAAGATTTCAAATGTATTCACATACTTAGTAGTATGATATTTTGGTGCACTGCAAACAATGCCCTCAATTGAAACATAAACTTCTTCATTATTTTTTAAAAGATTATCAATAGTTGTTTCTTGATAATAAATTCCTCCATAAAAAGCCAAGGTAATAAAAGTTAAGCAAATTATTGAATAAACAGCAAACCTTGTCTTAGTTGGGCCTAAATTCATTATTGCTTTTTCTATTGTTTTTTTGTTTAGTAATAAAAAGATTGAAAGGAAAATAAAAAAATAATTTAAATTAGGATCGCTGCTTGTGCCTAAATTAAAAGAATAATAAGTTTTTAAAGGAAAAAAAAGAGGTATCCCAATTTTTGTAAAAGAATCAAGAATTAAGTGAGAAGAATACCCTATAAAAAAAGAGACTCCCACTCTTTTATTTTTAAAGTTACAAAGAAAAAAAGTTATTATTAAAAGAGGGAGTAATGAGTGCGTAAAACCTCTATGCGTTCCAAATATTGTGTTAAAAAAAGATAAATTTGACAAAATATCAATATCTGGAAGAATAGCAGAAAAAAATCCAACAATAAAATCCAGGCCTAAAACATAAGTTAGTGTTAAACCAACCAATGCATGAGTTATCTCTTGCATCTAAACACCCTTTACTAAAATATGAAGTTCAATAATGCATTAAAAAAATGAAAACCATCTGTGCCTGGAAGAGGTATCATATTCAAAATCATTAAAAAAAGATTTATTTTTTTGCTTGCCCAAAAAGAAAGATACCATTTTCCTTTAACTAATTCATATTTTGTAATTATTAAAGAGATTAAAAAAAGCAAACCATTTACTAATGGACCTGCTAATGGAATCAACATACTCCCATATTTTTGTCCTAACAAAGTTCCTGTGCCACCAATGCTAACATAAGCAGGAACAAAAAAAATGATGGGAGCATTTGTAAATTTAAGCACAACACCAATAAGCAATCCTAAAAAATATGCGTTAAAAGTTGCATTAAAACCAAGAGCCAAAGCTACAAGTTTATGACCAAACTCGTGAAAAATTATGGCAGGAGAAACAGTTAAAACACTTAAAATAAATTCTTCTTTGCCTGCTGTTCTTGAAGAATAAGTTTCCGTGCCTTTTATTCTAAAAATGTCCATAAAAATATACCCAACAGCCAAGATTGTTATAACTATGTTAATTAATTCAATAAATGAAAGTATCATTTTGTATTAAATAAAAAACCGAGTATTTATTAATTTGTTCATTTTATTTAAAAAATATGAAGTATGTGCTTGATTCTTCGTGTTTTATTAATACAAATTCTCTAAATTTTGAAGAATCAGAAACTTATACAACGCCCAGTGTTATCAAAGAATTAAAAGATTTTAAATCCAAAGCACTTTTAAACATAATTAATCCTGAAATCATAAAACCAAAAAAAGAATGCTTAAAAATAGTAAAAGAAAAAGCGAAAAAAACAGGGGATATTAATGTTTTAAGCGAAACAGATATTGAAGTCATAGCTCTTGGTATTGAAATTGAAGGAATTGTTGTAAGCGATGATTTTGATGTGCAAAACATTTGCGAAGAATTAAGAATTGATTGGAGAAGCATTTCAGGAACAAACATTAAGAAATTGTTTAAAAGAGAAAAATATTGTCCTGCTTGTGGAAAGAAATTTAAGAACACATTCGAAGGAAATACTTGTAATATATGCGGGCATAAATTAAAATACAGGGTTGTAAAAACAAAAAAATTAAAAACAAAAAAAACATGAGTAATTATTTCCTTTTTTTGCAGAAAAAGAATATTTTTTTTAATATCTTAAAAACAATCATTAATAAAACAACAATAACTATTGATAAAAATATCCCTCTTATAGATTTGTTTGAATAAATTAAAATAATAAGATTAAGTATTGTGTCAGGAAGTGTAATCCCAAAAAATATGGGATATCTTTTGAATTCATACTTTGTTTCATTATTTTCATTAACATAATTTATCTCTATAAAGAAAATCTTGTCTGTTGAAGTGATGGAGACATTCCTTTCAATATCTGCATTTGTTTCTAAAAAAATTGTTTTATTAAAAACACTTATCTTTTTAGGCGAAAAGGTTTTAACAATAATAGAAATATTTTGATCAAAATTCCCATAGTTTGAAATGTTTATTGGAACAATTGTATTATTATCTTGTTTCAAAAAATTGCCAACACTCCATGTAATATTTACTCTTGGTTTTATTACATCAAATAGAACAGATGCTGTAGCAGTATTGTCAGGATAATCTACATTTGTTCCTTTAAATTTAAGAGTGAAGGAGTAGTCAGTTTCTGCCTTTTTTATTTTAATATCTACATTTTTTTCTCCAGAAATTGGTAAATTAAATGTTGTAGGTTCAGGAGTTACTTCACTTAAAGGAGTAGTTACAAATTCAGGAATTATGTTTAAAGGAACATTTCCTTCATTTTTTAATTTAACAATTTTTGAACCATCTTGAGAAAAAATAAAAATTGGAGAAGAATCATATTCTGCACTAATCAATGCAGTAGGTTCAATAACAATTTGCTCACTGCTTTTTTGTTCTGAAGAATCTAAAGGAAACACCTTAATATACAGTTCATATTTCCCTGCAGGAGTTTTATTTACATTCCATGTAATTGAATCTTTTTTTACTTGAGAATCCATCTTACTTGTAAAAAGAGTGGTATTGTAAGTGCTTGACGAAAGACCAATAGTTATATTCGCAACAGTTGTTCTTGCAAAACTCACATAATAATCAATCTTAATAACATCATTTAATTTAAGAGTATTATTTGAAGGACTTATTGAAAGTGTTGCTGCATTAACAACAGTAAAAATGTTTAAGAGCAATACCATTATAATAAATGCTTTTCTCATTGGTTAAATTTATTATTTCCTAATTTATAAACTATTACCCTCTTTCTTATTATTTTTTACTTTTCTTCAAACTTGCTTTATCCATCATTAAAATTTATAAAGCATTTCTGCTTTTTTCAACCACTATATTTAGCGGAGGCGTAAAAAATGGAAAAAATGATTTATTTTTTTGGTGAAGGAAACCTAAAATTAAAAAATTTGCTTGGTGGAAAAGGTGCTGGTTTAAATGAGATGACTAATTTAGGCATACCTGTTCCGCCTGGTTTTACAATAACAACAGAAGTATGCAAATATTATAATGAACACAATAAAAAATATCCTGAAGGACTAAAAGAAAAAATCCTATTTAATTTAAAAAGACTTGAAGAGAAAATGAACAAAAAATTTGGAGACTTTGAAAATCCCTTATTAATTTCTGTTAGAAGTGGGGCAGCAGTTTCAATGCCTGGAATGATGGACACAGTTTTAAATTTAGGATTAAATGATAAAAGCGTTCAAGGACTTGCCAAAAAAACAAACAATGAAAGGTTTGCTTATGATAGTTATAGAAGGTTCATACAAATGTTTGGAAATGTAGTAATGAAAATAGAACATAAATCTTTTGAAGATATTCTTGAAAAAATAAAAGAAACAAAAGGAGTTAAATACGATGTTGAATTAACAACCGAAGAATTAAAAGAAATAATTAATGAATATAAAAAAGTGGTTTATGAAAAAACAGGAAAAGAATTTCCTCAAAATCCAGAAGAACAACTTTTTTTAGCAATTGATGCTGTTTTTGATTCATGGAATAATGAAAGAGCAATAATTTATAGAAAATTGAATAATATTAAAGGTTTGTTAGGCACTGCAGTAAATATCCAAGCAATGGTTTTCGGAAACACAGGAGAAACGTCTGGAACAGGCGTGTGTTTCACAAGAAACCCTTCAACAGGAAAAAACGAGTTTTACGGAGAATTTCTAATTAATGCGCAAGGAGAAGATGTTGTAGCTGGAATAAGAACTCCAATTGAGATTGAAGAATTAAAAAAAATTATGCCAAGAGTGTATGAAGAACTTGTAAAAATAGGAAAAAAACTTGAAAACCATTATAAAGACATGCTTGACATTGAATTTACAATTGAGAATAAAAAACTATACATACTTCAATCAAGAGTAGGTAAAAGAACAGCAAAGGCATCAATAAAAATTGCAGTAGACATGGAGAAAGAAGGACTAATTGATAAGGAAACTGCACTTTTAAAAATAAATCCAAAACAAATAAACCAACTACTTCACAAACAGCTTGATGATCTTGCAAAACAAAAGGCAAAAAAATTAACAAAAGGACTTCCAGCATCACCTGGAGCAGCAGTAGGTGAAGTTGTTTTTTCTGCTCAAGATGCTGAAGAAAAATCAAAACAAAGTAAAAAAGTCATTTTAGTGCGATTAGAAACCTCGCCTGAAGACATAAAAGGAATGGCTGTCTCAGAAGGAGTATTAACAGCAAGAGGCGGGATGACATCTCACGCAGCAGTAGTTGCAAGAGGCATGGGTAAATGTTGCATAACAGGTGCAGGGGAAATTGTTTTTGATGAAAAAAACAAATCTTTCCTTGTTGGTTCAACACTTGTTAAAGAAGGAGATATTATTTCTCTTGATGGAAACACAGGAGAAGTTTTTATTGGAGCACTTCCTCTTGTTGAACCTGAACTTTCAGAAGAGTTTAAAAAAATATTGCTATGGTCAGATGAATTCAGAAAATTAAAAGTATTAACAAATGCAGACACGCCGCATGATGCACGAATTGCAAAAGAATTTGGTGCAGAAGGCATTGGACTTTGCAGAACAGAACACATGTTTTTTCAAGGAGACAGGATTATTGCAGTAAGAGAAATGATTTTATCAGACACAAGAGAAGAAAGAGAAAAAGCACTTAAAAAATTGCTTCCTATGCAAAAAGGAGACTTCATTGGATTATTTAAAGTAATGGAAGAACTTCCTGTTACTATAAGACTGCTTGACCCTCCTTTGCACGAATTTTTACCTCAAACAATGGAAGAAATTCAAGAAGTATCTGAAAGCATGGGTGTTTCCCCTCAAAAGCTTCTTGAAAAAATAGAACAACTAAAAGAAATAAATCCAATGCTTGGACACAGAGGATGCAGGTTAGCAATAACTTTTCCAGAAATTTATGAAATGCAAACACAAGCAATTATTGAAGCTGCATGCGAATTAAAACAACAAGAACTTAACATAGAACCAGAAATCATGATACCTCTTGTTTCTTCAAAAGAAGAATTGGGAATTGTAAAAAAGATTGTAGAAAACAAAGCAAAAGAAATTATTAAGAAATATAACACGGATTTAAAATATAAAATTGGAACCATGATTGAACTTCCAAGAGCTGCTCTGACTGCTGATGAAATTGCACAAGAAGCAGAGTTTTTTAGTTTTGGCACAAACGACCTAACACAAACAACTTTTGGATTTTCAAGAGATGATGTTGGTAAATTCATACCAGAATATCTTGAAAAAGACATTTTAGAATATGACCCCTTCCAAGTCTTAGACAGAAAAGGCGTTGGAAAATTAGTCAAAATAGGATTAGAACTTGGAAGAAAAACAAGAAAAAACCTAAAAATTGGCATTTGCGGAGAACACGGAGGCGAACCAAAAAGCATTGAGTTCTGCCACAAAATCGGACTTGACTATGTGTCATGCAGTCCTTATAGAGTTCCAATAGCAAGAATCAGTGCAGCGCAGGCAAACATAAAGAACAAAGCTTAATCGCTTTGTTCAAAAAAACCCGTTGTAGTAAAATATTTATACTACTTTATAATGATTGCCTTACATGTTAGGACAAAGGTTTGATATTGAAAAAAAAGAAAATCATTGCTTCAGAGGATGTAACATAAGCTCCCTTTATGCCTGTTATGAATATGATTTAAACAAGATAAATGGAATAAGAGAAAAATTAGGTTTAGAAAAATTAAGTAAAACTGAATTAGAAATAATCAAAGAGTATCATTCAAAAATAAACGCTCAAAGAGGTTCTAATAAACAAGGTTATGCTTCACTGCAAGGCACAACATATTTTTCAAAAAATAAAGAAACTGCATTAGAATTTGCAAAAGATGAACGAAATACACCTTATAAAGGACTTGAACCCATAATCATCTCTTGCGATACAGGAATTCAAGCATTCGGGTATTCTAAAAAATTAGGACTCCAAATAGGGTTTAAAAGAACAAGTAATGAACTCTGGTTAGAAATAAGTGGTAAAATTGGATTAGAACATTTGAAAATAGAAACAATACCTGTTGAAACCAAAAACCTTTGTTTAGAATCCTTACTTCAAAACAGAAAAACAAAATTATTAGATGAATATTAATAAAAACTATTCTTCTTTTTTCATTAAACTTGTCACAGCACCTGCAATCTTATTTCTTAATCTTTTACTCCTTATTGTTGCCAGAGTCTCAATCTCTTTTTTATTATGCTCAAAATCTTTGCTTAACCTATTCCTTGCTTTTTCAACAAGTTTTCTTGCAGTGCTTTTAATAAATTTGGTTCTAATCCTTCCCATAAGACTTGATATTACATTATTGTTTTTAAATACTTATCGATTATTCTTTTATTGATTAATCATCTAAAACACTTTCAAGACATTGAGAAAATGTTTTTAAAAGATTTTCTTTGTTTAACCCCTCCTGTCCAAAAAAAGAAAACATTTTAGAATGCCACATTTCAGAAACTTTATCAATATTCACAAACTCCATAATTGATACAATATTTTGCAAACTTCCAAAGATATTACTTACTTCACATTGTTCAAAATCTTTCTTCCCGAATTCACCCAATTTTTGTTTAATCAAACACTTTGTTGCATTATATTCAGTTTCTTGATTAACACACATGTGCAAATCCTTGCCAGCAAAAGCATATGCTTCCATCCCTAATTGAAGAATTTTCCTTAATTCATCAACAGTTTTGCAACCATTTATTTTTTCATTTAGATAAAAAACAACAATTTTTTCATTCACTCTTATTAAGTTGCCAACATCCTTGCTATAAGGAATGCTACCATTTTTTCTTTTCCCATTAGATGAAAAATATTCATGAAGCAAATCACAATCTTTTATCATTTTACTACTTTTTAGTAGAAAAATAACATATTTAAACTTTTTGTTTAAAAGTTTTTATTAATTATCATAAACTATTTAATTTATACAATTATACTTTTTATTGAAATGAACCAATGGGACTACTTAATTTTGGGTGGTGCAGGTCTTTTTATTATCTTATTCATAATGATGCCTGGAGTGAGATACATTGTTCTTGCTTTAATATTCCTTCTCATACTTTATGTTTTTTTTAAAATTTTTATTAAGGAATACAATGACTATGAAAGAGGAATCATATTCAGAATGGGCAAGTTTAACAGAATTGTTGGTCCTGGCTGGGCTATTATAGTGCCTTTTTTTGAAAAAGAGTTTAAGAGATTGGATGTAAGAACTCATATGTTAAACCTTCTTGTTCCAAACGCATTCACAAAGGATGATTTGCGATTAAATATTGATGGAATTGCATATTATAATATACGCAATCCTGACAAAGCAGTTCTTAAAATTGATAACTATGTTGAAGCACTCAAAAACGCACTTATTGGTGAAACAAGAAATATAATTGGCAGTATGAGAATGAGAGAACTTTTTTCAGATTTGCCTAAATTAAACGATTTGCTTCAAAACGCTATAAGAAGACAAACATGGAATTGGGGCATAGATGTGCCAAAAATACAATTAAGAGGAGTAATGCCTGATTCTGAAATCATTGAAGCAATGCAACAAAAAGAAATTACTGCTCAACAACTTCAAGCGCAAAGATTTGCTGCAGAAGCAAAAAAAATAATGATTGAAGCTGTAGGCGAAGCAGCAGAGAATCTTAGTGACAGAGCATTAATGTTTTACTACTTAAAGGCACTTGAAGAAATGGGTAAAGGAAGTGGAACAAAACTTGTGTTCCCAATGAAGTTCTTTGATGTTCTTGATAACTTAGGCTCTCAAATGTCATCTGAATTAAGAAATGCAGGCATAAAAATGAATGAAAATGCAATAATTGAAAATATCAAAAAAATTCTTTCTAAAGAAAAGTAGTTTTGCAAGTAATAAGTTAAAAAAAATAATAACAAAGTTAATTAATGTGCTGCATTTTGTTAATTCATGATGCTTAAATTAAAAGAGGATAACGGGCTTTTTCTTAAATTTAAGAACAAGATAATTTCTTTTGACAGCATACACCAAAATAGCACTTATGCTTTTGTGAGCCATGCTCACTCAGATCATGTTATTAAAAAAAAGACAGATATCCCCATACTCTCAAGCAAAGAAACAGTTAAGTTAATAAATTCAAGAACAAATAAATTACCAAATAACTACATTGAAAGTTTAGAAAATGCGAAACTCCTTAATGCTGGACATGTTCTTGGAAGCAAATCATTATTGCTTGAAGTTGATGAAAAAAAGATTCTTTACACTGGAGACTTTAATACGAGAGATAGGTTATTTCTCAAAGGGTTCAAACCTGTTAAAGCAGACATTTTAATTATGGAAACTACTTTTGGCAAACCAAATTATGTTTTTCCTAAATTTAAAGAAGTAAGCAAGGAAGCGAGTGATTGGGTGCAAGACCAATTAAAAAAAGGAAAAAATGTTATGATTATTGGATATGCTTTGGGAAAAGCGCAAATCTTGTGCAAATTATTTGAAAAATTGCCATATCCAATTTTCGTAGATAGTCAGATTATCAAAATAAATAGTGTTTATTCTGATTTCGGCATTGAATTAAGAGGTTTCCCTTCAATTAGAGAAGCTAAAGAAAAAGGATACCTCTCAACACCATCAATAATGGTGGTTCCTCCGCATATGGTAAAATATTATTGGACTCCTGAAACAAAAACTGCTTTTTTTACAGGTTGGGCAAACACAGGATACCCTAATAAAAAAATAATGAATTATGATAAAACATTTTCAATGAGCGACCACGCTGATTATAAAGAACTAATTGAAGTTGTAAAAAAAACAGATCCAGAAATCGTATATACCATGCACGGATTTAATCGTGAATTTGCCAAAGATTTAAAAGACTTAGGTTTTAATGCGAAGCCATTAGTGAATGGTCAAACAAAAATTGAAGATTTTTAAAAATGCACCAACTTTTTACCTTGAAATTTCTTCTATTGTACTTAAGGATTCATTAACCATTTTTTTGAAATCAATTTTTTTTATTTCTTTTGCATATTTTTTTTCATTCACTTTTGTAACAATTCTTTTTGGAAGAAATGGACAAGGAAGAGCATGTTTTATGCTCAACTCGTATGTCCCTATTTTTTTTGCAATATCTATTATTTCTTGTTTATCCAATCCAAGCAAAGGGCGAAGAATTGGTGTTTCAATTCCTTGTGAAATAAACTTCATATTTTTTAAAGTTTGACTCGCAACTTGTCCAAGATTATCTCCAGTAATAATAAAATCATACATATTTTTTTTAGCAAATTCATCAGCAATAATAAGCATTGTCTTCTTACAAAAAACACAAATAAACTTTGTTTCACATTTTTTTTGAAATTCTAATAACATTTTTTTATGAGATGCAAAAAATATTTTTCCACCTATTTTTTTTGCAAGACTTTTTATTTTTTCTTCTTCATCTCTATTATTTTCAAATACGCGAAAATGAAGAAAATCAACCTTAACTCCTGTTTTTTTAACAAGATAAGCACTTACAATAGAATCAATACCCCCGCTTAATAAACAAAGACCTTTCATAAACTGATAAAAATATTAAAAATTTTTAAACTTGTTGTGTTCAAAAAGATTAAAATCATTAATTTACTATTTTTTATTCATGATTGATATTCACGCTCATTTAACTAATGAAAAATTTGAGGGAAAATTAAAAAAACTTAACCAAGAATTGAAAAAATATAAAATAAAAGTTATTTGTGCTGGATTAAATTTTGAAGATAATAATAATGTTCTTAAAATTTGTTCAAAATACGAAACTTTTTTTCCTGCTCTTGGTTTTTATCCAAGCATTGTAGAAAAAGAAGATTGGAAAAACGAACTCAAGAAAGTTATTGAACAAATTAGAAAAAACAATATTGTAGCAATAAGTGAAGTTGGCATTGACTATAAAATCAACAAAAAAAAGGAAGAACAAAAAATTGCTTTTAAGAAAATGATTGAACTTGCTATTGAACTAAAATTGCCCTTAATAATGCATTCAAGATGGGCTGTAAAAAGAGTTATTAACATTCTCAGCGAATATCAAAAAGAAATAAAAGAAGAAAAACTAATCCCTATTTTTCATGCTTTCGGCGGAAATGAAAGAGAAGTAATGGAAGCTTGGGAACTCGGATGTTATTTCAGCATACCCACGAGTGTAGAAAAAATACCCCAAAAACAAGTTTTAGCAGAGCTTGTTCCAACAAATAAATTATTTTTAGAAACAGATTCACCTTATATGGGTTTAAAAGAGAGAATAAACACTCCTTTAAACATTTTAAGAAGTGTAATAAAAATTGCAGAAATAAAAAGAATCCCTGCTGAAAAATTAATAAGAGAAATTGAAAAAAATGAAAAAAAAATTTTTAAAAAAATTCCTTAATACTTAGTAAGGATTTTTGGTTCAAGATAACATATTTTTTTAGACTTTGGCGGATTTGGAAGCGCATCTAATAAATCATCAATTGTGCTGTTAGGAGGAATTGGAAAATCATCCAATAACTTTTTAATTCCGCCATCATCTCCATTACTTTCAAAAACCTTAAAAATTTTAACCAAAAGCCTTAATTGACTTTCATAAAAAAGAGTGCCATGTTTTAATTGTTCTGTGCATGTTTTAAAATATTTAATTAATCCTTGTCTTGCTCTTTCACTTAATAACTCTTTATTAAAATTAACAAGATTAATTGCTCTTCCATATATATCTTTCAAAACAGCATAAGTAACTCCTTTATAAAATTTGCTTGAACCATCATTATATCTTACTTTAACAAGTTTTTGCACTTTCACCATGTTTATTCACTACTTATTGGTAGTATTTAAATCTTTTGTTTTTTAAATTAAGATTTTTTTAAACTTTCAAAAAATGTTGTGATAAAAATTTTTCTTCGTTTTTCCAAAAATAAATTTCTTTTTCTCCTTTCATGTCTTCTTTTTTTTCATAAAAATAATTAATTTTGTATCCGCTAACAGAATCAAACATATTTAAATAAAAAGGGAGTTTGCTAATGTCTTTACCTACTCTATCAACAAGGCTTTCTTTTTTATTTAAAAAACACAAATTCCCTATAATATGTATTCTCTTAAACCCTTGAGAAAATAAGCTGTCAATAGTTCTTGCCTGACAAGAATGAAAATAAGCGCCAATACTTATTGCAGTTGTTGTGTTAAAATATTTATTAAAATATTGAAAACTTCCTGATTTTGAAAATGCAATTCTTCCATTGTGTTTAAAAAACAATTTTTTTTCATTTCCAGGAAAAACAAGTTGAAGAATAGAAAACTCATCATATTCTACAAGCTTTTCAATCAAAGGTTTTATCTTTCTTGCAGTTTTTTTATTAATAAAATCTGTGCTTAAATGTGTTATAATTAAAGGTATCATTGTTATTTCGCCAATCTTGATTTTAAAGACCTTAAATTCGTTTCATAAAAAATATTTCTTTCAAAATCAGGAATAAAATTAAACAAGAATTCGCCGTCTAAATAATAATTGCTTCTCTCAAAAACATCTAAATTTTCCTCATGATTAATATCTTTTTTTATTATGTCATCTAATAAAACATAACTTTTATCTAACTCAATATTATATACACTGGCTTTTGTTGGTATAATTATGTTCTTCATTTTTGTATGATTAAAAAGAGAATCAATGGTCTTCTTTTGGCAAAAATTAAAATAACAACCCATTGAAAGAACAACATCATATCCTAACATTTCTTTTGCAGTTTCTTTGTTTAACCCTCCATCTATGGAAAAAATGAAGTCAAATTTCATTTCAAAAAAATCTTCAATACTTTTTCTAACTTTTTTTTCATTTTCACAAGGATGTAATAAGAAGTATGCTTTTTCAAGAACAAAAGAATTAAGAACCTTTTTTGAATAAGCGAAAACATTCTTTCCATTTGGAAATTCTTTCAAATAAAGCCATTTTGAAGTTAAGTGAGTTATAATTGGAAGTATTTTCATAGAATTTTTCTTTCTAAAACTATTTAAAAGCATTTCCCTCAAAAAAATAATAAGATATATAATTACCTTCTTATTATATATATTTCATTATGCAAGTAGAAATTGTTTTTTTAGGAACAAGCAGCATGTATCCTACAAGGGAAAGAAACCATTCATCTGTGCTCATTCGTTATGAAGGAAATTACAATCTTTTTGACTGTGGTGAAGGAACACAAAGGCAGTTAAGAGTTGCTGGTGTAAGCCCTTACAAAATAGAGAACATATTCTTAAGCCATTGGCATGGGGATCATAGTTTAGGGTTGGGAGGCATAATACAATCTCTTAACGCAGCTGATAGAAAACATACTTTGCATATTTGGGGGCCAACAGGAACAAAGAAAAAAGTGCAGAAAATATTAGAAACTTATGATTTTCATAAAAAAATGCCTGTAGAAGCGCATGAAATAACTTGTCAAAAAGAGAGAATTATTTATGAAAGCGAAAATTTTTTTGTAAAAGCATTAAGTGTAAAACATAATGTGCCTTGTTTAATTTATAAATTTGAAGAAAAACCAAAAAGAAAAATCAATGTTGGTTATTTAAAAAAATTTGGATTAAAGCAAAATAAAATACTTGGAGAACTGCAAAAAGGAAAGGATATTGTATGGAATGGTAAAAAAATAAGTGCTAAAAAAGCTACAGTATTAGTTCCTGGAAGAAGTGTTGTTTATGCTGTAGATTTCAAGATAGACCAAAGAGTTGTTGATTTCTGCAGTAATTCAACAATCTTGATTTGTGAAAGCACGTTCTTGTCTAAAGACAAAGAAAAATTGGGAGAAAGATATCATTTAAGTGCAAAGGAAGCTGCAGATTTAGGTAAAAAAGCAAGAGTTGGAAAACTTGTTTTAACTCATTTCAGCCAAAGATATACTGATATAAAACCTTTAGTTGCAGAAGCAAGAGAGGTTTTTAAGAATACAAGACCTGCAAAAGATTTTTTAAGAATTTTTGTAAAATAAAACAAAGAATTAAATATTTCTCACCATGCTTGCTCCGCATTTAGGGCATTTAATTGTTGAACAAGGAACGCCTCTTTTATGTTTAACCCTATACTCACACTTCGGGCACACACAATATCCTCCTAATTTTTCCTCAAATATTTTATTTTTAAACACGTATGTGCCTCCTTCTATTTTAATAGCTTTTCCATTAACAAGGGAATCTGCAATTTTTTTTCTTGCAGATAAAAGCACTCTGTGAAAAGTTGGTTGAGATACATCCATCTTTTTTGCTGCCACATCCTGTTTTAAATCAAGCAAATCTGTTAGTCTTATTGCCTCAAATTCTTCAAGAGTTAAAACCACTTCTTCTAAACCAAGCATTCTAATTCCTGCTGGCTTGAAATAAGTTATGCTTGGTTGAAAACCTATTCTTCTGCACCTTTTTGGTCTGGGCATTTTAATCTCTCACCATGCTTGCTCCGCATTTAGGGCATTTAATTGTTGAACAAGGAACGCCTCTTTTGTGCTTAACCCTATACTCACACTTCGGGCACACACAATATCCTCCTGGGCCTTCACCTCTTGCTTTTTCAAATTTTTCCATAAACCTTCCTTTCCTCTGCCATCCAAAACCTTTTCCAAATCCAAAAATTTCTTCAGGTTGATAATAATTTTCTTCAATATCATGACCTTCAACTTGAATTGCCACATACTTCAATTTATCTATCTCTTCCATCAATTTTTTTCTAAGATTATTTGAAATCTTAGTTGCTTCTCCAACACTTATCTTAGCAGGCAGTTTCAGTTTTAAATTTGCTGTATAAATTGAACCTTTTGTTTGCGTTTTTAAATCAGCAAGTTCTATCTTTTTCTTTTTTACAATTTCTTTTATTTTATCTTCAATCTCTTCTCCAGCTGAAACATCTAAAAGAGAGTCTGTTGCTTCTTTGCCAAGTGAAAATGATTCCTTAATTATGAATAAACCAACAAGAAGAGCAAATAATGCATCTGCATATCCCCAAAAAGGATTTAAAAGCAATCCAAAAAAAACAGCAAAAGAAACATAAACATCTACTCTTGAATGAACGCCATCTGTAATTAAACTAATTGAGCCTTCTTTTTTACCAATAGAGATTTTTGCTTTTGACAAAGCCCAATTTACTACTGTTGAAACACCCATTACAATTAAACCAACATATGTTGATTCAAGCTCTGAAACACCCATAAATCTTTTTAGTGCATCATACACAATTCCCACGCCTGTAAAAAACAAAATTATGGTTATTATAAGACCTGACAAAACTTCAAATTTATAATGACCATAAGGGTGTCTTTCATCAACAGGTTTTTTTGCAACTCTTATTCCTAAAATAGTTATTCCTGAAGAAATTACATCCATTCCTGAATGAAGTCCTTCTGCAAGAACAGATGCTGACTTGACAATAATGCCTGCTAATATTTTTAAGAGTGCTAAAAAAAAGGTGGCTATCAAAGATATCCATGCAATTGTTTCTTTTTTCATAATACCATATTTTATTATTAAATCTAAATTTTTAAATATTGAGTTTTAAACAAATTCTATTCTACATGATTTGCGTTTTTTGAATTATTTTTTCAACAATATTCTCAAATATTTTTGAGAAATCAAACTCTTTATAATCTAAAACAAAGGGTTTACCTTTATCACTTGCTTTTGCAATTTCACATCTTATTGGAATTTTGCCTAAAAAATCTATTTTCATTTTTTTGCATACTTTTTCACTTTTTCCTTTTCCAAAAATATTTATTTCTTTATGACAATAAGGACAATTAAAACCACTCATGTTTTCAATTAAACCAAGAATTGGAACATTTAATCTTTTTGCAAAATTTATTGATTTCTGCACACTTAAAAGCGCAACTTCTTGCGGTGTAGTAATAATTAAAGCCCCATCAATTTTTTTAATTAATTGTGCTATACTTATTGATTCATCGCCAGTTCCAGGAGGCAAGTCTATAACAAGGTAGTCAAGTTTATCCCACTGAACATCTTGCAAAAATTGCCTGATTAATTTCAATTTTAAAGGCCCTCGCCAGATCACAGGAGACGTTGTTTTTGGAAGCATAAATCCTATTGACATCACTTTAAGATTTTCATTAATGTTTATAGGTGTTATTTTTCCATTTTTTTCATACGCTTTACTATTTTCAATACCCAATAGTTTTGGAATGCTTGGTCCGTGAATATCCGCATCAAGAATTCCAACCTTAAACCCTTTTTTAGACAAGGAAACAGCGAGATTAGTAGCGATTGTGCTTTTTCCAACGCCTCCTTTTCCACTCATTACTATGATTTTATGTTTTATTTCTTTCAAACTTTGTTCTAATTTATTCTCTTCTTGCCAAATAATTTTATTTCCACTCATTTAGTCCATCCACTTAATTTTTTTATTTTACTTTTTTATAACACATTCTTCGTTTTATGATTTTAATAACAAATTCTAAAAACATTATGAATTATTATTTAAAACAACTATTTATAATTATTGTTTTAAATTAAAAAGCAGCATCAAGTTTTTAATAGTAGTAGATTTTAGGAATAAATATGAAATATCTTGTGGATTTAGGCAGTGATTTAGAATTAAGTCTTGCGGAGCTCATTACTGTTTACCCTAATTTAGAAATAGAAGTTGTTGGTAAAAACTATGTTATTGCAGAGGCAGAAAATTGGGATTATAAAGAAGCAATTCATAGGTTAGCGGGAACAAGAAGAATTGGAGAACTTATTTTTGAAGGAAAGAATTTTGAAGAATTTAGTTTAAGTGAAAAAATTGATTTCAATAAAGTTCCAAACAAAATTAATTATTCTATAAACAATTTTAACTTGAATAATGAAAATGTTAAAAAATTCAGAAAAAAAGTTCTGAAAGAAATTAAAAACCAAGGAATTAAAGCTTTTTTAAAAAAACCATCTCATAAGAAAGAAAATATTTTATCTCCAAGCGATTTTTACAAAAAAAACGTGGATATTGAATTAAACTTGATAAAATCAAAAAAAATGTGTGTTTTTCTTACAAAATGCGTTTTTAATCATGGAATGTATGAAAAAAGAGATAAAGAAATGCCTGTTAAAAGGTATTCTCAAGCAATAAGCATTCGTTTAGCAAGAATCATGATTAACCTTTCTTCAGCAAAAAAAGAAGAAACACTTCTTGACCCGTTTTGTGGTGTTGGGACTATCTTAACAGAAGCGGTTTTAATGGGATTAAAAGTAATTGGCACTGACATAAGTTTTGATTGTGTAAGGGATTCTCGGAAAAATTTGGAACACATAACAAATAAGGATAGGAAAAAATTTAATATTATTAGGAGTGATGCAAAAGCAATTGCTCAAACATTTTATGAAAACAAGTTAAATAAAGTAGCTGCAGTTGTGAGCGAGCCTTATATGGGACCATTAATCAAAGAACCGCTCACATTTAAAGAAATAATGGAAATAAAGAAAAAACTTGAATTATTATATAAAGAATTCTTTTTTAGTGCAAATAAAATATTAAAACAGTATGGAAGAATTGTTTTTATAACTCCTGTCTTTATAGCACAAAATAAAAAGAAATTTCACATTAACATGTATTCTATAATTAAGGATGTGGACCTTAAAATTGTTAATCCGCTCTTTGGAATAATAAAAAATTTTGAAATGCCTTTTTATTATAAACGCCCTGATCATAAAATTGGAAGAGAAATATGGGTGCTCCAAAAATTCAAATAATTTTTTATTAATAAACTACACTTTAGTTAATAAAGTAACGTAATCCTCTATTTCAGAAACAAACATACTGCAACCACTAAATTTTAAAGCCCAAAGCATGCCTCTTATTAGTTCTGCTTTTGCATTATTAATTGATTTGCTAATAACTCTTATGTCTTCATCAAAAAATCCTTGTTCGAATGCGAGAGCAATAATCTCTGCACTTCTAACAATATTTATTCCATTCACGAGTTTTTGAAATTCTGCCAAGCTTTTTTCATTAACTTCAACAGGCATGTGAAGTTTTCTTTCAAAATGCTTTTTTAATGTAAATGGTTCTTCAATTAATAATCGCGTTATATATTCATCTGTTGCAATTGTGCTTTGATTGTAATACTTTGCTAATGCCATGACTTCTGCTTCACCCCTATGAATTAAATGTATGCTTCCTTTGCTTGTAGAATAAATTTTGTTAGACCAGAAAAGAATTTCTTGAGTATCTTTTTCAAGAGTTGGTGATTTTAAGATTGTTAGAAAACCTTCATTAAAATACTTCTTTACCTTAAGAGCAGGCCATAAAAACTGCTTGCTTTTAAGGGGTTGTGAATAAATTTCATTATAAACTGATGGAGGAACGCAGAAATTTCTTCCTTGTTGCGCAAATTTTTTAAGAACTGATGCTAAACAATTCATACTCAAAGAAATTATTGTGCAAGAATCCATAACTAAAAAATCATTATCCTTCATTTATCTGCACTCTCCTTCTTATACCTCAATATTTTTCTTAAAAAAGACAATCTTTTAGAAACGCTTTTTCTTTTTGGATTTACTGGAAATCTTTTGCTTCTTGAACCTGCATATGTGCTTAACTCCCATAAACTTATTCCAAGAAGTTCTGCTACCTTGCCTTTACTTATGCCATGTTCAACCATTTTGCTTCCTTTTTTTATTTTCGCACTTCTTAACAAAAGCCCAACATAATTAGAATAATCTTCATCAAGTGTTTCAATTGTCTCAGACAATTGCCTGATTTTTACCAAATAGTTTTCCCAATCTTCTTCTTCTACAAGTGAAATAAGTTCATTTATTATTTTCAAAACACTTGTTTTAAAATCATTCCATTTCTTTCTGTTTTGAATTAATTTTGGTTTTGATAAAATTTTTCCCAAAGCATAAACTGTTACTGAAAGCGTGGTTGTATACTCGTCTTGAAGAATTGTTGCAGAATGAATGATATGATCACTTAAATTTTCAATCTTCCTAAAATTTTCTTGTAAAAGCGCTTCTTTCACTTTTTTAAGAAGCTCAATAATATCCGTTTTTGCAACATAAGCATAAGTCATGTTAATTAAAAGCAAAACCTTTTTAATAAGATTTGTGGAAATTGCATTTCTTCTGAAACAAGTTTTTACTTAATCCATGCGCAACTCCCATTATAACAACCGCACTTAAACCCTTTTGTAGAAGGATGATTCTCCACAATTTCACAAGTGCTTGCTTTTCCAATCCATTCTTCCTCATTACTTGTGCATATAATATGCCCTCCTCCACAACCAAATTCAATTGCTGAGCAATCACTGTTTTTTAAACAATTCCCATCACTCCAATCAAAAGTGTGTTCAATCTTTAAGTCTTTTTCTAAACTTATGCAACCGCTCAAAAAAACAACTAATGTTATTACAAAAATTAGCATGATTGGTTCAATTTTCTTTACTAAAATTTTTTTCATTTTCTTATTAGAGAACACTAACAAAATAATTAAATCTTTTGTCTAAAGACTTATTAACTAATTTTTTTTCTTTAAATTAAAATGGAAACTTATTTTGCTCATGAAAACATTAGAAAAGGTCAAAAAGAATTAATGAATGATGTGAAGGAAACAATATATCAAAACAAGATTTTGTTAGCTCACGCACCAACAGGTATTGGAAAAACTGCAGGAGTTTTAGCACCAATGCTTCAAAGAGCAATAAAAGATGATTTAATTATTTTCTTCTTAACTTCAAGAAACACGCAGCACAAAATTGTTGTGGAAACAATACAAAAACTTAATAAAAAATTGAATGAAAAAAAAATTAAAACAACGAGTTTTGTTGGCAGACAAAAAATGTGTTTAATGACGCCCTCAATCAAGTTAAACTCCCACGATTTCTCAGAATATTGTAAAAATCTCAGGGAAACAGGGCAATGCTCTTATTATAACAATGTGTGGAAAATAAAAAGAAAAACAGGTGAAAACCCTTACAAAGAATTAACAGGAAATGCTAAAATTCTTATAAACAAATTAGAATCCCAAACATATGATGAACTCATTAATCTTGGAAAAAAAGAATTAGTGTGCCCGTATGAAATTGCCTTGCAAGCATGTAAGAACTCTAAAATAATTATTGGAGATTATTATCATATTTTTAGTCCGAGCATTCGTAAAGCAATACTTCACAAAATTGACAAAGAATTAAACCAAATTCTTCTTATTGTAGATGAAGCACATAATTTGCCAGGACGAATAAGAGAATTATTTACATCAAAACTGACAAACTTTATGATAAGAAGGGGGTTAAAAGAAGCAGAAAAATATGAATTCATTGATGCATTAGAAGGCATTAAATCTCTTGAAAAATCATTTGAATTTCTTAAAGAAAAACTTGAAGAATACAATTTAAAAGAATCTAAAGTAAGCGTGAATGGATTTATAGAACTTTTAAACAATAATTTAAAAAAAATAGGGTTGGATTATAAAGAATTTGTAAGCATTCTTGACATTAATTCTGATAAAGTAAAAGAAGAACAAGAAATAAGTTATCTTGGAAGTATTAAAGATTTTCTTGTAGAATGGATGGAAAAGGAGAGAGGTTTTGTTAGATTGTTTAAAATTGAAAAAAGTGATAGAGAACGGCAAATTTTAGCAAAAATAGCTATTGACCCCTCTCTTGTAAGCAAAGAAGTATTTAATGAAATTAATTCAGCAGTATTAATGAGTGGAACATTGCTTCCTTTAAGAATGTACGCGGATTTGCTTGGAATCAGTAATCCTGTAATGAAAAGTTATAAAAACCCTTTTCCTTCGAAAAATCGTTTGAATTTGATTGTGCCCGAAACAACAACAAAGTATGATAAAAGAAACAAAAAAATGTTTGAAAAAATAGCAATTTTTTGTGCAAAGTGCATTAACTCCTGCCCTGGGAACACTGTTATATACTTTCCATCTTATGATTTAAGAAACAGGGTTTATGAATTTTTAAAAAATAAAACAGACAAACCATTGCTCTTGGAAGAAAGTGGAATAAGTGCTGAAGAAAAAAAAGCATTGATTTTAGAATTTAAAAGGCATTCAAGAGAAGGAAAATTAAGTGCAGAAGGTTCTGTGCTCCTTGCTTGCATAAGCGGGAGTTTTGGAGAAGGAATTGATTTACCAGGAAAATATATTGAACAAGTTATTATTGTAGGCATTCCTTTAGAAACGCCTGACATAGAGACTAAGGAAAAAATAAATTATTATGATGCAAAATATGGCAAAGGATGGGATTATGGTTATGTATATCCTGCAATGAATAAGGTATTGCAAGCAGCAGGAAGAGTTATTCGCAGTGAAAAAGATAAGGGTGTTATTGTTTTTCTTGATGAAAGATATGCATGGAAAAAGTATAACTCAATAATGCCTGATGATTGGGAAGTAAAAACAACTTATGAACCTTGGAAGGAAATAAAAAAGTTTTTTGAAAACCTTTAAAATAAATTATAATTTCTCAAAATCAAAATAATTCTCTATATCTTCATCAATGCTCTCTTTTTCCTCTCCTTCACTTCCATTTTCTGTCTCAATTTTAGTATCATTACTTCCAATATCTTCTGACAAGTCTTCTGAAGTTATTTCTGAATTATTTTCTGTTTCAATATTTCTTGTTTCATCAATATAAATTCCAGTATTTTCTGTTAAATCAACATAATCTTCATTCATATTCTTTTCTGAACCCCCTTCTAAATCAAAATAATTTTCTTCATCAATGACATCTGTTTTGGTTTCTTGCTTTTCAGACAAGTCTTCTGAAACAGGCGAGGTTTCTATCTCAACTTCTTCATAATCTTTAATTTCATCACCAGGTATGTCCTGTATGTTTTTTTCAAGAAGAATTTTCCTCTCTATGCTCGCAACACTCCTCATTACTTTTAAAACAACATCAGGATTCACACTTATGCTATCAATACCTTCTCTCACAAGCATTTCTACGAATTCAGGATACACGCTTGGTGCTTGACCACAAATGCTTACTGTTTTACCTTTGGAGTGTGCTGACTTTATTAATTGTTTTATTGCTTTAATTACAGCAGGATTAAGCTCATTATACATGCCTGTTTTAGCAAGAATAGTTGAATCCCTATCAACACCCAAAACTAACTGCGTTAAATCATTGCTCCCTATACTAAAACCATCGCAATACTTGCTAAATTCTTCAGCAAGCAAAATAACACTCGGCACCTCAGCCATAACATATATTTTAAAATCCTCGCTTCTTTTCAAACCCTTTGATTCAGTTATTTCAATAACTTTTTGAAGCTCTTCAACTGTTCTTACAAACGGGAACATCACATGCAAGTTCTTAAATGATTGTCTTACAATTTTCACTGCTTCTAATTCAAGTTCAAAAACTTTTCTAAATTCTGGGGAAATATACCTTGAACAACCTCTCCAACCAAGCATTGGATTATGTTCTTTTGGCTCATATTTTTCCCCACCCACCATATCCCTATACTCATTTGTCTTAAAATCACTGAATCTTAAAATAACAGGTCTTGGATAAAATGTCTTGCACACTTTTGTTATTCCTTGAACAAGTGCTTGAACAAATTTATTTGTCTCTCCTTTTTCCACTAATTCTAAAGGATGCTCTTTCAATTCACTTGTTATAATGAATTCTTCCCTCATTAATCCTATGCCATCAATAGGTAAATTCTTATATTTTTCAGCCATATCCGGCAATCCAAGATTCATATATATTTTTGTCGCAGTTATTACTTTTTTGTAATTCTCAAAAGATTCTCTAACTTCTTCATGAGTTTCAGGCTCTTCTAATTCCTTCACTTCTTGAAGGGGTTCCTCCACTTTTTTTTCATCAGCAATTGTTTCAGAAACCCTATAAACTCTTCCATTATTTGCATCAACTCTCACATAATCACCTGTCTTTAAAACCATTGTTGCTTTTGAAGTGCCAACAATGCAAGGCACGCCCATCTCCCTGCTCACAATTGCAGCATGACTTGTAGAACCCCCTTCATCAGTTATAATAGCTTTTGCTTTCTCCATTAATGGAACAAAATCTGGGTCAGTCATTTTTGTAACAAGTATTTCTCCTTGTTTGAAGCTTCTTGATGCTTCATCTAAATCAGTAATAATTCTTACAACCCCGCTTACAACACCAGGACTGGCTGCTAATCCTTCTAAAACAGGTGTTTCAGTTGTGCTGCTTTCTGAAATTTTGTTGTTTTCTTCTTTTTTTCTTATCGTTGTTATTGGTCTTGATTGAACAATAAAAATTCTTCCATCCTCAATTGCCCACTCAATATCCTGCGGAGAATGATAATGCTCTGATACTTTTCTAACAAGTCTCGCTAAATCAATTATTTCATTATCAGTAAGAACTTGAGATTCTTGTTTTTTTAAAGGAACTTCTGTAATAAGAGATTGACCTGTCATAGGGTCTTTAATCATCATTACTTTCTGCTTCATAATTTTCTTGCTCTTTATATTCAGAGTATCATAATCAATAACATAATGATCTGGATTAACTTTCCCACTTACAATCATCTCGCCAAGACCCCACACGCTTTCAATAATTATTGTTTTTTCACCAGTATTTGGGTCATGACTAAATGCAACTCCTGACTTAACAGAATCAACCATTTTTTCAACAATAACTGCAATCTTAACTTTCATGTGGTCAAAGTGATTTTTTTCCCTGTAAAACGTGCTTCTTGCAGTAAATAAGGACGCCCAACACTTCTTCACAGCATCCACAACATTGCTTGTTCCTTTAATGTTCAAAAAAGTTGCTTGTTGTCCTGCAAAACTTGCACTTGGCAAATCCTCTGCTGTTGCTGAAGAACGAATTGCGACAAAAGGCAGTTCTTTTGACATATTAAGAAGACCGCCAATACTTTTATTAGCAATAATTTTTGCTTGTTCAGGCCCGCCTGCTGCTAATTCTAAATACGCGTTTTTAATCTCTTGAGCAATTTCATCAGGCATTTTACTATTAATAATTATTTTTTGTATTTGATTGCAAATATCTGATAATTGTTCTGTGTTATTCACATCAAGTTCAGAAAGAAGTTCTTCAATTTCCTCTTTTGCCCTTGTCTTAATAATGAAATCCCAATAAGCGTCAGCAACAACTACAAATGCATTTGGCACTGGAAACCCATTATTATACATTTCCCCAAGATTCGCGCCTTTCCCTCCTGCTTGAGGTATTGAATTCTTATTTAATTCCTTCAACCACTTAATGTATTTTGACATATGTTTTAAAAAACACTTCCTCATATATTAGGTTTTTTATTATTTGTTTCATTAATTAACCACTAACACAGTTTTTGTGCTATAAAAATAGTGCGGGGTTAATTAATTATTAATAATAATAAACTTTTATTCAAGTTTTATCGCTTGCTCAGGGCATTGCATTTCACAAGCCCCGCAATCAATACATTCATCAGGTTTTTTTACAACAACACTCCCATTTTCTTTGCCAAAAACGTTTTGAGGACAGACAAGAATGCACATACCGCAGTTAGTGCATTTTTCCTTATTAATAACAGGTTTGGACATGAAGTTTTTTATAAAAAAGCAATTTTTTAAAGTTTGCTATTAAAAAAAATTATGAATCCTTCTAAATTCATTATTTAAATATTTTTTAAAATTAAAAGAAAGAATTATTTTTAGAAATCTCATTTATTTCTTTTTAGTAACTTTTTTTAATTCCTTTATTAAATCATCTACTGCATCACTAATTTCTTTATTGTTTTTTGCTCCTGTGCACACAATTTTTCCTGTTCCAAAAAGCAAGAAAGTTATATGACTGTCAGGTACTTTGTAAACTAAGCCTGGGAATCTTTCAGGATCATATTCTGCTGTTTTGAGTTTAAATGCTAAATCCACGAGATTAAGTTCTTCTCCGAGATTACCGCTTGCCACCATATTCTGTATTGAAATGCTTGGTTTTTTTGTCACTTTTATATTTGCTTTAGCCAATTCTTCAATAATTAATTGCACGCCCTCCCTCACATCTGCTACGCTTTTTGCTCCTGTGCACACAATTTTTCCACTGCTAAAAATTAAAGCAGTTATCCTTTTTCTTGAAAGCCTTAAAACAAGTCCTGGGAATTGTTCCGGATTGTACTCTGTATTATAGAGAGTCATTGCAAGTTTTTCCAAAGGAATATCAACATAAAGTACAGCACTTGCAACAACATTTTCTATTTTATACTCTTTCGTAAAAGCCATTTTTCATCACTTTTTAATTTATTTAAAAACCTTATTTAAATAAATGTCTTTTTTATTGAAAATGCTTTTTCATTTATAAAGATATCCAAAAAGCATAATTTTTTTTTAAACTAAAAGAATGAACTACTTTTTTTAATAAAATTTTGTTTAACAAACATTATTCTATAATTTTCAGGAGCCGTACTTTTATTTTTTCATCTCTTATTTTATGTTCGTATCCGCTGCTATCTTCAAAATCAACAATTCTTAACAAAGTGTTTGTTTTTTCTTCTATTGTTTTGAAAAAGTTTTCAAGCATTGTTCTCATAGAGTTCGTAAGCCCTAACTCAACAACCCCTTTTTTATCTCTTGTTAAATTATTTTCTTTTCTTAAATCCTGTATTCTTCTAATTACTTCTCTAGCAAAACCTTCATTTATTAATTCTTGTGTCATTCGTGTATCCAAAAACACAAACCCTTTGCTGAAATTAGAATATGCTATTTCTTTCTCCACTTTTATCTCAAATTTCAAATCATCTGGCACTAAGCTTACTTTCTTCTTTTCAAGAGAAAGTTCAAATTTGCCTTTTTCCAAAATTTCTTTTTGTATTTTCTTTCCATCCATTGTTATAAGTCTTCTTACGATTTCAGCTATGTCCTGCTTAAATCTTGAAAGATTAGCGTAATTTACTTTAACACTCACTGAAACGCCTTCTGGATATGATTCAATGAATTCAATTTCTTTTATATTAACTAATTCTTTAATATTTTTTTCATACATTTTAATTAATTCTTTATTTTTATTATCTGTTAAAATCATTGCTTTCTTCAATGGCCACCTTATACCTTTTCCTGCCTTATCCCTGCAATTAAGAAGCGCGCTCACAACTTCATTGCTTATTACTACTTCTTCTTCTAATTTAGAATTAATTAATTCTTCATCATATGTTGGCCAAGCAAATAATTGAACACTTTCCTCTCTTAAACCAAATTGTTTTTTAAAATTCAAAAATATTTTTTCTGTTATAAAAGGCGTTATTGTGCTAAGCATTTTTATTGTTTCTAAAAGAACCTTAAAGATTACGTATAAAACAGTTTCTTTTTGCTCCTTAGTGCCTTCTGTCAATTTTGTTCTGATAGTCTTTATATAATACCTGCTTAAATTTAAGTATAAATCTTCAATTAACTTTGGCGCATCGTGAATTCTTAAATCCTCATATGCTTCTGTAACTTTTTTTATTGCACTATTTAATTTTGAAAGAATGAACTTTTCCTCTGTATCTAATTCAAGCTTCTTTAAGTTTAATTTGCTTGGATTTATTTTATAAAGCTTGCAATATCTTAACAAGTAATTATGAGTATTCCAGAGAACAAGAAGGTTTCTAAAACCTGCTTTAGTATCTTCCATACTATAATTCACATCTATTCCTGGAAGACAAACACTATTGAAATAATACCTCATTCCATCATTACCTATTTCTTCAATTATTTCTTTTGGGCGAACTTGATTGCCAAGAGATTTACTCATTTTTCTTCCAAGCTTGTCATGAACCCATCCTGTCATGTACACGCTTTTGTATGGGAGTTCGTATTTCTTGCTTAAACCTGTTACCCAACTCATAAACATTAATAAACTAAACCACCCTCTTATTTGGTCTTTTGCTTCAAGAATAAAATCTGGAGGGTAAAATTTTTCAAATTTGTTTTTTTCTTTAGGATAATTAAGGCAATTCCACGCCACGCATCCTGCATCAATCCATACATCCATTACATCAGGGTTTCGTTTGAATGTGCCTCCGCACTCACATTTCCATGTGCATTCATCAATCCACGGTAAATGCAGTGTTTTTGGAAGTTTGCAATACTTCCCAAGTTCTTTTTTACTTCCAATAACCACTATTTTCCCGCATTTATCGCACTTCCATAAAGGAAATGGTGTTCCCCAAAAACGTTGTCTTGTAACGCAAGTATCTTTTAGATTTGAGAGCCATGAATCAAATTGATTCTTGCCAGCCCATTCAGGCATCCACTTTATTTTTTTATTAGCTTTTCTCATCTCACTCTTCTTGTTTTCAAGTTTGAAGAACCATTGCTTTGTTGTTCTAAAAACAACTGGGTTATGGCACCTCCAACAATGAGCGTAATCATGAGAATATTTTTTAATAGCATATAAAAGTTCTTTACTATCAACAACTTCAACAAACTTGCAATCGTCTTTTTTTGCCTCCCACCCAAAAAACACTCCCATAGATTTTTTAAACTTACCATTCTCATCAAGTTCATTGAATGGCTTGATCCCATATTTTTTCCCAACTTCATGGTCTTCAGGACCGCAACCAGGAGCGCAATGAACAAGACCAGTGCCTTCTTCAGTATTAACGTATTCTTTGCTTAATAAAACAGTGTGTATCTTCTTACCAAGAATTTTTTCAGCATTTTGAGGAAGAACTTCTGGAAAAGGAGGAATGTATTTCACTCCTTCAAGCGTTTTTCCTTTAAATGACTTGCTAATCTCGTAATTTTTTCCTTTAAGATTTTTTATATCATCAACTAAATCTTTTGCAACAATTATTGTTTCTTCAGAATCTGTTAATTTAACATAATCTAAATCAGGATTCACCATCACGCCTAAATTAAAGGGCAGGGTCCAAGGCGTTGTCGTCCATATTAACAAATATGTGTTTTTTTCACCAACTATTGGAAACCTCACATATATGCTATCCTCCCTCACTTCCTGATATTCTAACTCATGCTTTGCAAGTGCTGTACCGCATACTGGACACCAAGTCATTACTTTCTGTCCTTCATACAAGTTCTTATTCTCCCATGCCTTCTTTATAGCCCACCACACTCCTTCCATGAACTCGTCTTTAATAGGCATGTAAGGGTCTTCCCAATCCATCACAACACCCATTTCCTTAAATTCCCTTATCATATTATGCATCATTTCCACACTATACTCTTCACACTCTTTGATAAATTTCTTTAAACCATACTTTAAGATATCTTCTTTCGTTTTTAATCCTAATTTGCTCATTACTTTCTTTGCTGTAGGCATTCCATGCATGTCAAATCCGCTTCTATCCCACACCTTATACCCTCGCATTCTCTTAAATCTCAAATAAGCATCTCTTAAAGAACGTCCGAAAGCAGTGCCAATATGAATGAACCCGCTTGTATAAGGAGGGCCATCAAGATAGTAAAACTTTTGTTTTCCTCTTCTCCTAAATTTCTCAAGTATTTTATTATCCTCCCAATACTTTCTTATTTCCTTCTCTACTTTTTTGAAATCATATTTTTCCTCCATTAATAATTACCTCCAACACACAAGAAAATTCAGTAATTCATACTTAAAAGAATTAGCATTACCCTTAAATAAGTCCTCGAATGATGGGACACTCACCGCGTAATGCCATGCTAATCTTCATACAGTTTAATACATAAAATTTAATTTATAAATTTATCTAATCTTGAGTTCTTAGGACCAACATTAAAAAAATTGAATGAATGTTATAAAATAATAGTGAAAGACAAAAAATCGCAAAAATAGAAGAGTCATTATTTATTTTTATCTATACTCTTACATATTCTTTACTAATACCTTCTTTAATAATACACTTCTTTTCTTTACATTTAATAAGATAACCACAACTTATAAGAGCCACAGAGCAATAATTATTTTTTTAATCTTATTATTTTTCATCTTTAAAAAATAATTATTTGTATATTAATTAATAAATGTTCTTTTTTGAATATGTCAACACAAGAAACTTAGAAAACATTAAAACAGACAACTTATTTATTTAATTATTTATGGTAAATAAAAAAACACAAATTGAAAACCAAGAAATAAATGATAAGATATGGAGTCTTTGGAAAGAATTCTCAAAAAAGAAAAAACTTCCAACAGATAGGGTTCCAATCTTGTACCCTGAGTTTAAGAGGGACGGGCTTTTATTCATAGGATTAAATCCCTCTTTTAATACTAAAAAATTGGCAGAGTTTTATTATGAAATTAAATTAGAAGAGTGTTCAGAAGAAAAAGAAAGAATTGAAAATAAAAAACGGAAAAAACTGAAAAATGAAATCTCCTTGAAAAAAAAGGAATTAGAGAAAGAGATTGGAGAAAAATTAGAGTGGAAGAAAGAAAACCTAAATAAAAAAAATAAGAAATTAATAATAAAATTAGAAAAAAAAGCAATAGAAAAGTACAGCTATTATAAAAAGTTTGGAAAAATCTCTGAATATGTTAATGAATTGCCTTGGCAGCACATAGACTTGTTTTTTATCAGGGCAACAAAACAGGAAGATTTAAAACAAAAAATTTCCAAAAATGGAAAATCTACTAATAATAAAGAAGTTGAATTAAATGATTTCGCATTAGAGCAATTAAGAATTGTTAATGAAATGATTGAAATAATAAACCCCAAAGTAATAATTGTTGTAAATGCTCTTGCATCAAAAATAATACTCCAAGAATCTAACATATTTAAGATAAGTAAAGAAGAAGTTTTTGAAAAGAAGGGGTATGATTATTTAGAAATTAATAATAAAAAAATTCCTATTTTGTTTTCATCAATGCTAACAGGTCAAAGGGCGTTAGATAATCATTCCTTTAGGACACTCAAATGGCAAATAAAAAGAATTCTCAAAGGGAAAATAAGCACCTCTCATGATTAATGCTCTTATTCGAGTAAGAAAGCAAGCATAAATTTTTTAACATTTAATTCCATGATTAATAAGTGAAATCAGGCTTTATAAAAAAAATTTCGCTCATAACTCTTATTTGAAAAGTTATCTGAATAAAAAAAATGCGCTTAATAAGTGTTAGGCGACACTGGCAAATTAGGAGGAGATGATTGACAATGAGGAAATATTTGACTTTTATATTGGCGGTAATTATGTTTGCCATTATTCATGAAGGCACTCATGCTCTTATTGCAATGGCATTTGATGAGTATCAAGCATTTCAGGTTCATCCTTACGGATTGGAAGTCATATTCAAAACCCTTGTAGCTGAAAGGGAAGGTATTAAGTGGGGTTTCATTTCAGGAATGAGCAATGTGATAACTCTTTTATTGGGTTATTTAATGTTCTTATTCAGAGTGAAGATAGCACGTTTACGAAGTTCCTTTCTTAGTGCGTTAGGCTACTGGTTGATTATGTTTTTTTTGCTGTTAGATGCATTCAATCTTTCAATTGGTCCTTTTATCTATGGAGGGGATATTGGAGGAATTGTTGTAGGATTCGGTATCAATCAGTATCTTATTCAGATTGTATTTTTTGTGATCCTTCTATTAAATAGGGAACTTATTGCACAAAAACTACTTCCAGTGTATGGTATAAAGACCAAACATCCTCTATTCCAACCATGGATAAGGCTAAAAGAAAAGGTGTAATGCCAGCATCGCCTAACAAAGCGTATTTAGCTTCGCTATCGCTTACGCCAAAATTCTCCTTTGGGGAACTTCAGATACGCTCAGAACGTTAGTTTTAATTGTGAGTCCGCCGAAAATTACTGTTTTTTGAACCAATTAATTAATGAACTTGAAACCAAGTAAGCTACTAATATGCTTAATGGCCAAAAATAAAAATAAGTAAGTTCTCCACATCTTGGAATCATTAAACCTGTTTGAAGTAATAGACCTTCAAAACCAGGATGGACTTTGTATTCAACCGAACAAGGCGATTCTAAACAACAACTCCAATAAGCGAAATTAGGAAGTATTAAAACTAATAAGATTGTTAATAATACCTTTCCAAGAGTTGGTTTGAAAAATTCTTTGTAGTTCATCATAAATTATTTAGTCCATATTCTTTAAAAATACTTTTGATTTTAATAGCGGACTCACAACTCTTCAGGATTTCTTACTTCGTGAGAACCGCTTGCGATTATCCCTCGCACTTCGTTTAAGCCCGATGTTAAGGTGAAACACCCAAGAAGCCGCCATCGCTTTGGAAAAGGTTTAGAATAAATAGAAAGTTAAAAACAATAAAACAAATTAGTAATGTTCTTTCAAAATATATTAGAAAATAATAAGACGTGCTTCGTCCAAATTGCTAACACAAACTCCTCTTAATCGCATAAGTCAAGCAAAAATAAAAGGGGGGGAGTGCCTTCAGCACGCATAATTATGAAATTAAAAGATTTCAATTAAATTTAATATAGTGTTTTGCGTATTTATTTTATATGAGAAAAGGAACATATGTTATTGCAGCAGTAATATTTGTTTCAATTTTTCTATTTTCATGTCTAATAGATAAAGAAAAATCAGAATTTATATTCAAGAATATACCTGAAAGGATAACTCAGAAAACAGAGAACGCTTTTGGTGTTGTTATAGCTTGTTATTCCCCTGATGGAATTAATTTTGAAAAAAGAAAAAATGTAGCAAGTTTTTGGGGAGGGTCAAGCGGAATACTATTAAAAGACGGCACCATCCTTTTAGGAGGAATAGATTTTTCTCATCGTGAAGGAATTAAAGATGAAAAAACCGGTTATAGGATTAAAGATATGGGGTTTTTAGCAAGCAAAGAAGGGTGGGAGTTTTACAGACCTGAAATAATAATAAGCGGACTCGAACGAGATATAATTGCTTGGGGGGATCCTACAATTGTAAAATTACCAAATGACAGTTATAGGATGTATTTTACTGAAAGAACGACAGCCGGACCCACCACCAGCCCCTTAATGAGCGCGTATTCAGAGGATGGGTATAATTATTATTTTGAAGGCAAAGTAATTGGTGAGCCAGGTGTAAATTTAGACGTTATTGATTTCACTGTTCTCTATGAAAAAAATGCTAAAAAATATTATATTTATACTCGTTCAGAAAACTTTGATGAAGCTCAAGTTTTAGAGTCCGAAGACGGGAGAAATTTTACCAGAAGATTTAAAATAAAAATACCTTTTGCATTCCAATTCTCTATAATTGATGAAGGAAATTATTATGTTGCTTATGGTGGGCACCTACCTTCTGATAACAAACCCTGTACTGATTTAGAATGTCCTAACTTGAGTTATCCAGTAAAGGCTGTTTCAAAAGACGGGTTGCATTGGGAAAGAACTAAAGAACAACCCACAGGACCCTGGGAGGGGGACAGGGTTTTTTGTAATTCATATGCTGTGATTAAATTAAGTGATGGTTATTATTTTTACTAACTCCACACCAAGTTCGTTAAAATTCACAAAACAAAACGAAATCGCTTCGTGACCAATCCTAACAATGATTTAACGGCTCATTTCATTCGCCCAAATTTTTTCTTAATTATAACAGGAAGGGGCTTTTTAGTCCTTCGGATAGATAGTCCCACAACACAAAATCCTAACAAGTCGTCCTTATGAGGACATAACATTGAATAAACGATTCGCCTTCAACAACTTCGTTTATCCGCATACAATTAATTTCAATTTAAATAAATTAAAGTCATGAACTCCTTCATGTTTTTTAGGTATTACTTCTTACCATAATCCATAAATTGTATATATTGATACTCATCAATATGTGAGTATGAGAGGATCATTAAAAATATTCAAAGCATTATGTGATGAAACAAGATTAAAGATAGTTGAATTTCTTCTTAATGGAGAAAAGTGTGTTTGCGAAATAGTTCCATTTACGAAAAGAACTCAATCAACAGTCTCAATTCAATTAGCAAAGCTTGAAAGTTTGGGGATTGTTGAATCAAGAAGAGAAGGAAGAAAAACATATTATAGCTTAACAAACGCGAAAGTCAGAGAAATATTAAAAATAGTTAATGGTGATTAATACGAAAATAGGTTATTGCCCAACTATGAAAAAGTATGTAATAAATTTTTTTAAAAATAAGGAGTTTGAATTAATAAATTTAGGAAGTGCAAGACAAGTCTTATTCTTATTAAATAATGATAAGATAGACGTTGGGGTTATTGGAAGACAAGCAAAAAAATCAGAATTTAAAGGGGTTTTGAAAAGAATTGGAACTGGTTACACTTTAATAACTACAATAAAATCCATGATTTCCAACAAGGACTTAGAAATGCTAGAGATTCACACTTCTATTTCTAAAGAAATAATCAAAGAAAAATATCCTTACTTAAAAAATGTTATTTACCATAATTCTTTAAAAGATGCATTATCTAAAGGGAAAATTCAATTAATAAGTTGGGATGATTGGAATGATGGTTTTGAGTTATTAATACCTGTAGATGATTTCAATAATAAAAATCCTGATTTTAGAGTTCCTCATTTTTATTCAAAAAAAGATTTATTTTTAGAGAAATTAGGAGTAATCTAATTAAGAGGTGATTATTATGTTAAGAGAAATAGAATGTAAATGCCAGATCATTAAGAACTTCACCCCCTCTTGGTTTGCAAGTATCATGGGAACAGGAATATTAGCTATTACTAGTTTATTCTACTCCCAATATATTCCCTTTCTGAAAAGCCTGGCTTATGTCTTGTTCTACTTCAACGTTATTCTTTTCTTTGTCTTATTAATTCCATGGATTCTTAGGTGGGTATTCTTCAGAAAAGAGGCATTAAAGGATTTAAAGCATCCTGTGCTCTCAAACTTTTATGCCACAATAGCAATAAGCATGCTTGTTTTAGCAGCGGATTTCCTTGTAATAGGTAAAAACATTGAGATTGGAGAGATTTTTTGGTTTATGGGAGCACTTATTACAGTATTCTTTGGCGTACTAACACCATACTTAATGTTCAAAAGCGAACACGTTAAACTCGACCACATAAATCCAGCATGGTTTATTCCACCAGTCGGGCTAATTGTAATCCCTATTGCAGGAAGTTTAATTATTCCACATGTCTCAGGAATAGTACAAGAGTTTGTTATACTCCTTAACTATTTTGGATGGGGTTCTGGCTTTTTTATTTATCTTGCTCTACTCGCAATATCAATGTATCGTTTTATTCTTCACAAGCCCCTACCAAGTACTCTTAGTCCAACAATATGGATAAACCTTGGACCTATTGGAGCAGGAACTGTTGCATTAACCAACCTCATTAAAAACTCATCGTTCATAACAATGCAAGAGCCTTTCTTCATATTTGGATTTCTATTCTGGGGGTTTGGTATTTGGTGGGTTATAATGGCAATTGCATTAACCATATATTACATAAAAAGATTGAAGCTTCCTTATGCAATGTCTTGGTGGGCTTTTACATTTCCTCTTGGAGCATATGTAGCCGCAAGCCATACAATTTCATTATTATTTAAAATTCAATTAATAGATTATACTGGTTTTGCTTTATACTGTCTTTTAGTTATTTTTTGGCTAATTACTTCTGTAAAAACTTTTATGCATGCGTATCATGGAACGTTGTTTAAGGATTAATGTAATTAAGGTTGGGAAACTCAAAGATTATCAAAAAGAAATACTAAAATAAAAAGGATTAAATACTATTAAAACTCTTCTTCAAAATATAAAATAATAAAAATAGTAAAAGAGCAGGGCTTCCTTTAAATTATTGTTTGAACGCATAATTATGTAAAACACTCAAGGGGGCGAGCTCTTCGGATTGCTTCGCTTAATCCCCCCTGTTATATCAACAATAAGTTATTAGAACCTTAATTTTTAGTAAAAAATCTTAAAAGTAGGAAAATGAATAAAGTTAAGTAATGAATAAAAAAGCAGGTATTTTTTCAAGCATTATAAACATGATTACTTTTCCCATAAGATTTCTTTTAAAAATAGCGCCTCCATTGCCAAGAAGAAGATTAAAGGCAAAAGAGATAGGTAAAGGTGAAGAAAACAGAAAATTTGAAATTTTTTTAAAGAAAGCTAATAAGAGATTAAAAAACATTAGTACTTCAATAATTAAAATCAAAAAAGGGGATGTTACAGAGACAGAAGATGTTTTAAGAGATGTAGAAGCATTAGAATTGCATTATTATGCAAATTTGGATTTTATCATAGAAAAATTAATTGGAAGCATTACTTCAGAAAGAATAGAATATACTACAGGAGAAGTGCGTCCGGGATATAAAGAAGTGTGGGAGAGAATTCTAAAATACCAGGATGAACAAGTATCACAATCAAAAGAGCTTTATGAAAGAGCTACTTATCTTAAGAATTTAATAACTTCTAAAGAACAAGTATTGCGTGTTTCAAAAAAAGGGGTTAAAAAATCAAAGGAAGAAACTGAAGTAGAGGTTAAAGAAAAAGAAACCGAGATAGAGGGAATTGAAAAAAGTGCTGAAGAAATTGAAAATGAAATAAAGGAACAAAAAGAGATTTTAGAAAAGTGATGAAAAATGGCAAAGAATGGAGAAATAAATAAAGAACAAGAAAAAATTCTGGAAAAAAGCGTTAAAGAAATGGAAAAAATAAAAAAACAAGAAGAAGAAATAAAAGAAGAAATTGAAGGAGAAATAAAAGAAGAAAAAGATATTGAAAAAAGTATAAAAAAAATACATAAACTTGATGAAAAAGAATCAGAATTACTTGAAGAAGTTTTAGAGATTTCTAAAAAAATTTATGAAATGAGTAATCAAAAAAAAGAAATTATTATTCAAATAATAAATAATTCTAAGTCTTTTGAACATCCTAAAAACAAAGAGAACTTCTATGAATATGCTGAAAAATATGTAAATTTGTTGAATGGAGTAATTGATTTGTTGTATGATCTTAAGAAAAAAATGGATGATTTCAATAAATTAGAAAAGAAAATGAACAAAAAAATGCGTGAAATAACAAAAGATGTGGAAGATATAAAAGAACATGATGAAGAAAAAATAGAGGAATTAAAAAAAACAATAAAAGCAATAGAAAAACTTGAAAAAAAACAAGGCAAAAGTCCTGAGTTAGAAGCCAAAAAACAAAAGCTCGAAGAAGAAATTAGAGAAATAGAAGAAGAAATTAGAGAAATAGAAGAGGATGAGATAAGCAAAAAAATTGAGAAAGAAGAAAAAAAATTAATTAAAGAAGGCAAAATAAATGCCAAAATACCTAAGAAAATTAAAATAAAAATGTTAAAAGAGAGTCCTTACTTAAGCAAGAGCACGGAAAATCAGATTAAACAATTAAAAGAATCCATTAATGAATACTTAAAATTCAAAGATGAGCTTGATACTTGGGTTAAAAAGGTTTATCAATTAATGCAACAAATAAGAATGAGTCCTGAATTAAAATCTCAACTGCAATCTCAAAAAAAAGAATTAGAAAAAGAACTTAATAAGAAGAAATATAAAGAAATAATTGCAAGCATCCAAGTTAATTTAAATTCATTAAGCAAAGAATTAAGTGATGAAGAAATAAATGAATTAATTGAAGAAAAAGGCATTAAATGGGGTCTTAATCAGTTCAAAAATGTAATGCAATATTATATGCAAGTAATCAAGAATTTCTTGTCTTTGTAAATACATGATTTTTTACCTTAATCTTTTTAAACAATTAGGTGTTTATGTCTAAATCATGATGTTGTTTAATAATTCTCAATTATGGACTGAAAAATATAGGCCGAAAAAATTGAATGAAATGCTTGGCCAAAAAGAAATTATTAATAGATTAAAATTGTTTGTGCAAACAAAATCTCTTCCAAATGTTTTATTCTCAGGGCCTCCGGGTGTAGGAAAAACTACTGCTGCTTTATGCATAGCAAAAGAATTGTTTGGAGATTCCTGGAAAGAAAATCTTTTAGAATTAAATGCAAGTGATGAAAGAGGAATTGAAACAATAAGAAATAAAGTAAAAAATTTTGCAAGAACTAAAGCCATAAGTAATGTGCCATTTAAACTCATTCTGCTTGATGAAGCAGATGCATTAACAAGAGAAGCGCAGAGCGCATTAAGAAGAATAATGGAAAAATATTCAGATACTTGCAGATTCATTCTTGACTGCAATTATGTAAGCAAGATTATAAGTCCTATTCAAAGCAGGTGTGCTGTTTTTAAATTCAAGTATCTTGACAAAAAAGATGTAGTTGATTATTTGAATAAAATTGTTGAAAAAGAAGGATTAAAAGCAAACAAAGATGTTTTAGAAATAATTTTTGAAATAAGCGAAGGTGATGTGAGAAAAGCAATAAACATAATACAAGGAAGTGCAATCTTAAGCAAAGAAATAACTCAGGATGTAATTTATGGGTATAGTTCTGCTTTAAGGCCTGAAGAAATTAAAAACTTGCTTATTTACATATCTAAAAAGGATTTTAATAAAGCAAGAGATGAAATAATGAACTTAATGATAAGCAATGGATTATCCTCACTTGATTTATTAAAGCAATTATGCAATATAATTATAAATTCTCAACTCCCTGTAGATAAAAAAATAAGGATTGTTAATGAAATTGCTACAACAGAGTATAGGATAGTTGAAGGAAGCGATGATATATTGCAGTTAAACGGGTTGCTTGCAAGATTATTACTGCTCTGGTAATCATGTTAAAATGTTAATCAATGAATTCACACCAAAAAAATTGAGCGATATTTACGGGCTTAACAAACAGAAGGAGGAACTCACAAATTTTGTTAAAACATATAAAACAGGAAACAAAGCACTTTTATTTTATGGGCCTCCGGGTGTAGGAAAAACCGCATTAGTGCATGCTTTTTGCAAAGAGCATAATTATGAATTAATTGAAATTAATGCCAGTGATAAGAGGAATAAAGAAGTAATTCAATCATTAGTGGGGAATGCTGTAAAACAAAAATCGCTTTTTAATAGAAATAAGTTAATACTCATAGATGAAATTGATGGATTAAGCGGAAATCAAGATAGGGGAGGAATAACAGCACTCATTAATGTAATAAAAAAAAGTCCAACACCAATCATATTAACATGCAATGATTATTGGAATAAAAAACTCAGCGGACTTCGTTCACACGTTAAAGCAATTGAATTCAAAAAAAGAACAAAAGAGGACATTAAACAAATTTATTTAGAAATAATTAAGAAAAAGGAATTAAAAATTGAAGATTCAATAATAACAGAACTTTTAAAAAATTATCAAGGGGATGTAAGAGCAGCCATAAATGACTTCCAAACTCTTGGAAATTTAGGAATTATTAGGAACTATGAAAAAACAATTTTTCAGGCAATGCAGGATTTATTCAAAGCAAAAGAATTCAATGACATGATGAATGCTTTTGAGGATTGCGGGTTGGACTTAAATGAAATTTTTTTATGGCTTGATGAAAATTTAAAAAATCAATGCAAAACCAAAGAAGAACTCGCAAGAGCTTATGAAGTCTTAAACAAAGCAAACAAATTTTACAAGTTAGGCATAAAAAAGAATTATTATAGGTATTGGTTTTATGCAAGAATTCTTATGACAGCAGGTATTGCAAATGAAGTAAAGCTAAAAACTCAGTGGGTGAAATACAATCCTCCAAAAAAAATACTTAAATTATGGCAATCAAGAAAAAAAAGAAGCGTTATGAATGAAGTTGCAGGAATGATTGCTAAACAAGCTCACACGAGCAAACGCATTGCTAAACAACAATATTTTCCAATAATCAAAGCACAATTAAAAACCAAGCAGAAGACACTCATACCAATTGACAAAGAAAACATGAAATACTTTTTGTAATTATTGCTTGAGATTAAGTTAATATTAAAATTTTCAAACAACGCATGACAGGGTTTTTTTCATCACATGCTAATCAATCCCAAAACTTTTTATTAAAAACCCTTAAGCATTTTTTAATGCAATAAGTTGGTATAGTATTCAAGAATATAAATACATAAAAATGAAGTAAAGTCTTGTATAAATAAGGACTTGTTCCTGTGGGTGGTTTTATTGGAAGACAAAGAGATTGTAAAAGAATTCAGCAATTTTTTAGAAAAAACTTATAAAAAAAAACTCACAGAAGCAATTACGAAAGGTTTGCGTTCACTAATCATTGATTTTAAAGAATTAGAGCTTGAAAGCCCTGAATTAAGTGAAGAATTATTAAACTCTCCTGAAAAAACAATTGATTTGTTTAAAGAAGTAATTAAAGAATACTACATTGATGCAAATGAAGAAGAGATTATACCAAGATTCACGAATCTTCCAGAAGACAGAACTGTTGAAATACGAAATATAAGAGCAAAACATATTAATAAATTCATTGTTGTTGATGGCTTGGTTCGCCAAGCAAGTGATGTAAGACCAGTAAGTAAAGAAATAACTTTTGAATGTCCAAGTTGTTCCCAAAAAATTCTTGTTCCCCAAAATGAATTCAAATTAACACTGCCAAAAGTTTGTCCTAATTGCGGGCGCAGAGGAGGATTCAAAGAAGTAGGCAAAAAATTAATTGACACTCAAAGAATTGTTATTGAAGAAATACCTGAAATGCTTGAAGGCGGAGCGCAACCTAAAAGAATAAGTGTTTTTTTGCAAGGAGACCTTGTAGACCCTGAAATAGTTAAAAAAACAGCGCCAGGAAGCAAAATAAAAGTTATTGGAATTGTTAAAGAAATTCTTGTTTATAGTAAGACAGGAAGTGCAACCACGCGTTATGACCTCATTATTAAAGCAAACAATACTGAAAGCATTGACAAGGATTTTGAAGAAATAGTAATTTCACCAGAGGATGAAAAAGAAATAAAAAAACTTGCAAGAGACCCTGATATTTATGATAAACTCACTCATAGCATTGCACCTTCAATATTAGGACATGAAAAAATTAAGTTAGCTCTTACCCTCCAATTATTTGGCGGTGTTAGAAAAGTAAGAAGAGATAATACAAGTGTTAGAGGCAACATTCACATAATACTTGTTGGAGATCCTGGTGTGGCGAAAAGTCAGATTTTGAAATACATAAGCAACTCAGCACCTAAAACAAGATATGTAAGTGGAAAGGGTGCAACAGGAGCGGGTTTAACAGCAACTGTTGTTAAAGACGAATTTCTTAAAGGATGGAGTTTAGAAGCTGGAGCTCTTGTGCTCGCGAATGGCGGGATTTGTTGCATTGATGAAATGGATAAAATGAATCCAGATGACAGGGTTGCAATGCATGAAGTAATGGAGCAAGAAACTGTAAGCATAAGTAAAGCAAATATACAAGCCACATTAAATGCGCAAACCACAATTTTAGCTGCGGCAAACCCAAAACTTGGAAGGTTTGATCCATACGAACCTCTTGGCAAACAAATAGACATGCCACCCACTTTGCTAAATCGTTTTGATTTGATTTTTGTATTAAGAGACCTTCCAAACAAGGAAAGAGATACGCAAATCGCCCGCTACGTATTAGAAGCTGCAAGTGATCCTACAAGTAAAACCCCTGAAATTGAATCAGAGTTTTTAAGAAAGTATATTGCTTATGCCAAAATGCATTCAAAACCAAAATTAGGTCCTGATGCAATGGAAGAAATAATGAATTTTTACGTTAATTTAAGGAATAAAAACACAACAAAAGAAAGTGAAGTAAGAGCAATTCCTATAAGTGCAAGACAACTTGAAGCACTCATAAGATTAAGTGAAGCAAGTGCAAGAATAAGATTGAAAAACACAGCAAACCGTGCAGATGCACTAAGAGCTATTGATTTGCTCAAATGGTGTTTAAAAAAGATAAGCTCTGATGAAGAAACAGGAGAGCTTGATATTGATAAAATACTAACAGGGATAACAACAAGACAAAGAACAAAAATAAGAGCTGTCAAAAAATTAGTTGAAAACATAATTGATGATTTAGAAAAAAAGTTCCCTGATGCAATACCTGTAATTGAAATACTTCAAGAGATTGAAAAAAAAGAATCTGATAAGAAAAAAGCAGAAGAACTCAGGAAAAAAGCAGAAGAAATTCTTGAAAGAATGAAAAGAGATGGGGAGATATTTACACCAAAAAAAGACATGATTAAAAAAGTGGGGTGGTAAGTATTTTTACTCAAAGAATAACAGCAGTTTATGAAAAAATAGAAAATATTAAAAATTATTTCAGTGAAACACCGCAAAGAATACGATTAATTGGCATTATTTTAAAAAAATTTATTGGCGAAGAAAACAAGTATTGTTATTTTAGTATTGATGATGGCACAGGCGTTATTGGATTAAGAATATTTGACAATATAGAAACTGTAGAAAATATTAAGGAATCTGACAAAGTGTTAGTTGTTGGTTTCCTAAAAAATTATAATGAAGAAGTTTATGTTCAACCAGAATTCATAAAAAAATTAAACCCAAATGAATTTTATTTTCATAAAATAATTAGGGAAATACTGACAAAAAAAGAAGGTTTAACAAAGAATATAAATAAAAATGCAGAAAATGATGAAATAACAAGATTAATTAAACTTCTTAAAGAAAACAATGGCATGAACATGGAAAGCTTGAAAGAGAATTTAAATATTAAAGAAGAAAAAATAAAAGAAATTCTAAAAACACTTATGGAATTAGGTGATGTTTTTGAACCAAAAAAAGGCGTTTATAAATTAGTGTAAGATTTATTTGCAATATATTGCAAAAACATTATTAATTCATAAAAATTTTAAATAATGAATGATAACTGATGCATTTATATTATTCCTTTCATTAGTCCTTATTTTCTACTTATCAGACCTTTTAACGCGCTCTCTTTCAATGTTTGCAAAAAAACTAAGAATAAATTCTTTTTTTCTTGGAACAATGCTTTTAGCACTTGGAACAAGTTTCCCAGAACTCATAAGCGCTACAACAGCAGGCATTTTAAAAGTTAATCAATTATCAATAGGCAATCTTATTGGAAGCAATATCGTGAATACGCTTTTAATTATTGGAGTTATGGCATTAATAAGACCAATAAGAAACATAAGAAAAGGAGAAATAAAAGAAACAATACCAATCATACTCTCCACAATTCTTGTGCTTATTTTTTTGATGAACGGTTATTTATCAAGAACAGAAGGAATTATTTTAATAATTTCATATTTTGCATACCATTATTTTATGCATAAATCAAAATTCTTTGAAGGCAAGATAATAACAAAAGCCAGGATTGCGAAAGAAATGATTGTAACACCATTTACAATTTTTGGCATAATTATTTCAGGATATCTTGTTGTTTCAAGCTCTGTTTTCTTAGCTAAAAGTTATGGGATTAATTTAACTCTTTTCGGATTAACTGTTGTAGCAATCGGCACGAGCATGCCTGAATTAGCGACAAGCATAGCATCTTCAAAAAATAACAATTCAAAATTAGGAATAGGCAACATAATCGGAAGCAATATTACCAACGTGCTTTTAATCCTTGGAATAACCTCTGTTATAAATCCAATAAATTTCACAATAAACACTTTTATTTTAGTATCTTGGTTGTTCTTTTTCTTAAGTTCACTTGTCCTTAGCATAATGATGATTAATGACAAAAAAATAAGCAAAAATGAAGGCATATTCTTACTTATGAGTTTTGTTATCTACCTTACATTGATAGTGATGACAAGATGAAAACAGAAATGCTTTTTTCTTTAACAGAAAATTTTTGTTCAAAAATTAGAAAAAATGTTAAAAATGAAGGAAAAAGAATCAAAAAAGAATTAGAAACTTATTCAAACAAAAACGCAAAACACAAGTGCCCTCTTGGTTGCACAAAGTGCTGCACTCAATTATTTAAAACAGTTCCTTATAAATACACAAAAAATAATCTGAAAAAAATCTTTGAAGAAGCAATTGAAAAACTTTCATTAAAGAAAGAATACTCAATATATCTGAAAAAAATAAAAAATTTTTTTAATACAGAAAAACTTTCAAATGAAATTTTAAAAAATAAAAGAGACGAATTCCTTTCTATTATGCTTCCTGTAATTTTAAATGACATAAAAGAAGAAAATAAAAAATTAACAAAAAAAGGATATTTTTTTGATACAAAAAAAGAATTCAATGAAAAAATCAAGGAATTAATCAAAATTAAAAATATTAGTAAGAAAAAAATTATTTTCAAAAACTGCCTTTTTATAACTAAGTGGGGGTGTGCAATACATGACAAAACAAGACCTAAGGAGTGTGAAGAATTTTTTTGCGAGAATATCTTAAAAAATTTTTCTTAATTCAAACATTTTTCAGTTTAAGTGTAACTATTACTCAATAATTGCTTTCTATAATATATAAAAGAATATAAACAAGAAAAGAGTAAAATTGATTTATTGTTTAAGATTGTGGTTCAATCAAAAAATTGAACACAAGATATTGTATATTAGGGTGGTTTTTTGAGATGTCCTTATTGCGGTGGGGAGACAAGAGTTATTGATAAAAGAGGTGTGGGGTCTGAAATTAATACTAATAGACGCAGAAGAGAATGTCTCTCATGCAAAAGAAGGTTTACAACATATGAAAGAGCAGAATTAACAAACATACTTGTTATTAAAAAAGATAATAGCAGAGAACAATTTGACAGAAATAAAATAAAAAGAGGGGTTATTGAAGCTTGCAAAAAACGTCCTGTCACTATTGAACAAATAAATAAGATTGTGGATAATGTAGAAAAAGAACTTTTAAAAATGGATAAAGAAGAAATCAAAAGCTCTGTAATTGGCGATTTAGTTATTGAAGAATTAAAAAAAGTTGATAAAGTTGCTTATGTAAGATTTGCAAGCGTGTACAAAGAATTTACAGATTTAAAATCATATGAAAAGGCTCTTGATGAATTAAAAGTTATAAAAGAAGTTGAAGAAGGGGATACAACAGATTTGCTTCTTGTAGCAACAACGCGCAAAGGTTATTTATCTCCCTGGAATAAAAAGAGAATAATAAGCTCTTTAATAAAAGAAGTAAGAGTTCAAAAAGAACAGGCAGAAGATATTGCTGATAGTGTAGAAAAAAAAATTATTGCAACAGGCAT